>Ga0214921_10008002_pt1 | contig 13882 bp, 10 predicted proteins | sample LL1505_MetaG_FD_177992 | JGI IMG/M metagenome (GOLD analysis project Ga0214921, IMG submission 177992) | Freshwater microbial communities from Lake Lanier, Atlanta, Georgia, United States - LL-1505 | ecosystem: Environmental > Aquatic > Freshwater > Lake | place: USA: Georgia | collected... | reverse complement strand
AAAAGAGGGGGAGGGGTAAGATGCGCCTTTAGTGTTCCCCCTCTTTGTCCGTCCTCGCTGGTCTCGTTGTTTAAAAGATAGCTGCTTCGAGTTTTTTTACACAAAGAGAGCGGCGAGGGAAAAGAGGGGGAGGGGCAAGATGCGCCTTTAGTATTCCCCCTCTTTGTCCGTCCTCGCTGGTCTCGTTGTTTAAAAGAAAACTGCCGCGAGTTTTTTTTACACAAAGAGAGCGGCGAGGGAAAAGAGGGGGAGGGGTAAGATGCGCCTTTAGTATTCCCCCTCTTTGTCCGTCCTCGCTGGTCTCGTTGTTTAAATCCCTAACCCCCGATCTAAATAAAAGTCACTAAGTTGAAACTTCCTAAGCAGTTTTCCAATCGCTTCGCGGCTGGCTGGGTTGGCTTGCCCGGTTTTGACAGCGGTGATCATCACATTCTTCGCGGTGTGCTCCAGCGAGACAAACTCAAACAACTTAGTTTGATAACCCATGCTCTCTAAAGCTAGAACCCTAAGCGAGTCAGTGAGACTCTCAGCAAATCGCTCTTCTAAGATTCCGTGGCGCAAGATCGGTGTTAGATCCTCAGAAGCGCGCATCGAGCGACGCACATACTTGTGACAGCAGGGCGCAACGCAGATGTAACGCGCGCCGGATTTAACCGCGCGAGCTATCGCGTCATCAGTCGCTGTATCGCAGGCGTGCAGAGCAACTACTAGGTCTACGTTATTTAGAGGCGCAGTATCGATCGTTCCAGCGATAAAACTTAAGTTGTCGTACTGAAGTTTAGTGGCTAATGCTCCTCCAATTCCGACTAACTCCTCTCTTTGCTCAACGCCAACTACCGAGCTGCTCTCGGATAAGCTTGAGAGATAATGGTGCAGGGCAAAGGTCAGATAGTTCTTACCAGATCCGAAATCAACCGCTGTGAAGCTACTTGCCGTCTTTACCACGTCATGCGGGATGAGCGAGTCGATTACCTCTACAAATTTCTGGATCTGACGGAACTTATCGTGGCGGTCCCGCCGCACCTCACCATCCTGTGATGTAATTCCAAGTTCAAAAAGAAAAGGAGAATTAGCCGGCACTAGATAGTTCTTCTCGCGGTTGTGCCCCTTAACGGCCGGTGCTTCATCCGCCACCTCTTTACGCTTTAGCCTGTAAGTCCCCTTTTCCGTAACCTCAAAATTAAGCTCCTGATCGGCAGCTCTTAGATACACAGATCTAAAACAGCTAGGTATCAAATCATTCAGGGTCTTTAGGGCGTCGGAGTAATTTAAGTTTTTCCGTTCAACCTGGCGCCCATCGGAGTATTCAAAGCTTATCTGCTTCTCTCCTGCAGAGGTTAGATACGAAGATACGACGGCCCGCTTCCAACGATAGCCTGGAGTTGCTCGACTTAGGGTTGCCTTGCGAAAGGTATCAGCGTTGAGCGCTTGGGTTAAGTTTTCTTCAAATATCTTTAGGTTATCTTGTCCGGTCACGGTTTCGCCTTTCTCTAAACTGCCGTATCTGTTAGTTTCGCCAGGTCGCGACAGAGAGGCTTGTTGAGGATATCTGATGAATATCATGCGTGTAAAGCGGAAGTGCTTGGAGCTTATCTCGCGAATAGAAGAGCAGGGGGCATATTCGCACTTGGTGCTGCAACAGGCTTCTCAATCAGGAGGTCTATCTCCTGAGGAGTTCCCTGTTTTGCTTCAAATGACCCGTGGAGTCCTTGAGCAGCGTGGGGTTCTGGAGTCTCATTTAAATCCGCTTCTACCTAAGGGGTTAAGTTCACTACCGATAGAGATTCAGCACATCCTTAGGTTAGGAGCGTATCAGATCCTCTTTCTTGACAGAGTAAAAAAACGTGATGTTGTATTTGAAGCCGTTGAGTTAGCCAAGGGGAGCAAATACCGCAGGCTTTCTAGCTTGGTGAACGCGGTGCTACGAAAGGTTGGGTCTGAAGATAAAGCTCAAGTTCAAGCACAGCCTAAAGACTCAACGCTAAATTTCCCGGAGTGGTTGATTAGTCGGTGGAGTGAGCAGTTCGGAGAAGCGGAGGTGAGCGAATTCTGCCGCGCAAGCGACGATGCGCTGCCGGTATACTGTCGTGTGAATACAGCCAGGATAACCGCGACCGATCTTAAAGAGGTTTTAGCTAAAGATGGGTTTGAGAGTGAGGTAAGCGAGTTTTCGCCGCATTCCCTTCGAGTGACAAGGATGCCAAGTAAAAAACGGATCACATCGCTCGACGCTTACAAGGATGGGCTCTTCTTTATTCAGGATCTAAGCTCAACTATTGTGGCTGACATCGCTTCGTGGACTAAGCCAGCTTTAGTGAAAGATCTCTGCGCCGCGCCAGGAGGTAAGGCTTGCAGTATCGCGTTATCTATTGGTGACTCTGGTAGTAAAGTTATAGCCAGTGACCGTTCGCCATCAAGAGTGGAGCTAATAAAGGATCTAATCAAGAGGCTTGGAATCTCGAACATTAAAACAAGCGTGTCTGATTTAACTAAGGGCAAAAGAAGCGCCTCGGATCTAGCGGACTTAGTTTTGTTAGACGGCCCATGTTCAGGATTTGGGACGGTAGGAAGAAAAGTTGATGCTCGTTGGACAACCAAAGAGGACGACCTTACTGGTCTAATGAAGCTTCAGTCAGAGCTATTAGATGCTGCCGCTGATTTCGTTAATCCGGGAGGCTATCTGGTTTACAGCACCTGCACGATAGATCGCGGTGAGAATGAGGAGCGAATAGCGCAGTTTCTCTCTTCGCGGAGTGATTTTGAGATAGTGAAATTAGATCAATATCTACCTGCGGAGCTGTGTACCGATGAAGGATTTTATAGATCGTGGCCACACAGGCATAAGATGACTGGGGCGTTTGGGGGTATGTTGGGGCGGCTTCTGAGATAAACGATACCTGTCTGGAAATTTCAAAATGATAGCTATTCCACACACAGTGAACGCTTTGAATCCGGGCCGCCAAAAATTTGGGCAGGTTTTGCATCTCTGCCAGACGGGATTCTACCCAAAGCAGCAGCGTTGTTTACTCATGGAGCGAGTGTAGGTACTTCCTTATTTCGTCTTCTCCTGGCACATGGTGGAGTAAGAGCTGCTATTTGATTACTACCTTATAGAGCTTTTTCCAGTTAATGATTCGGAGGTAAGACCTCGTGTGCCTGGGCTATTTTTTGTGAATCCTTGGAAGGCAGTAACGTATCCCCCAGACGAATCATACTAGCCCCTTAGTATTCGGCGATTAGGTGTTAGGGCGAGTCCAAAGCTGCTCTAGCGCGGAGCTGGAGGCTAATTTTTTAGCCTCTTGCTTATCAAGGCAAACCAACCTGATAAGGTGGCGCAGCTTGGTCCGGAGATTCAAGCCTTTGCAGAGGAGCGATCCAAGAGGATTATCAAGGCGTATGAGGAGGTGGCTGCGGGGCTATAAGCTGCCCGGTGTTGCCGAGGAGTAATACTATAACCGACAGATTGGGACAGCATTTGCTTAGTATGCCGACTTCAGTATCATTGTGGTACGGATGTTGGAACAGTGTGTAACTAACAGGCATTTGCATGAGCGATGAACAAACGGGCGCAGACAGCAAGGAAAGGGCGATACTAATTTCAGAGGTTGATCGGCTAGAGAGTGAGATCCGCCGTCGATTACTGGTGCTAGTCGAGCACCCGGGCGTATCGGAAGAGTTTAAGAGTAATTCGATAGTAAAGGAGTGGGTAAAATGAACTTTTTAGTGCAGGCAATTCCTGGCTTAATGCAAGAGTCTTTGTCAGCTTTAAGTAATTCTTCGAAGGCAACAAAAGCCAACGTAGAAAGCACGGATCAAAAGTTAGGGCAATACGAGAAGGCTCTCGGTATAACCGTGGTGGAGTCAGCCACGTACGGGGAGCGAATAGCGGCTGTTGCCGTTATAGCAGCAGCCGCCGTAACGCGGGCATTACCAGCCCAATTTTCTCATGAATACCGTGCTACTTTATCAATTGAGCAATTAGGGCAATACAGCAAGGATTTAACAAACGCCCTGCAGTTACTAACTCAGCTCTCCTCGATAATAAAAGATCAGCAGATGGCAGAGCCTTTATCGCGTGCGACCCCTGAGGGCGTGCTCGTCCAGTATGAGGATAGCCGGCCTGGAGTTGCACCTCATAGAGCCTATGTCTTCCGAGTAGAACCCTCTAAAGGGACAGTGTATGAAGAGATCAAAGAATTACTGGGAAAAGAAGAGGCGGATCAATTGGTCCAAGACTGGTACGGCCGATGTGATCTCAATCAGAAGTTGGAAGTAGCTATCGATGTAGCGATCTTCCTTGATTCCAACAACAAGCATCGAAAAACACAGGAAGATGATTTCAAGGCAGCCGGAACAAGCTTCTCCGATGACTTAGCACTGACCCTACTTAGTGCGAGGAAGTTGAGAAAAGCCCGAGATGGCGAGCAGCTATCCGAAGCGGAGAAGGACCTGAAACAGAAGCAAGAAGGAGTCATAAGGTCTTGCTCGGGCGCCCTGGGCATCGATGCTTATGGTCGCCTGCGCGCGTACATCTTCTTCTTCGGCCTCAGTCTCCCGGCTGGCTGGGCTTCTTGCTCGGCGCCCCTCCCGGAATCAAAATAAATTGATCGTTGATCATTGTTTTTTTGATCCCCTCCGAAGGAGGGGTTGGGTTTTTGATCATTGGTGCTTAGATCGAAAATTTTTTTAAGCTTTAGTCGAGTGGACGGATCTGGTACACTTGGCCTTACCTTGGGTAATGACAAGTCGGCTAAGGCTTCCTTGCACCTAAGGGCTGTTCCCACAGTAACAACTGCAAAGTAAAACTTCGCAGGAACTGCCAGAGTCGTTGCGTCCAGATGAGAGGCGGCGAAGCCGCCTCTTTTAGATTCAACGAGCGTGCAGAACTGTGATGGGAGCAGCAATTCTTGTCCAAGCCTCGTGAGGGGATCTTGCTGGTTGGTATCGGACGATGCCAAAGTTGTGAAGCATAGCTAACGACACCACAACCCCTCCAAATAAAATTCAGCCGTGAGAAACGCGTAAAGGCGCTCAAATGGTGGTGGGTCCGTAAGGGCTTGGGCAATAGGATGTGCGTCTTGCTCGGGCGCCCTGGACATCGATGATAATGGTCGCCTGCGCGCGAACAACTTCAACGACAACAGTAACCCGAATAACTGGGCTTCTTGCTCGGCGCCCCTCCCGGAACTGCTGTCTCCCCCTTTTTTACCTCTGCCGAACGCTCTTTATCCACCCTCCAAGCATCCTGCAGATCTCGTCCAGGCGCTGTTGCAGAGGCCCTGCCTTCTTCATCGGAAGCACCCTTATGTTGAGGCGGAGAGGGGAAACGTCGCAATAGAGAGTTTTTGTAGCTTTTCCCTAACAATACCGCGGCACCCCCGGTTCCAGCACCTCGTTGATTCTCTCCAGCAGAAAAGTGCACCGCTTTTTGGTTTGCGCTCGTCTTGTGGCTATCGCTAGGGCACGCTTTGATCCAACTATTATTAAGAGCTTCTTGGCTCGCGTCACTCCTGTGTAAATTAACTGACGCTCTAGCAGTGTAAAGTGTGATTCATCGAGCGCCAAAACCACACACGGCACCTCCATGCCTTGAGATCTATGCACGGTGACTACGTATGCCAGAGATAGTTGCCCGACATCGGCGCGCTTGTAATCAATTAGTCGACCATCCCACAGCTCAACAGTTAATGATCCGTTCTCTGGATCAACTGATGTGACAACTCCTAGGTCGCCGTTAAAAACCCCGGCAGGATCGATCTTGTAGTTATTCGCTCTTTGACAAACCCTGTCCCCAACCCGGAAGGAGTTTTCGCCAAAATCTAGTATCGTCGCCGCTGTGTGTTGGCTGCGAGGGTTGAGCCGCTCTTGGAGCCTTTTATTAAGCTCCTGTGTTCCTAGTGGACCTCTGTTAGTTGGCGTTAGCACGGCTATATCAGATCCGGAGAATCCAAACTTTGAAGGGATCTGCTCAGCTATTAAGCTCTCAACGAGCCGCGCTGATTCCTCCATATCGCGACGCTCGATCATGTAGGCGTCGCTCTTTGTAACACCATCTGGAGATGGAATGTCAGGTACCTGCCCAACGTTTATCATGTGAGCTACTGTGTTTATCCGGGATTCGGCGCCGCGCCTAAATAGCTGCGAGAGCTGAATCGTTTTCACGTGAGGGCACCGAATTAGATCCCCAAAAACACGACCGGGTCCCACTGATGGTAGCTGATCCTTATCGCCAACTAAGACCAGTGTGCATTTCTCCGGAATCGCTAGAAATAGATCTCTAGCTAGTAGGATATCGATCATTGAGGCTTCATCAACAATTAACGCGTCGAAATTTAGTTGATTCCTGGCGTTAAAGACGAAACCTTTATTCATCGGATCGTATTTAAGCAATCGATGAATCGTCGATGCGGGAGAGCCGCAGACCTGCGATAAACGTTGAGCCGCTTTACCTGTTGGAGCGGCTAAAGCGAACGACAACCCGGATTTCTCAAAGAGCATCGTCAGCGCCTTTACCATCGTGGTTTTTCCACAACCAGGACCACCGGTGATAATCATCAGCTTATAAGATATGGCTAACTCAACCGCGTAACGTTGTTCACCAGAGAGGGTAAGGCCCAATATCTTTTCAGCATCAGCGATCGCGTCTTCAAGGTCCGAGCTAGCTTTTAAGCTAGTCCCCCCGGGATTAACTCGCTCTGAGACGAATTTAGCGACAAAGCCCTCTGCGGAGTCGAACTTCTTAAGAAAGACCCCTCCGTTGTAAGATACCAATGCTTCTTTATTCAGTAATTCTTGGAGCTGCTCTGAAAGGTCTGGTGCTTGTTCTAATCCGAGTAGGAGATTGGCCCGCTCAAGCAAGGTGTTTTCAGGGAGGTAACAGTGCCCATCATCCGAGGCGTTGTTTAGCGCGCAGTAGATCCCGGCTTGCAATCTAAGTGGCGAGTCTAGAGCTATCCCTAGATTTATAGCGATCGTATCAGCGGTTTGAAATCCGATCCCCCGTACATCACGCGCCAGCGCATAAGGGTCCTTCTTTAACACCTCAAGGGTCTTTCCCTGATATCTTTGATAGATCTTAGCTGCTAAATTAGGGGAGATCTGGTGCTCTACTAGAAAGCGTAGCGTCTGTTCGAATTCCCCCTGATTAGCTAGCGCCGAGTGAAGTAGTTCAGCCCGTTTTTTACCAACTCCAGCTAACGCGGCGACCTTCTCTGGCTCAGAACGGATCAGTTCCAGAGCCTGTGTTCCGAATTCAGCAACTATACGTTGCGCGGTTTTCTTGCCAACTCCTGCGATTAATCCGCTAGATAGGTAGTTCTCGATCCCTGACGCCGTTGAGGGCAGGGTTTCAGAGCAGGAGAGTATCTGAAACTGACGACCGAACTTGGAGTGGGTTACAAAGCTTCCTGTCAGCATGACCAGGGTACCGGCTTTAATCTGAGGGCAGATGCCGACCGCCGTAACCCGGTCTCTGCTCTCCTCGAGGTTTATTTGGAGCACTGAATAGCCGTTCTCGAGGTTCCTGAAGGTAACCCGGTCTACCGTGCCCCTAATAATCTCATGAGCGGACCCATCACTCATGGTTAGTTCCTCCGGAGTAATCTGATATAAGCTCTTATTGCCATATTCTTGCGGGTTTAGGGGCCAGCCAAGCTCAGTCAAGGGCCGGGTAAAGGGTACCAGAGTCGCTCGATAAAAACCAACGGCTCTTTTCACCCCAGAAGCTTGATCTGATTCACTAGTTAGCCTAAACTACCGGCGCTTTCGATGTGCGCTAGTAGCTCAGTTGGTAGAGCAGGAGACTCTTAATCTCTTGGTCGGGGGTTCGACTCCCTCCTGGCGCACCAATTTTCTTATCAGGTCGTTTCTGGATCTGGTCGTCTCTCAATATCACGGTATCACTATCTCACCTCGCAGATACTCCTGAGCTCTGCCCTGCAGAAGAACTCGGTCTCCCTTTACTTGCAGCCAGAGCTCTCCGCCGCGTGGCGATGCTTGGTGAGCATGAAAAGAGGTCTTTGATAACTTGTTCCCCCAGATCCAGGCGAGAAAGCAGTGTGCTGAACCGGTAACCGGATCCTCAACGATCCCCATCTCTGGGAAGAACGCCCGCGATACGAAATCGTAATTAGACGAACGCGCTGTCACGATGCAGCCAAGTCCTGGTAGTCCAGTGATAGCCGGATTTAGAGGATTGAAAGCTCTTACATCTTCCTCTGATGGCAGTATTAAGGCGAGATCCCGCCCGAGATATGCCTCATCAACTTTGATGCCGAGAGACCGCTCGAATTGCTCTACGTCGGAGATCCTTTCTGCGGTGATTAGAGGAAAATCCATACTTAGAAGATCCCCCAGTGATGAAACTTTTAAGGTACCCCCGGCATATTCAAAGTTAAGTGGGTGTTCCCGATATCTCTCGTGGTTACCATTCATCAGAGCAAAAGCACTGCCTAGAGTCGCGTGCCCGCAAAGGTCTATCTCGGAGGTAGGGGTAAACCACCTAATCCGATAGCCAGCACCTTCGGGTACTAGGAAAGCAGTTTCAGCGAGATTATTCTGCTCAGCGACGCGCTGCATGGTTGTTTCAGGTAACCAATCATCAAGTAACACAACCCCGGCTGGATTACCCGAAAACGGCCCGCTTGATCCTTCTGTGGTAAACGCGCTCACTTCATAGTACGGATACTTCTTCATTTTCTCTCCTAATTTTATGACTACTTTCGTAGAATCGCTGCAAAGGGAAGAAAATCTCAATAGCTTTCATCGGAGGGCCTAAAATGAATAAAATAGGGGAAAGATCCCTCAGTTTTATTACAAAATAGGAAGGAATCTCTGGCTTTTCTATTAAAGAGATCGATGATAAATCATGGTTAGTAGAGAATCACTGTCCGATCTGTATCGCCGCGAAGGAGTGCCTAAAGCTCTGCTCAGGTGAGCTGGAATTATTTCAGAAGGCGCTAGGAGATGGCGTGCAGATAGAGAGAACGGAGCACATAGCTTCGGGAGCTAGGCGGTGTGTGTACACGATTACTAGAACGAGTGGTCGGCGAATCAAGTAAGTGACCTATGACAAGAATCATCGCCCACAGAGGATTACGCAACGAGTTTCCTGAGAATACAATAGAGGCGATATCTAAGGCGCTAAGCTTGCCACTCCACGGGGTTGAGTTCGATGTAGAGCTAACGGCCGATGGTGTGCCTGTGGTGCTTCATCAAGAGACACTGGTTCCAGACGCCGCTTTTACTCGTCTTGAACTGGCCACGAGGGATTACGTGTCTCGTGATTGGGTGATTGAGAGATCCCTCGAGGAGATAAGAGCGCTTGATGCGGGATCTTGGATGGGCCAACGGTTTAAGAATCTGAGGATTCCGACCATGAAGGAGGTTCTTGGCCTTAATTGGAGCTCAATCTCTGCACATGTTGAGCTAAAGGACGCGACTTATTGGCGGGAGTCCCGAGACATCAACCGTCCCAAATTAGTTGTCGATGCCGTCCTTCCCAGTCTGCGTAGTTTTAAAGGTACCATAAATGTGATCTCATTTAATCCTGAGATTTTACGCTTGATCTCAGAACGAGCCCCGGGAGTCGGCAAAACTCTAGCTCTCTGGACCGAGTGGCAGTTCAGGATCCCTGAGGCTATCGCCGAAGCTATCCGCTGCGAAGCTAGCGTCATTAGTTTGCCAGATACGGTTGTTTTAGCGGAGCCTGATTGGGTAACTGCCGCGCATAGAAGCAATATCGAGCTTCATGTTTACCCCGTCTCACCTGCGCGTGGGGAGCCGGAATTTAATGACTGGACGGCAGAAAGCCAAGCGCCAAAGTGGAAGCAGCTAGGGGACCTAAATGTAGACGCGATACTCTCTGATTTCGCCCGCGAGAGTGTTGAGTTGCTGTTCTAGAAAATCAGCTAATCAAGATAATTTACATCATTTCGCGAATTATCTTGGCTCTGTATAGTTCTGCACATGAGCGCCGCGCCGTCATATATTACTAATTTTATTCCACCGGTCACTTCGGCTAATCGTGCCGATCCAGACGCGCTAAAAGCTATTGTGGCCGCTAATGTCCGCACCCCTCAAGAAACTATGCGGCTTGAAGCTCTGCTGCGCAGTGTCGATGACTTAAGTCACCTGTCACCTGAGCTGCTAACGCAAGCTATGGCGCAAGGATGCTGGTATCATGTTAACCCGTTTCGCAGCACCCTTATCCGCTCGCTGGAGATCCCTCTCTCATCTCGGATTCTTGAAGTTGGATGTGGGGGCGGGGCTCTGACAAGATATCTTGGTGAGCAGGGGTATCAGGTGGTGGCTCTCGAAACTTCGGAGGAGCTCGCTGAATGCGCCAGGCTTAGGTGTCGCGACCTGCCTAATGTTGAGGTAATCACAGGCTTTGTCGAGAGCGTTTTGGCTGACTCGCGTTTTGATTTTGTGGTGTGTGTTGATCCGCTGTTTGTCGAGAGTGAGTATTTTGAGCCTGGTTTGGAGCTCATGACGTTATGTAAGAAGGCGCTAAAATCAACTGGCACTCTTATCTTATCGATATCAAATCCGCTTCATGCTCCTGGAACAGCTCATATCGAGCCGTCCCAAGATCATGTCAGGGGAAAGGGCGCTACGTTAGGCGCGGCAAAGAGTTCATTGGCGAGCGCGGGATTCTGTTACTCTGAGGAGTATCTGACCTTTCCAAACCACGCATCACCCCGATTTCTTGTGGATCCAAAGCAAACACGCACTGAGCGTGTTAACTGGATCCCACTGATAACGGATCTATATAGCTCTTCAGAGGTCGCTGAAGCTGAGATGCTAGGCTGGTGGCGTTCGATTTACAATGAGGGACTAGAGAGTAACTTGGCTCCGGGCTGGTTGATCCTGGCTCACAGCCACGCGGTTCATTCGGTCCTGTGGAACGGTAGCGCGGGCAAGCTTTTTACTCCGACGGCAGGTATTAATAGCGGCGAGATGGAGCAGGTAAACGATTCCTTAACAGATAACGTCTCTTCCGCAGAACGACAAAAGAGAATAGAGACTCATCCGATACCCCTCGCTACCTCTGACCTAGTTACAGCGGTTCTAGGGGCTCTTAGGCCCATAGTGCATGCGGTGAGAGATTATAAGGAATCCCTTATCGCGGCTGATCGTCGGATTGATGAATTAGCTCAGAGTGAAGAGGTCGCTCGGCAGAGTCTTGAGGATTCGAGAGAGGCTTTGGTTAAGCTTGAGGAGAAGCATACTTCAGAGCTAAATCATGAACAGGAGTCGCGCCGTATTCGCGAAGCCGAGCTCGGGCTAGTACTCAAGCAATATCACGCGGTCGGAGCGATGTGCCACGATATGCGTGAAGAGGGTCGCAAATTAAGAGATATGCTTGATGAGCTAAAGAGGCGCTATGTTGCTTCTGAGGAGTGGGGAAGCTCTCTGGCTAAACGTGCTGCCGAAGCTGAAGAGGAGCTAGAGAGAACACGCGCGTCGTGGACATTCAGAATAGCCAAGCGGGTGCAGGATTTCTTACGCGGCTAAAACCCTCTCAGGAAAATTAGAGAACACTCCATCGACCCCCCAGCTTATTAAGAGCTTAATATCCTCAGGGTCATCGACAGTATACACATAAACTTTAAACCCAGCTCTTTTAACCTTTAAAATACGCTCTTTCGAGACTGCGTCTAAGTTAAAATGCACAGAGCTAGCGCCTAAACGACGGGCTATCCCTAGACAGTTTAAGGGGTATCCGTAAACTAAAACGCCGATCGGTATCTCGGGCACTAATCTCTTAAAGGTCATCAGCTCCGCGTGGTCAAAGCTAGAGACTAAGAATGAGTTTTGGTCCCAGCCATTAGCCAATGCTGCCTTTAGCTCGGCGGCCGCCGCAGTAGCTATATTCGCTCCTTTTAGTTCAACCTGGAGAGATACTCTACCCTTAAACTTAGTTAAGACCTCTGAGAGGAGCGGGATGGATTGATTTTTTGGTAACGGCAGCGATTTTAAAGCCTTTATGCTCTGTTTGCTAACCAGACCCTTAGTTCCCGTCATCCGTTTTAGATCGCGGTCGTGAAATACGACGCTCTGTCCCTCTACGGCTCGGATATCTAACTCAATCCAGCTAGCCCCAAGTTCAATAGCTTTTTCAAAGCTAAGCTCAGTGTTCTCTGGCTCGTGTCCTGATGCCCCTCGGTGAGCAAAACATGTAAGCTTATTACTCATTGATTGCCGCTTCAGTTTTTAGTTTTGTTCCGTGCCTTCTCAAGTGCCTGCGCCACCTCTTCATCTCCACGCTCTGTATAACGCATGGTAACACGAACATCGCTGTGGCCTAAAGCTTGCGCGACAAGACGTATATCCCGCGAGTCTTCGAGAAGATCGGTCGCGAATGTGTGCCGTAACAGATGTGGATGGAGCTTGGTGTCGATTGAGAATGATCTTACCGCTCTCCAGATTGTTTTAGCTCCCATGTCAAAACTCCGTGTGTCGGAAGCTGATGCCTTGTAGACGCTGATAAATAGAGGGAGCTTTGAATCGATTGCTGGATTTAACTTAGGGAAGAAACGTTTCAACTCTCGCTCCCTAGCGGAAAGGTAGGTCGCTAGTTCTGAGCGCATCTTTGAGGTGATATAAACCTTTCTAAATCTTCTCCCCTTGGTGCGTACCTGATCGATCCACTGTAACCGCGGATCGACCTGAGACATCCTAATTCCTCTAATCTCATCAGCCCGCAAGCCGGTGTCTAGTAGGAGTGCCAGAATAGCTTCGTTTCTAAGAGAGATGAAGCCACCCTTGCTCTCCCGGCGTGAGCGAGCTAGCTCCTTTATCTCTTTTACCTCACCGGCATCAATTGATTTAGGGCGGGTAGGTTGCTCCTTTGGTGGTCTCACTTCCCTGGCTGGATTGATAAACCCAGATAGCCTCTCAGAGAGGACTCTGCCCATATGTTTTAGCGTAGCTAAGCGTCTCGATACGGTCGCTGGGGCCTCTCCAATTTTTAATGATTCATCAACGAAGCGTTGGGTTGATGAGAAATCCCAGTCACGGACCTTTAATTGGTCGATCTCCTTTACTCTGCGGTGACGACTCAGAAAACTAAGAAATCTGTCCGTATCGAGTCGCTTAGCTTTGGCGGTGTGAGAAACCCCATCAGCGTATAGTCGTATATACTCGCGAACCACCTCGCCCAGTGGCATATCCGCCACAGACTCGGATGGCCGGGCTTCACCAAAAATAGGGGAGAGAGGCTCGCTCATAGGGACCGTTGATTAATTTATAGTAAACCACTGGCATGACAGTCGCACAAGAACCAGATATGCTCCAAAACACATGAATAACAAAAACTCAAACAACACCAGGGAAGCCATCTTATCCGAGGTAGCAGGGTACATAGAGGCGGGAGTGCTGGATGCCGCTAGGTATTTAGATAATGCCAGCTCTTCAGGGGCGGAGCTTAAAGTCGAGGTTAAGGCAGATAAGACCTTAGTGATGAATCTCGATCTCGAGAGTCAGAGGCTTATATTAAATCGATTGGCATCCGCCGGGTATCCGATAGTAGCCGAGGAGGATCCCACCTCGCATAATCTGATTAATAGCGAGCAGAGCTACCTCCTTGTTGATCCACTTGATGGTACTACCTCTTGCAAGAGATTCCTTGGGCAGTTTGGCGGTCACGTTGGGTTTGGGCCACTTGTAGGTTTTGTGCATGAAGGACAACTCGCGATCTCTTATTTCTACAGTGTCCCACACAGAAAGCTCTTTAGAGCTATCGCGGGGCGCGGGGTTGATATGTTGGAGTATAGTGACAACTTTACCCAGATCGGAGCGCCCAAGAGATTAGTAGCGACACCGTGCCCAGATCTAGATAAGGCCGGCATGTTGTTTTTTATTAGCACGCAGGGCGAGG
>Ga0214921_10008001_pt1 | contig 13882 bp, 10 predicted proteins | sample LL1505_MetaG_FD_177992 | JGI IMG/M metagenome (GOLD analysis project Ga0214921, IMG submission 177992) | Freshwater microbial communities from Lake Lanier, Atlanta, Georgia, United States - LL-1505 | ecosystem: Environmental > Aquatic > Freshwater > Lake | place: USA: Georgia | collected... | reverse complement strand
ATGAAGCAAGGGTTTGCGGCGCCAGACCACCTGATTGATTTAAACCAAATACCTGGCAATGCCCAAATTTCCATTGATTCAGGCTGCTTGACCATTGGGGCCATGGCACGACATGTCGAAGTGGCCTCTTCAACCATCGTGAAAAATGCAATACCGGCATTGGCAGGTTTAGCGGGCTCTATTGGCGACAGACAAGTTCGGCAGCGTGGCACTATTGGTGGATCGGTTGCAAACAATGATCCCGCGGCAGATTACCCTTCTGCTGTTTTGGGCTTAGGGGCTACCGTCATCACCACTCAACGCGAGATTTTGGCTGATGATTTTTTTGTCTCTTTGTTTGAAACCGCTTTGCAGCCCGGTGAAATCATCACCGCTGTGAGGTTTCCTGTTCCCAAATCAGCTGGATACGCCAAATTTAAAAGCCCAGCGGCGCGCTACCCACAGGCGGGGGTTTTTATCGCTTTGTTTGAACTATCCATAAGAGTTGCAGTGACCGGTGCGGGAGCGTCTGGGGTGTTTCGATTGACTCAGTTGGAACAGCTGTTAGCCAAGCAATTTGATAGCGCCGCTGCTCAGAGCCTTGAAATAGATACCGAAGAATTATTATCTGACCTGTATGCTAGCCAGGACTACAGAGCCAACTTGGTCAAAATAATGGCTGAGCGGGCTATTGCTCATATGGGGCAAGCCTCGATATTCAAATAGTCAATTTATTTAAACCATAAACCCATCATCCATGGCGCTAATATGAAAATATTCAATCTCAAAAATAATAATTCTTTGAACCTACTTCTTTCAGGGTTGGTTTTGTTGGGTTTAGTTGCATCCATGACCTCAACCGTCTTGGCCCAAAGCTTTCCAAACAAACCCGTCAAAATTATTGTGACTTTCCCGCCTGGGGGCACACCGGACATTTATGGCCGTATCGTGGCTCAAGAGCTTTCAACACTTTGGAAGCAATCGGTCATTGTGGAAAACAAAACCGGTGCCAGCGGCACCATTGGCACCGACTTTGTGGCCAAGTCCACACCCGATGGCTACACCCTGCTGTTTGCAGCAGACGCCTCCATCACCATTGCGCCCAACCTGTTGACTGCACCTTACAACCCCGTGAAAGACCTTACCCCCATCATCAATGTGGCATCGGGTCCTTTTGTCATGCTGGCCAACCCCACCTTTCCCGCCAACAACGTCAAAGAACTGATTGCACTGGCCAAACAACAACCTGGCAAAATCACTTACGCTTCTTCCGGCGCAGGTGGACAGCAGCACCTGTCCATGGAAACCGTGAAGTCTATGGCCGATGTGAATATCACGCACATTCCCTACAAGGGTTTTGGGCAAGGTGTTAACGACGTGATGGCTGGACACGTACCCTTGATTTTTGGCGGCATCACCGCTTCCATTCAACTGACCAAAGGTGGCAGGCTAAAAGCATTGGGTGTTACCAGTGCAACCCGCTCTAAAGCCTTGCCCCAAGTGCCCGCCATTGCCGAAACCCTGCCTGGTTTTCGTATTGAAGCTTGGTACGGCCTAATGGGCCCACAAGGCATGTCTAAAGATCTGGTGAAAAAAATTCATGACGATGTTGCCATGATCATGAAAAAGCAAGAATTTATCGATCGCATCAGAGAAGATGCAATGGACCCAATTGGCAACAGCTCTGAAGACTTCGCCAACCAAATCAGTTCAGACTTGGTTATATGGTCCAAAATGATCAAGTCTGCTCAAATCAAGCTGGATTGACCGCATCAAAAGTACAGGCGTCGTACGCGCACCTGTGTGAACACCTATAGCCTTATGAAAACATGGGGCACATTGCTGTAATCGCCCGCTTTGACCGACGTGAAAGCGAGGCGCCCCTTGGTCATCCCCGCTACTCAAACTTTAGGCCAACGGCTTCAATAACTGGACGCCATTTGACGGTCTCGTACTTAATCAGTTCTATGGCTGAAGCGGGGGTAGATTCGGTGGGTTCCATGGCAAGTTTTTGCATCTGATCCACCAAAACAGGATCTTTTAAGACTTTGTTGGTTGCATCCGAAAGCAAGTCCACAATGGCTTTTGGCGTTCCTGCGGGGGCCGCCACTCCATTCCAAAGCACCGCGTCAAACCCTTTAATGCCTAAGGCTTCATTGACCGTGGGAACGTCTGGGGCTAATGGTGATCGTTTGGCCGAAGCTATCGCCAAAATACGCGCCTGTCCCCCTTGATGCAAGGGCAAAGCTGAACCCAGCGCGTCCACCATGGTTTCCGTTTGACCGCCCAACAAGGCTGGTTTGGCTTGACCACTGCCCTTGTAAGGAATGTGTTCAATTTTCACGCCAGACTCATACAAAAAACGCTCCATACTCAAGTGCAGGTAAGTACCCTGACCAGGCGAGCCATATCTGAATTTGTTGGGCGTCAACTTGGCTTCATCGATCAAGGCTTTAAGAGTTTGTGGAGCAGACTTGTTGGCCATGATGACCACTGCAGACCCACCCACCGCCGCTATCGTGGAGAAATCTTTTAAAAAATCGTACTGCGGCTTGTCTGCCATCAGGTTGTACAACACCAAGTTAGAAGCGGTGGTAAACAACAAAGTGTGGCCGTCAGGCGCGCTGCGCTTGACTTCAAGAGTACCAATGACGCCGCTGGCTCCTGCCCGGTTATCCACCAAGACCGATTGGTTCAAAACCTTAGACAGTCCGTTGGCATATTGACGCGCGAACAAATCTGTAGGCCCACCAGCCGGAAAAGGAACAATCAAACGGATGGGCTTTGAAGGAAAGGCCGCTTGACCCCAAGCGCTGGAGGCCAAGCCCGCCAAAAGCAAAGTTACAAACAGAAAAAATTGGGTCAGCCATTTAGGGCTGTTGCCGCAGTGGAATGGATGCAAGTTCTTCATAGTCTCCTCGTTGGTGTTTATGTGGTTACTAATGCCTGTGTGCTGTGATTCTGAATCAGCATTTTCAATGCTTCAAAGACCGGCTGTTCTCCATTCGGGTTGCGGATCTTTGGGCTCAGATTTCAAGCCTACGGTCTGAATCGCATTTATGGCACAAAACTCATCGCGGTCTGAAGCGTCTCCGCTGATACCCATGGCACCAATAGCCATGCCGTCTGAATTCAAAATCAAAACACCTCCAGGAACAGGAATAAAGCGTCCATCAGACGCACTGGCAAGCGCACTTTGAAATGCGGGCCTATTGGCCATACGGTCTCGTAATAAGCGGGTTGACATGCCCATGCCCAGAGCAGCCCACGCCTTTCCAAACGCAACATCAAAACGCATCACGCCACAACCGTCTTCACGCTTAAAGGCGACCAAGTGACCTCCCGCATCCAACACCACAACGGCCAAGGGCATCAGTTCTTCTTGGACACGAAGTCTGAGGGCTTCATCCAACATGCGCGACGCCATGTCTAGGGTCAAGCTGGAAAAAACAGGTTTTAGCGGCTCGCTCATGCTCATACTTAATTACGCTGCAGGGCAACTTGGAGCGGGGTGCAAGTCGGTAATGCGTCCCGCCTTAGCCACTTGACCGGGAACATCGTGGCCCACCACTTGGGGTAACTGACGGGCAAGTTGCAGCAATTTGTCGAGGTTGATGCCGGTGTCATACCCCATGGCGTCCAGCATATGGATGGCATCTTCACTGCACATATTGCCGCTCGCACCGGGCGCATAGGGGCAGCCGCCCAAGCCGCCCAAAGACCCGTCAAAACGCGTCATACCCACCTGCACCGAGGCCAGCACATTGGCCAAGCCCATGCCACGGGTGTTGTGAAAGTGCAGCGTAAATTCAATATGGGGCACATGCTGTTGCAAGGTTTCCATCAATTGCGCTACTTGCTTGGGGTGCGCCATGCCTGTAGTGTCGCAAATGCTCAGTCCACGTACACCCAAACCTGCAAAGCGTTGAGCCCAGCGCAACACTTCGGCTTGCGGCACATCGCCTTCCATGGGGCATCCAAATGAGGTGGACAGTGACACGTTAATAGGCGTGCGCCCATCCACATAGCGCACCACATCAGACAGTGAAGTCCAACTTTGCTCTCTCGTCATGCGCAAATTGGCCAGGTTGTGAGTTTCTGAAACCGACATCACCAAATTGAACTCATCTGCGCGCGACTCCATAGCGCGTTCGGCACCACGCAAGTTGGGCACCAGCACCGTGTACTCCACGCCCGGAACACGTGTGATGCGGCCCATCACCTCCTCAGCATCCCGCAGCATGGGAATGGCTTTGGGCGATGTGAACGAGGTCACCTCAATCTTGGCGTATCCACATGCACTCAGCCCATCAATCAGGGCAATTTTTTCATCGGTAGGAATGAAGTTGGGTTCAATTTGGAAACCATCACGGGTGACGACTTCATTGAAAAAGATGCGTGTCATGGCTTTAGTTTTTAATAGATTGCAACACACGGTCAACCATCACCCCCGCCTGACCCAAATGGTTCATGGGGTTACAAAACTCTTCAAGCTGCGTGCGCGTCACGTGTTTGTTGATTTCTGGGTGCTCGGCCAACAGCTCAATCAATGGTCGTTTTTGTTGAATGGCTAGACGACAAATGTCGTACACCAAGTCGTGCGCGTACTCGCGGCCAATGTAGGGTCCCATACCCATCATCACCGCCTCAGACATCACCAAACCATGTGTGATGACCATGTTGCGGCGCATTTGATCTGCATCCACCTCCAAACCAGCCAACACAAACTTGGTTTGTTTGAGCGCACCTGACATCAAGCAGAAAATTTCGGGCATGGCCACCCATTCAATTTCCCAAGGGCCTGTAGATCGCTCATGGTCGGCCACCATGGCATCCATGAGCGTGGCGGCCAACTGACGCACCACTGAAATGTTGGCATGTATGTACAAGCAAGAAATCGGGTTGCGCTTTTGCGGCATGGTGGAGGACGAGCCCCGACCCACTGCATAGGGTTCAAACACCTCAGCCACTTCGGTTTGCATCATCAGCTTCACATCCATGGCGATCTTGCCCAATGAACCGCCCAAAATGCCCAAAAACGCGCCCACCTCGGCAAAGTTATCCCGAACGGTATGCCAAGAAATCAAGGGCTGGCCTAAGCCCAACTCTTTCATCAAACCCGCTTGGGTTTCCATGGCTCCTTTTTCTAGAGAGGACAAAGTGCCCGAGGCCCCGCCAAACTCCCCCACCAACACACGAGGTTTGAGCTGCTGCAAACGATCGCGGTGGCGCTCAATACCCGCCAAAATACTGGCCATTTTGTAGCCGAAGGTAATGGGCGTGGCTTGCTGCAAATTGCTGCGGCCAATGATGGGGGTATCGCGATAGGTTTTGGCAAGATGCGCCAACGAAGCTGAAATGTCTTTAAGGTCAGCCTCGACCAAAGCCAGAGCCTCTTTGATTTGTAGCGCCGCCGCGGTGTCGGTGATGTCTTGGGTGGTGGCACCCCAGTGGCAGTACTCGCCCAGCTTGTCACGGCAATTGGCATTGATTTGATTGACCACTGCAATGATGGGATAACCAATTTGCTCAGTTTTGGCTTTGAGCTTGACCCAATCGATTTGGCTCAACTCGCAATTTTTCACAATTTCGTCAGCGGCTTCTTTGGGGATCAGACCTAACTCGCCTTGCACCTTGGCCAATGCACGTTCAATGTCCAAGTATTTGGCGGTGCGGTTTTCATCAGACCACACTTGCCGCATGGCGGCATCGCTGAACATATCGCCAAAAATTTTGGAATCAACAATGGTTGAAGTCATGGTGTTTGATGATTATTGAGAGTTTTTGAAATAACAAGTTCTAAGCAGGCTTTGGATTCGGATAGAAACTTGCCGTTCAATCCAGAGCAAGCGTTGACCAATTGCAAAAAAGCTCATCATAAAAACAGTCTCAAAATGGTTGGGCATAGTTCAACCCGAGGCATCATAAACGAGCCCAACGCTATGCCAGTACATGTCATGGCGGCAATGGTTTCAAGGGTGGTGTTACATGGTGCCAATACCTGCGCTGAGCATCTCTGGTGCAGGTGGCTTCAGCGTCAGACCGCCAGGTGTAGGCGCCGCACCGGCTGGAGTCCAACACCTCAATTCCAAGTTCTTGATACCGCTGAATGACCACTGGAGCCGGGTGGCCGTAGCGGTTGCGGTAGCCAGCTTGCACAAAAGCCTGCTCTGGTTGCACTGCTTCTAAAAATGCGCGGCTGCTGGATGTTTTACTGCCGTGGTGCGGCACCAGCAACAAGTGGCTTTGCAAGGACGCTCCAGATTGAAGCAAGCTTTTTTCCTCGGTCCGCTCAATGTCTCCAGTGAGCAAAACTGTGCGCACTTGGCCGTTTACAGGCGCTGCGCTGATAAGCAGCACACAAGAAAGCGCGTTGGACTTTAGAGACTGGCCATAGTCCTGCGCCTGAGGATGCAAAAACTCAAAGTGAACCTCATCCCATACCCATTGCTGACCGGCTTCACAACGCTCGGAAGTGTTAGCACCTGAGTTTCGCGACTGCACCACACGGGTTAACTCATGCCCATCTTCTAATGAGCTAACCAAGTCGGCTTGTGGATGCGCCTTTAAAACAGCGAGCGCCCCGCCCACATGGTCGGCATCGCGGTGACTCAGAACCAAGCGGTTCAACTTAACATCCAATGCCCGCAACAAGGGCACCAATATGCGGTGGCCTGCATCGCTTTCTTTGGAGTAACGAGGCCCCGCGTCATACAGCAGCGCATGTTTCGAGGTTCTAACCAGCACCGCAGTGCCCTGCCCCACGTCTGCCGCCAAAACCTCAAACTGGCCCGGCGCTGGCGTGGGCACATACCAAAAAAACAAAGGCATGAGCATTGGAACACCTGCCAAACGCATGCACCAAGGTAAATTTAAAACCAGCAGCGCCCCGCCACCCAGGCCCAAAGCACCCGCCCACCATGGCGCCTGCGGCAAAAAACTGACCGCCCAAGACCACAGGGCCATGTGGTGCAAAAGGAATAAAAGTCCTTGTAAGGCCCAAGCAGCTGCATCCCAACACAGGGGAACCACCATACCCAACAGCGACAAGGGCGTGACCAGCAAAGTCACCCAAGGAATCGCCACCAAATTGGCCAATAGCCCCACCCAAGACACCTGCCCAAACAGTAACAAAGTCAACGGGGTAAGCGCCAAAGTCACCACCCACTGCTCCTTAAATAAGTTTTGAAGGTGGCGTAAGGGGCCTGGCGTTTGCTCGGTTGGGTTGGGACCAGCGGCAAACAACACGCCCACAGCCACAAAGCTCAGCCAAAACCCAGCCTGCATCAGGGCCCAAGGATCCCAAGCCACCACCACGGCGCAAGCCAGCATCCATTGCACCGACCAGGGCCAACGGCGGCCTAGGTGATGCAGTAGCGTCCACGTGGACAGCATGCAAATGGTGCGTTGTGCTGGCAAGCCCCAGCCGCTGAACAATGCGTAAGCCGTCGCCACCACCAAGCCCACCCAAGCCGCCGCCACTGGCGCGGGAATCCACAAACACAAACGGCTGCTGGTACGCCAACATACCCTAACAAGAGCTGCTGCCAACCAAGCCAGCATGGTGATATGCAGTCCAGAAATGCTCATCAAATGCGCTACCCCGGTGATGCGAAACACCTCCCACTGCGCATGGTCTATAGCCCGCTGGTCGCCCACCACCAGTGCTGCCACCACACCCCAAGTGTCTTGCTGGCCGCGCTCCTGCTGACCGCGCTTTGACACCGCATCTCGAACCTGCTGGCGCGCCCACTCAACCGGATGCAGCCATGTATTGTCAATTCGTCGGGGCGCAGCATCTTGCGCCCCTGCCCTAACGTAACCTGTGGCCTGTATGCCCTGCTCCCAAAGCCACAGCTCGTAATCAAACCCATGCGGGTTAAGGTTGCCGTGCGGCGCTTTTAGACGAACCGTAAATTGCCAACGCTCACCTGCCTGAATGGCCATTGGTCCGGGCTGAAGGTCAGACAGAACTTCCGGTCCGGTCCACGAACCACCATACCAACCCAACAAAATTTTGGGCGGTATCGCCACGGGACGCCCCTGGAAAACCGCTTGCTCCACCTCAAAAACAAACCGCACTCCAGCATCATGGAACTGCGGCATGGCCGCCACTAGACCGGTCACGCGCAGGTTTTGGCCCTCGAGTTGCGGCTGGAGTTGTTGAATCTGAATCAAATGCGCGCGCAAGCCCGTGAGGCCAAAGGCAAGCAGCGCCGTACAAGCCATCAGACAGGCTCTAACGAGCCAGAATTTGGCTGCGCAAAGCCTGGAAATACCTCGCAAACTCAGATATCCTGCCGCACCAAGACTCAGCAACGCCAAACTCATCAAGGATCCGTAAACCGTCGTATCGAGTAGGTGTGGCGATTGAAGCTGAAGGGCCGTACCCACCACAAAACTCATCAACATGCAGCTCAACCAAGCGTTCATTTGTATGGGGTTTGCAGACCAGCGCAGTTTGCTTATGCTTGTACTTGTTTAAAGAAACAACAAGGTTACACATGAATATTTACGACCAACTCACCCGCATGGGAATCACCCTGCCACCCATAGCAACGCCAGCTGCAGCTTATGTGCCTTTTGTCCAAACGGGGTCATTGGTGTTTTTAAGCGGGCACATTGCCAAACGCCATGGCGCCCCATGGGTAGGGCAATTGGGGGTGAACATGAGCACATCAGATGGTCAAGTGGCCGCACGTGCGGTTGCTGTTGATCTGTTGGGCACTCTGCATGCTGCGACGGGAGACTTGAACCGTGTGCAGCGCATCGTGAAATTGATGGCCTTGGTGAATTCCTCACCCCAATTCACCGAGCACCATTTGATTACCAACGGTGCCAGCGAGCTCCTAGTTCAAGTGTTTGGAGAACGCGGCGCCCATGCACGCAGCGCCTTTGGTGTGGCCCAGATTCCTCTGGGCGCTTGCGTTGAAATTGAACTGATTGCCGAGTTGGCAACAGTCTAAAAAGACTCCCAATCTCCATCCGCAGAGGATGAAGCTGCCGCAGTTGCTGGGGCAGGCTTGCTGGTGCGGCTGTTGCTTAAAGCGGCAAATGCACCAGGCGCTGAACCAGTTGCTGTTTTGCCTGCGGATGCGTTAGGCAAAGCGCCCGATGTTTTGGGTGTTGCCGCTTGCAGCTTGGTGGCGTAGCTGGTTTGCGCTGGAACAGCACGGGGCGTGATGTCCTTGATAGGGCGTGAACCCGAACGCACATTGCTCATGCCATCTTCCACCCTAAACACTGATACCGCCTCGGCCAGTTGATCCGCCTGCTCGCGCAGACTTTGGGCGGCAGCAGCGCTTTCTTCCACCAATGCGGCGTTTTGCTGGGTCATTTGGTCCAAATTGGCCACCGAATTATTGATTTGCGCAATGCCCGCACTTTGCTCGTTGGCCGCAGCGGTGATTTCGCCAATCACATCGGCCACACGGCGCACGGAATTCACAATTTCGTTCATGGTCTTGCCCGCGTCCGTGACGAGCTGAGAACCAAACTCCACCTTCTCTACAGAATTTTCAATCAAAGATTTGATTTCTTTGGCCGCCTCGGCACTGCGCTGTGCGAGGGAGCGCACTTCACCCGCCACCACCGCAAACCCTCGGCCTTGTTCGCCAGCGCGAGCCGCTTCTACCGCCGCGTTAAGGGCCAAGATGTTGGTTTGGAAAGCAATGCCGTCAATCACGCCAATGATGTCGGCAATTTTTTTGCTGCTGCCGTTGATTTCGTTCATGGTGTGCACCACTTGCTCCACCACCGAGCCCCCTTTTTGAGCCACCCCAGAAGCGCTGGTGGCCAGCTGTGAGGCCTGGCGTGCATTGTCTGCGCTGTGCTGCACGTTGCCGGTCAGCTGCTCCATCGCAGAGGCTGTAGCTTGCAAATTGCTAGAAGTTTGCTCGGTACGCACGGACAGGTCGTGGTTACCCGTGGCAATTTCGGCACTCGCGGTTGCAATGCTTCCGGTGGTCTGCCGAACCTTTTGAACCATGTGCGACAAAGATTCGTTCATACGGGCCAAGGAGCGCATGAGTTCACCAAACTCGTCTTGTCTATTTTGGTCAATTCGGACCGACAAATCACCCTGCGCAATGCGAGAAGCCAATGCGTTGGCCTCTTCAAGAGGAGAACGTATGGAGCGAATCAGCCAGCCTGAACCCGCCAGAATGGCTGCAAACAAAAGTCCCAACGCAATGGCGCAAATCCACATCAACTGGTTGCGCCGACCTTGCAACTCCGCCTCCAGCTCTTGCTTGTATTTGTCTTGAATTTCAACAAGCTCGCGCAAAGAGGCTACGTAATCACGCTCCAAAGGTAGGTAGTTGTCGTTCATGAATTTGGATGCATCGGCCATGCGCCCATCAGCTTTCATTTTGAAAGCCTGTTCACGCGTTTCTAAAGTGGCTTTGCGCCTATCGGCAATTTTGGCAATTTGGGCTTTTTCTTTGGCGTCAAGGTCTGACTCCTCTAACTGCTTTTGCAACACCGAAATCTTGGAAGTGGCTTCTTTGATGTCTGAAGACAATCGAATTTCAGTGGATGAGTCTGAACTCAGCACCAGTGCAACAGTTCGACCCGCATTGGCTTCGATAAGTCCTGCCCAAGTGCTGACTGTGCGAATTTGGTTGACCAAGCCAGCAAGCCTGACCTCAGACTCCGTTTGAAGCATGGCCAACTGGTTGAACAGCACGCCCACAACTACCGCCACCGTGATGATGATGCCCACAACACCAGACCAAAGCTTGGTAGACACGCGCAGATTGTTGAAATTCATAGCTCCAAAACTCCAAGTAACATGAATGTCACAAGATGTTAGTAGTGCTATGTGACAGATCTGAATGACCTATCGATCATTCAAATTCTGTCAATTAAACAGAGCTTTGCGCCCCCAAGTTAAGCCTATGCGGCTTTGCGCTCTGCCCCAGACAAAGCCACCTTGACGCTGTCAGGTGTGAAAGGGATGGTTCGCAAGCGAACACCGGTGGCATCAAAGAATGCATTGGCAATCGCAGCGGGCACGGTGGTGGGTGTTTGCTCTCCAGCGCCCCAGCTGGGCTGCCCAGGGCGGTCTATGAGCACTGTTTGCACTCTTGGCGTTTCTGGAAAACGCAAGATGGGGTAAGTTGCCCAATCCACACTGCTCACGGTGCTGCCATTCCATTGCACCTCCTCCATGAGGGTGCGGCTAACGGTCTGGATCACACCACCCTCCACCTGATTGATCACGCCATCGGGATTGACAATCTGACCGCAGTCGTGGGCTACAAACACCTTGGTCACCAAAATCTGACCTGTGGTTCGGTTCACTTCCACCTCTGCCACAGTGGCCACATAGGTAATGGCGTTGTTGTAGCGCACATACGAAATACCACGTCCGCGAGTGACGTTGCCAGCGTTTACCTGTGTAGCCGATGGACGCGTTTGCCAATTAGAGGCCTTAACCGCGGCTTGAATCACGGCAATGGCTCTGGCGTCATTCAAATGAGCGAGTCGAAACGCTGCCGCATCTGCTTCAGCTGCAGCAGCAACTTCGTCCATAAAAGCTTCGTTGGCAAAGCTGTTTTCAATACGGCCGGGGCTGCGCAAATGAGAAGACCTTAAAAAGGTTTGCTCAATATGCTTGGTGGTGACCAGTATGTTGGGCACCGCGTAGGGCGCCCCCGCGTTTTGAAACAAAAAGCCCACCCAGTTACCTGGTCGGGGAATGCCGGTGTCGCTGGCGGCGAGTAATGGGAAGTCCAGTGGTTTGAATGCAGCGATGTGGTTGAGCGCAATATAGAAGTCGCCCTTCCAACCCGTGATCTTGCCGCTGGCGTCTAGGCTGGCCTCAAGGTCCATAGTGCGTGGAGGGCTCTTGGGCGCCAAGGCGGTTTCGTCCTGACGCATCCATTGCACGCGAACCGGCTTGCCAAGCTTCATGGCAATCAAAGCCGCGTCTGCCGTGGCGTCCTCATGGCCATTGCGGCCATAGCAGCCAGAGCCATCCAAATACACCACACGAATCGACTCTTTAGGCAAGCCCGTGATGACGGCCAACTCATGCTGCATGGAGTGTGTGGCCTGCGAGGCCGACCAGCACACCAGCTGACCTTTTTGAAAGTCCGCAACCGCGCAAGATGGGCCAATGGAGGCATGGGTTTGCACCGCAAAGTTGTAGGTGGCTTTAACGCTGCGAGCACCACTACCCAAAGCCTGAGCAATATCGCCCACCTTTTGCGTAGCCTCTTCTTTGGCAACGGGCATTTTTCGCCAAGCCTCAAAAATGGTGGCTTTGGCAGGCAAGTCTGGGCCAGCAGCCCAAGTGGCCTGAATGGCCCGAGAAGCCTTGACGGCTGCCCATTCGGTTTTTGCAACCACCGCCAAAAAATTACCCTGCCGAACAGTTTGCACAAAGCCACTCACGCGCTTGGCAGAAGCATCATCCACACTTTGTAAGGTGGCACCGATCAAGGTGGGGCGGATGACTCGGGCATGCAGCATGCCGGGCAACCGAAAATCATGCATGTAAGGGTGCTCGCCCGAAACTTTGGCCGGAATGTCCACACGCGGCACAGACTGACCCACAAGTTTGTAGTCGGTGTGCTTTTTGAGCGCAATTTTGGGGTCAACTTTGATTTCAAACCCTTGGCCGATGAGGCTGCCGTAAGGGGCTGTTCTGCGGCTGGCCTCATGGGCAATCACGCCGTCTACTACCGTCAACTCTGCAGCTGGAACGGCCCACTGCTTGGCTGCACGTTGCAACAAAGCTTGGCGCGCGTTGGCCGCAGCAATTCGCAGCTCATTACCCCCTTGCGAAATGGTGATGGCCGCACCTGTAAGCCACTGGTCTGGTGTGGTAGCGGTGTCGCCCATCACCATCTCAATCCGGCCAAAGCTCACGTCAAGCTCATCTGCAGCCATTTGAGTCAATGCGGTTTTGGTACCCGTACCCAAATCCACCTTGCCCACATACAGCGTGATGCGGTTTTTGGCATCAATGGTCAGCCAAGAGTCCAGCGCATCTTTGGCCACACTTTTGGCAGATGGCAGGTTGTAGGCCGCTTGAGCCTCACCCGTCAATGAAAAACCTACTGCCAGAACGCCAGCACCCGTTACGCCCAAGAAGTCACGTCGATTGAAGTTGCTCATAGCGGTCTCCTTAGGCTGATATGGCGCTTTTAACGGCGGCCACAATGCGTTGGTGGGTGCCGCAGCGGCAGAGGTTGCCAGCCAAGGCTTCTTGAATTTGTTGTTCGCTGGGTTTTTTGTTGGTGGCAAGCAAGGCTGTGGCCGACATGATCATGCCGTTGATGCAATAGCCGCATTGCACAGCCTGCGTGTCCACAAATGCCTTTTGAAGCTTATTGAGCCGGGTTGAGCTGCCCAAACCTTCCAGCGTAACCACGGGTTTACCTTGGACGCTGTTAGCTGGCGTGATGCAAGAACGGGCGGCTTGCCCGTTCACCAATACAGTACAAGCCCCGCACTGACCCACGCCACAACCAAACTTGGGACCATTCAGCCCCAGGTTGTCACGCAGCGCATAAAGAAGGGGAATGTCTGAGTCGGCATCAACCTTACGGTCCTTGCCATTGACTTTTAAATTGATCTGAGCCATCGATGTCTCCTATGGGTGATACACAGTTGGGGCGTGAGCCAAACAGTTGCCAAAGGGCCCGCCCCTACTTTTTTAATTTATTGAATTAAGCCATTTAATAGGCTGAGAAACCCTAATGAAAAACCCGCATAGGTATCGAAGATAGGGGTTGATAGCGCAAAAACGCTTAACACCGCATCTTGTCAACCCGCTGGGAATCCACCGCCGCCAATTGAACGGCCGACACCCGATCAGGGGCCAGCTCTTGCAAGGGCCTTAATACAAAGGCGCGTTGCCTCATGCGGGGGTGCGGAATGGTGAGTGATGGGT
>Ga0214921_10007999_pt1 | contig 13883 bp, 15 predicted proteins | sample LL1505_MetaG_FD_177992 | JGI IMG/M metagenome (GOLD analysis project Ga0214921, IMG submission 177992) | Freshwater microbial communities from Lake Lanier, Atlanta, Georgia, United States - LL-1505 | ecosystem: Environmental > Aquatic > Freshwater > Lake | place: USA: Georgia | collected... | reverse complement strand
TGGATGGGATATTGTTTTGTGGGATTGGAATGCAGCAGATCAAAATCTTTAATAAGAATGTTTTAATTTCCCAATAATCTGGCACTCAATTAACAAATTTTAGTTGAAATTTTCTTGGGTAAAGATGACCCCTGTGGTTAAATAGGGAATGAAAAACCAGAAGGATCCGGGCAGTTATTGGCATAAAAGACAAGATCTCGTTGAGAACATACGCCAGGATAATCTCCTTGAAAACCTTGCATGTCGCGGATCAATTGGAAATGAAGATGGGGCGGCCATCCCCCATTTTCAGGGGTTTTTCCCAGGTGGCAAAGCAGTTGACCCGCGGCTATCGGTGTTCCTACTTCTAGATCAACCAAATCGGAACTTGATAAATGTCCATATAAGCTATAAATTTTCTCAGCCGGATGATATACAATAATTGTAGGACCATAATTTCCGGGACAATGATTAACTTGAAAGCTGTGAACTTTTCCTTCTAACGGGGCAAAAACAGGTGTGCCAGCAGTTGTCCAAAAATCCATGCCAAGGTGAATGTTCCTAAAATCTTCAGAGGACGTTGCAAAATTCTCATATGACTCATAGATGACCCGGTGTTCCAGGTAACCCCCATAGCCGATTTTTGCACCTAATTTTACTTCCATGTAATCGCAAAATGCAGAGGCATTACCATAGATGGATGCATTTAATTCCACATTCGCAGCGCTTAAATCAAGTGCAACACTATTACCGGCGCTTAAAGGTTCAGAAAAGAGGCGATGAATCATTGGGTAAATATTGATCAAAATAAGTGAAAAAACCTTTACAGTCCAGTTTAACCTTGTTACATTATAATGGGGATAAGCTGAAACAAAATTGTAAGAAAGTAGTTGAAGCGTACAATTATTTTTTGGGAATAATTCATTTTTCGAAAATTTTATGTACATTATAATAAATTAAAAATCATGAAAACATATTTGTTTACACTCGTTCTCACTTTTTCCGTGTTGTTCAGCAATGCCTCTGACAAGGGAACCTGGACCGGTTTCATCACCGATGACCATTGCGGTGTCAAATCAGCCAACGAAAGTCATGCTGAATGTGCCAAGAAATGTATTGCCGGTGGAAAGGCAACTGTTTTTGTTGTAGGTGATAAAATGTTTAAGATTACAGATCCCAAAACAGTAGCAGAATTCATTGGACAGAAAGTAACCATCAGGGGCGAATTGACTGGAGATGTAATCGAAGTCAAGAAAGTAAAAAAGGCCTAAAAGACTTTTTCACGAATCATCAATTGTCTAATCTCTGGTGCTGTATGCAGCATCAGTGGATAAGGCTAAATGACCAGGGGAATATGATACTATTTCTTTGGTCATTTTTTATATATTCCTCTCTCCGTATTTGATTGTAGGGAAAAGCTTACAATATAATGCTTACCTCTTACTGAGTATTTCAATAAGTTCCGTCTCCGTCTTTTTGACAGCGATGAAATTGGGACCGATAAAATCCTCGTATTTAAAATGGTAATTCCTGAATTCTACAAGCTTTGGAAATATTTTACCAACGATGTAACCATTTGCTTCAAAAAAGTTATAATAATCAACGAGTAATTTCTTGGTTGAAATGTTGATATACCCGTATTCAAATTGCACAGCCTTGATAGTACCATTCTTAATGGCATTTTCAAAACCGAGTAAGGCATCATATTCTGCACCTTCAACATCAAGTTTCAAAAAATCAATCGAATCGATGTGATTGTCTTTCATAAAATCATCTCCCCGAACAAGTTCAATTTTTTGTTGCTTATCGGACCCAATGGACAATCCCTCAATATCGTAAATGGATGAATGTTCATTTGAAGCGAATAAATTGATGGCCAATTCACAATTCTCTTTGAACAATCCCTTTTTTATGGGCACTACATTTTTTAAATCTTTAATACTTGACAGCAAGTAATGGAAGGTGGCTTCCACAGGTTCAAGAGCATATATTTTACAAGCAGGCATGATTTGATTTGCCAATATAGAATAGTCTCCAACATTGGCACCAGCATCAATGATAATGGAAGGATTCGTTCTGGCAATTTTTTTCAAAACAGTAATTTCGCCATTGCTATTTATATCGTGGTTCCTATTCTCATATAACCTGTTCAATGACCTACCGAATCCTGCAAGGGCCTTAAAAAATGAATTGTGCGTATTTTGCTTGAAAATCCTTTTTATTGTTGACATGTGTGATATTTTCTTTATTTAGTTAGTTTTGTTGCATCTCTCTTTACTACTATCAATGCAACCAACAGATTCGGAACCCAACAAATCCAAGATAAATAGGGATAGAATATTTCAAAAGCAATACCGCTTGCAAAACCAATCCCAAGCCCTAATCGTAATGTGACTGCAGCAAATGTGAGTGCAAAGTTTATAACCATCCAATTATAATGTGCATTGATATTTTTGCGGATAATTGAAATATACGCTTTATAGCCAGTGAAAATCCATAGAACAGCCAAGAGTGCAAATCCTAGATGAGAAATAGTGCCGCCAAATGAAAATTGAGCCATATATAAACCTGAAAGCCCACCAATTAAAACACTCAACAAATATATTTTACCAATTAATCTATGAAGATGGATTTTATTGTTCCTAAATTTTTCATTGAATTGGAACGGCCCTAATACCAAAGCAATTAAAGAAGGGAAAATATGAAAGTAAATCCAAAATGAATGTGATTTAAAGTTTGCTTTCATTAATGGATGCACAGCGGCCCCAAGTTCAAGAAAAGCGTAGACAAAAAATGCATATATGCCTATAAATGAAGAAGAAACAATAATAAATGATTTATATATTTTATTCAAGGGTTTGATATTTTACCTGAAAATACATAATATTTAAAACTTATACATTGATGTAAACCCTTTACCCTTGAAACTTTTGTGCGCTTACTATTCAATTTTTAGACGCTAGAATTCAAACCTGATCCCCTGAGCCAAAGGCATTGTTGTTCCATAATTGATCGTATTGGTTTGTCGACGCATATAATACTTCCAGCTGTCAGAGCCGCTTTCCCTTCCCCCTCCCGTTGCCTTTTCTCCACCAAAAGCACCGCCGATTTCTGCTCCAGAGGTTCCGATGTTGACATTTGCAATTCCGCAGTCGGATCCCCTCACCGAAAGGAATGCTTCCGCTTCAGCAAGATTTCGGGTAAAGATGGCTGATGAGAGTCCCTGTGGCACAGCGTTCTGCATGGCAATGGCCTCATCCAGGCTGTCATAGGGAATAACATAAAGAATGGGTGCGAAGGTCTCTTCCTTAACAATATTTGTTTGGCTTGTCATTTCCACAATGGCGGGCTGTACATAACAACCAGAATCATAACCGTCTCCAACCAACAAAACACCACCTGTGAGCAGTTTCCCTCCTTCCTCTTTCGCCTGTTGTATCGAGGAAGAAAAAGAATGAACGGCATTGAGATCGATCAATGGACCTACATGATTTTCAGGCAGCAGGGGATTCCCGATTTTCAATTGCCTGTAGGCATTGGTTAATGCGATCTTAACATCATCATGAACAGACCGATGTACTATCAATCGTCTTGTGGTGGTGCATCGCTGTCCACAAGTGCCCACAGCACCAAACACAACAGCAGGTATCACCAGCTTAAGATCAGCTTCCGGCGTAATGATGATGGCATTGTTGCCTCCCAGTTCCAGCAGGCTTTTGCCCAATCGTTGTGCAACAGTTGCTGCAACAGATCTGCCCATAGCAGTTGAACCTGTTGCCGAAACCAGGGAAACCCTTTCATCAGCGGCCATGGCTTTGCCAATAACGGAATCCCCCACGATCAAACAGGAAACCCCTTCTGGAATATTGTTTTCTGCAAATACTGATGCAACGATGCGCTGACAAGCAATGGCCGTCAGGGGCGTTTTCTCAGAGGGTTTCCAGACACAGGTATTCCCACATACCCATGCAATCATGGCATTCCAAGACCAAACTGCAACCGGAAAATTAAAGGCAGAGATAATTCCTACCACACCAAGGGGATGGTATTGCTCATACATGCGATGCAGGGGACGTTCGGAATGCATTGTCAAGCCATAGAGTTGGCGAGACAAGCCCACAGCGAAATCGCAGATATCAATCATCTCCTGAACTTCACCCCATCCCTCCTGTAAACTTTTACCCATCTCATAAGAGACGAGCTTGCCCAGGTTGTCTTTCTGCTGACGCAGGCGATCACCGATCTGACGAATGATCTCTCCACGTTTGGGGGCAGGTACGCTTCGCCATGTTAAGAATGCCTGATGGGCTGTATCTACGATTTGATGATAATCATCCTGGCTGCCCAGGTGAACAGTGCCTATCACATGGGCATCAACAGGAGATCTTGACTCAAGTAAAGATCCCTTGCCATGCCAATGGTTCGTTCCGGTAGACATGCCGGGATTCAGTTGCTGAATGCCCAGCTGATGCAATGCATTGTTGATCATGGCCTATTTTTTAACCTGTGAACTGAAAGTACTTTCAAAAATCTTGTCGGCATTACCGGCTTCAAATCCTTCACGGAAATGCTCCCGCTTCAGGTCCTTGGGATCTAGTTGCGCAAACTCGGGCAATACCCTTCGCTCAGCAAACTCTACATAACTGCCGGCAATGGGCAAAGATCGGCCATCAGCAAACGGCGCATCGATGATCTGGGCCACTGTTGAGCTTTGACAAAGCAGTCCATCCGGACTGATCTTGATCTTCCCTCCCGCATCATTCAATTTGATGCCAATGCCTTCAAGGAAATCATTGAAGGCGGCACATGTATTGTAGGCCTGAGGAAGGTGGTGGAGGCTGATGGTATAATGATTCAAATAATATCGGTTGTATATCACCCATGATGCATATTCTGATTCGGCCTGCAGGGTTTGATAATCTTCAACCGTTGGCAATCTCCATAACCCCTTGTGCAAAAAATCACCAACGGCCTTGGGATCATCCAGGTTCAGTTCATCTACCGGATCATGGACAACTTCATCAGTGTAAGAACGCAGTATCGCTTGCGCCTGATCACTCAGCGCATGAACCCTCAGCTCACTGATGAAGATGCGGGGGAAATTGGGTGCAGGAGGAGCATACCAGTAGGCATCCAGCTTTTTGGCTTCAAAATTCAAATGCTCTCGTTTGGTATAGCCATAGTGGAGAAATATTTTCTCCAGCGATTGAATACCCAGTTGCGGCACACCCAGTGAACGAAAGGCAATATGATCATTCTGGATATCATCGGCTTTGTTGATGATGCTCTTGTCGATCATGGCCTGTATGATCTTTTTAACATCAGGTACGCGGGCACTGTACTTGTCCATCAGTGCATCCATGACGATTTGAAGTTCTTGAATCTTGTTCATGTGGTATCATTTATCCTTTAAACAATTGTCCGTTTTGTGATTCCAGAAAGATACTGAAATCTATCTCTTCCTGTTTGAGGAAACCTTTTTGAGGTAGCTTCTGATCAGCCACCATTTCCACTACTGCAGCAATTGAAGCAGCTGTGGTCCATGAAATGGCTCTCCACTTTTTCCCATTGATGTCAATGGGATGGAATGAACGATAGTATTCCTCCCTGGCAAGTGCATTGCCTTTCCATCCTTCTACAACTGCATAAACGAGTACAACATCATCTTCTACCGGAGGTTTGGCTTCTGTTAAAATCGATTCTACCAGTTCCCGTTTGTCTTTCAGGATCAGTTCGTACAAAAGAAAACGCATGAGTTGTGCATGTCCCGGGTAACGGATGGTTTTATAATTCAGGGTATCCACCTTTCCTGCAAAGGTCTGACACATGGTACCCAAGCCACCGGAAGTACTGAAGGCCTCATAATCCCTTCCTTCAATATTGATGCTTTCGATCCCATCAAGTGACGGGACCATTTTTCTCACGCCGTTGTGGATCACTTCAGCATCGTTGATGTATTCGTTGATCACACCGGCAGGCGACCATGTAAAGGAATATGCCAGCAGTCCGTTGGGATAACGGGGCAATGCACCGACACGGAGTTCAATGTCGCGGAGTTTGGTAAAGCGATGAGACAGGTTGGCACCTATGATGCCGATCAAACCGGGAGCCAGTCCACATTGTGGCGCCATGACTGCCTTTGCTGACAGAGACATCTGCATGATGGCTTCAGTTGTGGGAACATCTTCGGTAAGATCGAAATAATGGATACCATGAGCATGTGCGATACGGGCAATGGAAAGATTCAAATTATAAGGCATGCAAGAAACCACTGCATCAAACGCAGGAATGGTTTTTCCCAGAAGGGCCTGATCATGAACATCCCCTTGGATGTAGTCAAATCCAATGGGCTCTGTGGGAATGTTTTTATCAAATCCTGTGACAGCAAAACGCCTGTTCAGCAAAATGCCTACCAATGTGCCCACCTTTCCCATTCCAAAAACGAGTATCGTCTTCATTTGAAAAAGTTTAAATGATTAAAAAGTTGTGGAAAAACGATTGGAAATGCTGAATTTACGGAACATGTGAACAGGCCGACCGCAGGAAGGCAAGTAAAGACAATTGTTTGGCCAGGTCGGTGTTCACTTGAGCGGTTTTATTGCATATAAAAATACAAAATTAGATATTGGAATGTTACGATCTAATGAAAATATTTTACTAAAAAATATTGAATTATATCCTATCTACATCCATCCACATCCTCAATCAAGACAAACGAGAAACAGCCTTTTTAATTTCTTCGATAGCTGTAGTCATTTCCTGCAAAGTAGTGAATCTTCCAAAACTAAAGCGAATGGATGAATGTGCTTTAGCATCTGACAGGCCCATGGCTTTCAATACATGTGATGGTTCAACAGTTGCTGATGAACATGCAGAACCGGAAGAAACGGATATATATTTTGAAAGCATTTTGATCAGTTTATCTCCACCTTCCATATTAAAACAAATATTGGCAACATGTGAAAGCGAGTCTTCTTTTTGTCCATTCCACTCAACGCTTTCCATAGAACCAATTTCTTCCCAAAATACATCACGGAGATCACTTACACGCCTAGACGCTGATGCCATCATCGTTTTACACAATTCAGCAGCCTTTCCCATTCCAACAATTCCGGGCACGTTCAATGTGCCACTGCGCAATTTTCGTTCATGACCACCTCCGAAAACCAATGGAGATATGTCCAAGAGTGGATTTCTTTTTTTGATAAACAAGGCCCCTACTCCTTTTGGTCCGTACATCTTGTGCGCGGAGAAAGCCATCATGTCAATGCAATCAGCATCAACATCTACCGGAATCTTTCCCACTGCCTGGGTGGCATCACAAAAAAATGCAATGTTATGTTGTTGGGCAATGCGTCCAATAGCAGCAACAGGATGGATAACACCAGTTTCATTGTTGGCATACATGGCAGCAATGAGTATCGTATCCTTCCTGATGGAATCTTCCAGCTGTTCAATTGCTATCATCCCAAAAGCATCCACGGGGAGACAAGTAATCTCATAGCCCTGCCTCTGTAAGTGTGCACAAACATCCAAAACGGCTTTATGCTCAGTGGTAACCGTGATAATATGTTTCCCTCTTGTAGCGTGTTGCTGCGCGAAGCCTTGAATGGCCAGGTTGATAGATTCAGTTGCGCCCGAAGTGAAGATAATCTCCTTTGCATCGGCACCAATCAGGGAGGCTACTTGTTCACGCGCTTGCGAAACAGCATCCTCCGCAAACCATCCATGTGCATGACCCTTGCTGGATGCATTGCCAAAATGTTGGGAAAAAAATGGCAACATGGCGTCTACCACTTGCTGATCACAGGGAGTGGTAGCATTGTAATCTAAATATATCGGGTATACACTCATGTTGTTTTAGTCGTGTCTAACACCTTCCCTAACCCTGAACACATGAAGGATATAAGGAAACAATGCATCCATGCTTTCTTCTGCACCCCTTGGCGAGCCGGGCAATGTGATGAGCAAGGTCTCTCCCACAAACCCTGCAATGCCTCTGCTCAGCATGGCGTAAGGAGTGCGTTGCTGTCCATAATCCCTTGCCGCCTCCATGATACCAGGAACCTCACGTTCAATCAACGGCTTAAGTGCATCTGGCGTTACATCCCTTAAAGACAGTCCGGTTCCTCCAGTAAATAAAATCAATTGATATCCCTCTGCGATCAACTGCCTGGCTGTTGACTGAATCACATCAAACTCATCCGCAATGGCTTGCCGATGAGACACAGTGAGTTTATGCTTGGCTAATTTTTCTTCGATCACATCTCCACTCTTGTCTGCGTTCAAACCCTTGCTAACACTATCGCTACAGGTAATCACTGCAACCTTAAGCGTATCCGGATAGGCATATTTGATATCGCTTTTCCCTCCTTTCTTTTTTTCAAGCCGGATGGATGAAATTTCAATGGCGTCGTCAATGGGCTTGAGCATGTCATACATGGTCAATGCCGTAATGGCCGCACCATGCATGGCTTCCACTTCTACGCCAGTTTTATAGACGGTGTGCACTTCAACCCTGATGACAATACTCAAGCCATCAACTTCATGTGTAATGGACGTATATTCAACGGGAAGTGGATGGCAGTCAGGAATCACTTCATATGTTTTCTTGCAGGCCAGCAAACCGGCCGCACGACTGAATTCAAATACATCCCCTTTGGGAACTTTCCTGTTTACAATGGCATCAATGGTTTCCTGTTTTGACACTGTAAGGATTCCCATTGCAATGGCCTGACGCAGGGTGGACGATTTATGTGTGATATTAACCATGAGATTATTTGTTTATTTTCCATTGATGTCCTTCTCCTTCAAAAATTTCCTTTCCCCAAATTGGCAGCTCTGCCTTGATCCTTTCCACACATGCCGCACATGCATCGATAGCATCCTTCCGGTGTTTTGAGGATGTGAAAACAAAAAGACAAATTTCGCCCGCTTTGACAACTCCTAAGCTGTGATGAACATGCATGCAGGTCAACGCATACTTGGTAAAAATATCCTCACGGATGGCAGCCATGACTTCCAATGCCATATCCACATGGCTGGTGTATTCAATGGCCTCCACCTGTTTGTCATCCATCACATCAGCCCTTACCTGACCAAGAAAAATACTGTGCCCACCAATAGAAGTCTTGGTGGCATGTTTGGCGATGCTGTCTGCTATGAAGGCAGCTTCAACAGGACCATTCGTGAAAATATTTTTTATTTTTATAGGTTCCATTTTTCAAATTAACTGTTTTTCTGCCAGCATGCGCACGCCACCTTTCAGGCTGAACACCGCTGAAGCTGGACTTGCTTTCATCAGTAAGTCAGCAGCCATCAAACTGCGCATACCTGACTGACAAACAAATACCACATTTTGATCAGTAAGGCAATTGAGCTTGTTTTCAAGGCCTGACAAAGGTAACTCCATCCATTCCAATCCAAGCGAAGAACAAAGGGCATCCAGGCGCGGCAGTTCATGGGGTTCTCTTATATCAACGAATAAATGATCCAAAAAGTTTTGTTTCCACTCCAGCACATCAATTTCTTTGATTCCTTTTTGTGGAATACTGCACAACCACTCATAATCCGTGGCTATGAATTGTTCTTCAGATGAAGGAATATATTGAAGGCTGACGGGATTAGAAACCAACTGCATGATGAACACCTCCTGTGTTAATGCATTGTAATTCCAAAGCCTGTTTGACAACGTTTTTCCAAGCCCGGTAATCAGTTTGATGACTTCGGTGGCTTGCACAGCACCAATCGTTCCGGGCAATACACCCAATACTCCGCCTTCTGAACAATTGAGCACTTCACCATCCGCAGGAGGCAGAGGAAATAAATCACGGTAGTTCACTGACCTGCTGCCGTCTGATTGCAGCTGATTAAAAACAGCTACCTGTCCATCAAATTGTGACACAGCGCCAAAAACAAGTGGCTTGCCCAACAATACACAGGCATCATTGATCAGGTATCTTGAAGCAAAATTGTCCGTTGCATCAACGACCACATCATAATCAGGAAAATGCTGCATGCAATGTTCCTGGGTCCAACGTTCATTCGAGGTGCGGATATTTACATCACTGTTGAGCAATAACATCTTCCTTTTTACAACATCAACCTTGTACAAACCAATGTCTTCGGTGCCAAAAATTACCTGCCGGTGGAGGTTGGAGAGACTTACCTTGTCATTGTCTGCAAGTCCGATATGTCCGACACCCGCTGCAACCAGGTATTGCATGATCGGACAACCCAATCCTCCTGCACCTATCACCAAAACTTTAGCCTGCTTGAGCTTTTGTTGTCCAGCAATTCCAAATCCTTTGAGGATGAGTTGGCGTTGGTATCGATCTAGCTCTTGCGTATGTTCCATGTTTACCCCCCTGAAAATGGTGGCAAGAAGGCTACCTTGCTGCCGGGTCTAACAATCGAATTTTCTGTAACCATGGCATTGTTGACTGCAATCATGTATGTTGATGATTCAAGGGCAGGATAACGCTGCTTCATCATTTGAATCAGCATGTCTGTATCGGCAACTTCCTCTACCATGACGGATGAAACACCAGTGGCATCCGTGAGCTGCCCAAAAAACATCACTTCAATCATACGCATTATTTAGGTCAGCAACAGTTTGACTGAGGCCATCAGCAATACTGTCGCCAACAAATATTTCAAAATATTTTGGTTGAACTTCCTTGCACCGAACCATGCCCCCACTGATCCACCTGTAAAAGCAACCCCAACCAAAACAAACATCTCCGATTGAAAATTGATTCCTTTGGTCAGTTGACCAGCCAACCCCGATAGTGAATTTACGAAAATGAACAATGCACTGATGGCCGCCGTCTGCTTCTGGTTTGTCCAGGCCAGCAACAGCAACACTGGTGACAGGATGATGCCTCCACCAATACCAATCAGTCCTGATAAAAAACCGATACAGGCACCAATCAACAGGGATAAAAAAACTGTTGATTGTTTCAAATCATTTATATCCCTATTGGGAAATGCAGCCAACCTTACTACAGGAATCAACAACAAGATTCCCAATATTTTTTTATAGACAGTAGCATCAAGAGAGATCATTCCTCCAAGAAAAGAAAAAGGTATGGAGGCCAGTGCGAAGGGCAGGAATATTTTCCATTTAAAATGACCTTCCTTATAAAAAAGTACAAAAGCAGATAAGGAAACAAACAGATTGAGCAGCAATGCAGTTGGTTTCATTATTTCCGGCATCATGCCAAAAACGGCCATCAATGCCAGGTATCCACTGGCGCCTCCATGTCCCACAGCCGCATAGAGAAACGCAACAATGAACAAGAGCAATAAAAAAAATATTGTGAGCGTCATGCTGATGTTTATTGTGGTAACAAATGAATCTCAATCAAATGACCTTTGTGGAATGTGGTTTCTGTTTCAGGAAAAACGGCCAGACAATTAGAAGTTGCATAGGACGAAAGCTTGTAGGATTCCTGCCCTTTTTGCAATGAAACGGTTTGACCATTGTACCATGCCTTTAGAAAATGGGTCAGCCCTGCAGGTTTTTGATGGTCATGTTCCAGCGGAACTTGCATACACGCAATAGCTGTTGGGGAATGCATCATCCCTCCAATGGCGGGAATTACATATTCATAAAAACAAGTGAGTACCGACGCTGGATTTCCTGGCAATCCAAAAACCAGTTTTTCATCCCTTTTTCCAAAAAGCAGGGGCTTCCCTGGTTTTTGCCTGACTTTATGAAATACCTTTCTCACGCCACATGATTCAAATGCATCCATCGTAAAATCATAATCGCCTACACTCACACCACCTGTCATCAAAATCAAGTCTGCCCTTTGCAAAGCTTTTTCAAGGATAGACTGCAACTGGAAGAGATCATCACCGCAGGTAAAAATGTCAACATCACTGATATGCAATTGAGAAAGGCAGGCTTTTAATGTCAGGGAATTTGAGTCGTAGACTTGTCCATATTCCAATGGTTTGCCTGGCTGCTGAAGTTCATTGCCTGTAACAAGAATTGCAACCCTTGGTTTGGGATATGCCTTTACTGATGATATGCCCATACCCCCCAAAAAACCGATGGAAGCCGCGTTCAACAAGTGTCCTTTAGACAATGCCTTTGTGCCCTTTTGTATTTCTGAACCGATCTGACGCAGATGATCGCCTTTTTTTAATTGCAGATCAGTCAACTGTAAATGACCATCTTGAATAGCAGATTTCTCTTGCATCAACACAGTATCGGCTCCCGGAGGAACAGCTGCCCCCGTAAATATTCTTACTGCAAAGCCTGGCTTCAATTGAAATTGATGATTGCTGCCTGCAGCCATTTCACCGTCCAACACATAGGTGGATTTTCCCTCTTCAAAAGCGAATGCATATCCGTCCATGCTGGATTGTGGATAGGCAGGGATGTCGTACTGAGAGAAAACATCTTCAGCCAAAACAAGCCTTGTTGCGTCAGGAAGTGGCACAATTACAGGCTCAAGCGGTTTGATGCTCTCCGCAATCAATGCCTTGGCGCTTTGAACATGAATCATTGTCTCCATCGTCTTCTCATTTCATTCCAAATGTAAGGCTCAATTCATAAAAACTACTCAGCAGGTGGTGCATCTAAGTATTTATGCTAGCCGCCAATGGTGATCATGCTTCTGTTTTCTAATTTTGATGTTTCAATTTTATCCATATCGGTGGTAAATTGACCTCCTAGGAATTCTTTCTTGTCCAGGATGCTTTGATGGATGAGTGGCAGGATATCCTCTCCGTTGCGGAAAGGCGTCAACAAATCGGTTTCTGTTTGTGAAAAAAGACAGTTTTTCATTTTGCCATCTGCAGTAAGGCGCATGCGGTTGCAATCACCACAGAAAGGTGCACTCATCGTGCTAATGACAGCAAATGTACCCAGATGGCCAGGAACCATATATTTCTTGGCAGTTTCATGCACTTCTCGGTCCAATGGAAGGATATCAAATGCTGAACTGGCAACTTCCAATATTTGTTGCCATGTCATAACGCGTTCACTGTTCCAACGGTTTCCACTGAAAGGCATGAATTCAATAAACCTTACATGCAAAGGCAGATCTTTTGTCCATCGGATAAAATCATTGATCTCGCCATCATTCAGTCCTTTCATGGCAACCACGTTCACCTTTACATGAATGCCTGCTTGAATCATGAGGTCAATATTGCTGCGGACCCTGTCGTATTGATCCCTTTTGGTCATCATGATAAACCTTTCCTTGTTCAGTGTATCCAGGCTTATGTTGAGGGAATTGATACCCGCTTCTTTGATGACACCTGCATATTCGTGAAGTCTTGTTGCATTGGTCGTCAAGGTAAGTTTTGCGCCCAACCTGGATAATCGGAGGATGATGTCTGCAGCATCTTTTCTCACCAATGGTTCTCCTCCGGTGAGCCTGATTTTATTGACGCCATTGGCAACGAAAACTTTTGCGATAGATTCAATTTCTGCTGCTTGCATAAGCTTGCTTGCAGGAGTAAATGCATATTCCTCATCAGGCATGCAATAAAAACAACGCAGGTTGCAATTGTCTGTCAGGGATATCCTCAAATAGTCGTGTGCCCTCTTGAAACCATCTATGATCATTCAGCGCCTTTGTCTTTGTTTAACAATCGTTCGTAATCTGCCTGCGTATCAATATCCACATCACCCAATTCAAAATCAACTTCCACCACATTTTCCCTCATTTGCTCCAACATTTTTCGCGCACCAGTATCTCCCGAAAGCAACATGAGTGCTGAGAAAAGAGACTTATGAAAAAGGGCCGGAGTGCCCAACTTGCCGTTATAAACAGCTGCAGCGGCTGGTAAACCTGCATCGAGCTGCGCTTCAATCAAAGCCTTGATCAGATCAGTGTTAAGATAAGGTTGATCACAAACCAAAATGATGATGCCATCAACCTGAG
>Ga0214921_10007996_pt1 | contig 13887 bp, 14 predicted proteins | sample LL1505_MetaG_FD_177992 | JGI IMG/M metagenome (GOLD analysis project Ga0214921, IMG submission 177992) | Freshwater microbial communities from Lake Lanier, Atlanta, Georgia, United States - LL-1505 | ecosystem: Environmental > Aquatic > Freshwater > Lake | place: USA: Georgia | collected... | reverse complement strand
GAGCTTTGTGCTGAATCAAGCGGTCAATATGAATGGCCCCCTGCTTCTCCGCGGAAAGAGCGAGGTGATAGACGTGTACGACGCGTGTCTGTCCCATTCGTACGGCCCGAGCAACGGCCTGGTCCATCATCGCCGAGGTCCACCAAGGACTGACAAAGACAACGCGGTCGTACTCCTGAAGATTCAAGCCGACGCCACCCGCCTGCAACTGCAACAAGAGAACAACACGGCCCGAAAGCGACTTGGATTTCTCCAAGACAGAAGCCCTCTCCATTTGAGACATGGCTCCGTGGTACATCAATACATGCTCCGCATCACAGACACCCCTGTCAAGAAGGGACTGACGAATCAAGTCCATCTCCTGGTGGAACTGACAGAAGACAATGTAGGAGTGAGTTTCATGGGCCTCTTCGTCAAAGATGCGATGAAGAGCCTCTAACTTGGTAGAACCAGCAGTCCAATCAGGTCGGTCGTAGGATGCCGTGCCCAATTCACGGCGCATGGCATCAATGTAGATCTGAGGGTGAACGGAAATCTGTCGCAAACGGAGAAGCAACTTGAACATCTCGGCGGGAGGGACGTCCTTTTTGTACTTTGCAGCGAGTGACTCGCTGACGATTCCCTGCACACCGAGATAGAACTCCTCCTCTTCGGAGGAAGAGAAAGGCAAGACAACGTCGTGGACAACGGGAACGGGAGGCGCCCCCTGAATCACGGAGCGCAGGGAATCCAAGGAGCGATGAAGGAGCAAGGAGGGCAACCAGGCGAGGAAGCGAGGTTCCCAACGGAACTGCTTGTCACAGGGCACGCCGAGGAAGGCCAAGAGAGCCACAACGTCTTTCAAGGAATTGACGAGGGGCGTACCTGTAACGGCCCAGCGATAGGCGGCGGGAACAGCCCTAGCAGCGGTGGACATGCGACTCTTTCCGTTGCGAATCTTATGAGCCTCGTCCAGAACAATGCGATTCCAGGTATATGCAGAGAAGAGTGGGTGTCGCGAAGAGGCGTATAGTTTTTCATAGTTGGTGACGAAGACAGCAGGGCGTTCTCTATTAAACCAGTGTGGGGCGATGCCCCAGGTAGAAGGAACACGCTCCCACGTCTTCTTCTCGCCAACTTGATAGACGACACAGCCGCTGCGTTGCAAGACGCCAGTCCAGGTGTCAATCATGGCCAAAGGAGCGAAGAGAAGGGTGTGTGGCTGGACATTATTGACGATGACGGCGGCGACCTGAATGGTCTTACCGAGTCCCATATCATCGCACTGGAATCCGCCGCGAATGACCTTACCATCACAGGGAACACCCGTGCGCTCGCGAACCATCATCCAACGAATTCCCTCCAGCTGATGGGGGAAGTAGGAGAAGCCAGACCAAAGTGGCTTGAGGGTAGCAGTAGGGGCAGGCATGGCGTAGTATCTAAACTGCCTCCCTCTGGGAGGCGTGGTAGATTTCAATTTTTTCCTGTGGGGGGCCCGCAGGGCAGTAAAAAGCAAGAAAAAAGGGTGAAGGTTCAGACCCTTTCTTCATGTTTATTTGGTTTCGCAGTTTGGTATTGTTTGTTGGGTTGGGTTGTGTACAGAGTGTGTATCTAGTTCGCGTCGGACTCGGTGTCCACGTCCATGACAGCCTCCACAGCGGTAGGAGGGACATACTGTTCCTCAAAGGCAGTGTAGAGGTCAGGGCGTGAGCCGGTCTGGGACTTGACGGACCAGTAAACCTTGCTGAGAGACATGGCGTACTTGTGGATAAAGTCCTTACCGTCCTCAAAGGTGTACTTGCCGTCCTGGTCCTTCGCGTGAGACGCGGGTACCTCCAGAGGAGACTCGGTTCGTACGCCTGTCATCTTGTCCTTCTTGGACTGGGTGATGGTGAAGGTAGGCCATCCGTTGGCACGGGCATCTTCCAGGACGTAGGTGACCCATGCACGTGGCTTGACGAGCTGTGCGCCGCGCTTGGAGGTGACAGGGCTGGCATCGGAACTGCTTTGAGAGACATCCGACTTCGTAGAGGCGGTCTTCTTACCCTTCTTGCGAGGGACAGACGCGCTCTTGGAAGCCTTCTTGACATTCTTCGCAGCGAGGGTGGTCGCAGCAGTGGCCACCTTGAGGAGGTCGGCAGTGGACAGCGACTTGATGCTCTCCAGGATGTCCTGGGCGGTAAGGGAAGCAGAGGCAGCAGACATGGCAGTAAGCAGTAGCGGCGGCAAGCGGTAAGCGAAGCGGGGGGTCTAGGGAGTAACACTCACAGGCTATTCAGCGGGCCCCCCGTTTCAATTTTTTTTTGACACACCCCCCTTAGCATCCTACGTAAAAAAATCCTAAGGGGGATATTCCTTGTACTCCACATACATAAGGGCGCACCCTATACCGCCCTTATGTATCCAGTTGGTTCAAAAGTCCTAAAAAAAGGTGGTACACCTTTTCTTGTTTATTGGTTTTGTAGTTATGCGTCTGTTGTCGTGGTTTTGTAGTTTTACACATGTTGTAGTGGTTTTATCCTAGGCATAGTCTTAGAGTGTGTATGGTACAGAGTGCTTACGCGGTGAGGTCCTCAGGAATGTCGCACTCCTCAATCTCGTTGGTGGCAGGGTTGTACTGGCCGAGCCACTCGTCCTCGCCGTCGGCGTCGGTACCCGTGACGTAGTTATCCTTGTTGCGACGGAGCTCGCGGCCGTTGAAGGTCCACTTGGCGAACTTGCCGTCCTTGGGAGCAACCCACGCGTCAGCAGCCTTCTTGGGCTTGGCGGCAACGGGCTTCTTGGCAGCAGGCTTGGGCTTGGCGGCAGCGGGGACCACCTCCTCCTCCTTGGACTCCTCCAGGACCGCAGCGGCTGCGGGACTGCTTTGCTCGGTCTCCTCGTCGCTCTCCGCGGCAGCAGCGCCCTGCTTGGGAGCAGGGGCGACGTACTGCGCCTCAAAAGCGTCGTAGAGATCCTGGCGAGTGCCCGACTTGGTCTTGGCGACCCAGTAGGACTTGCTGAGGGACATGGCGTGCTTGTGGTTGAAGGCCTTTCCGTCAGGGAAGACGTGCACGCCGTCCTTCTCCACGGACGCGGGCATCTCCTGAACGCTCTCGGTCTTCTCGCCCGTCACCTTGTCCTTGGCGGTGACCTTCGCGGGGAAGGCAGGCCAGCCATTGGCACGTGCGTCGTTGCCGACGAAGACGACCCACTCACGGGGTTTGACGAGCTGAGCACCACGCTTGGCGGCCTTCTCGGCCTCCTCAGGGGAGAGTGGAACGTTAGAATCCTTCTTCGCAGCCTTCTTTGTGCCCTTTTTGGTGGGCACCTTGGAGGCCTTCTCGGCGTACTTGGTGGCCTCCTTGATGATCTTGAACAGCTCGGCAGCGGTGCGGTCCTTGAGCTGCTCCACAATCTCGTCCACCGTGAGGGGAACGATAGGGGCGGCGTCAGGGACGACAGCGGAAGCGGCGGGGATCTTCTGGGCGGACATGGTCAGCGGAAAGCGGCGGCAGGCGGCGGGGGTAGAAACGGGGGATTCTAGGGAGTTGCACTCGGTAGTCAGAATAGGCCAAATGGACCTTCAATTTTTTTTCCAAATGGAAGGGGCTATGCGGAGAGCGATGATTTTGCCCGCTATCCCCCGCGAACTACCTTCAATTTTTAAGGGAAATGGAGCCCTACAGGGGTGCTCTCACAGACCCCCCTCCAACAGGCCCAGACCCCCCTTTATGCACCCTTAAAAACGTCAATTTTGGAAAAAAATTGAAGGTAAAAAACCCCTTAGTTGACCACTGAGTTGAACTCCCCAGACCCCCCCGCATCTACCCCGTTGCCCGCGTTTCTGTCGGTTTCAGCTCCCCCCCTTCCCATGTCCTGCATCTACGCCATCTCCGATTCCGATGTCTGCTCGTACCCTGTCCGCGACCTTGCTTTTGAGGCCGCCAAACAGGCGTATGACAGCAACTGTGAGCCTGATTTGGACGTGGACCTGGACATTCCTGCCTGTGTGTGCCCCGCCAATGAACCGTTGTGCGACGCCATCAGGGAGAAGATGGGCTCCTACTCGGTGGACGAGATCTACTCCCTGCTTGCTTGGAAGCGAGCGGGTGAGAAGATCGCCGCCATGAAGGAATCGGTCTTCGACCTGACGGTCGAGCAGACCAAGTGCCTCGGTGTCGGCCCCAAGACCAATCACTTCATCTACGAATGGATCGATGATGAAAAGATTTGTCAGGGGGCCGCTGCGCGCTCGTCTGATCCTGAGGAGCGTAGGATGTGGGCAGAGACGGTATGGGAGGTTACCCTGGGCAATGTTGCAGACTTGGGCTGCGACGCTCCCATCGTGGTGATCACCGCCCTCATGACTCTCCGCGCTGCTCTCTCCAAGAAGCGTGATGCGGAGCTGATCAAGACGCTCATGTCCTTCGCCAATGAGGCCCAGGAGTACCTGGACCATGACGTGGAGGATGTTCCAGTGGAGGACGACTGCGTTGATATGGTCAGGGAGTCCCTGGAGCATATGGACGCGCTTGACATGGTGAGCGTGATGTTCAACACCATGTTGAAGTTCCCCAGCAAGCGTGCCGACTTCAAGCCCGCGCCGAAGCTTGCCCTGTGCATGGAGTTCTGGAAGACGATTCTGGAGCCATAAGCACATACCATCACATGTAAATAACTGTACCAACACACACTACTAAGCACTATACCTAGGATAAAACCATCAAACATAGCATAACTACAAAACCAACAAACAAACAAAAAGGCAACGCCTTTTTTTTGATGTCCTTATTCCTAAGTACACTATCAGTGCCTAAGGGCCAGGGCCCTCTCCTTATCCCCCCTTATAGCACACCTATAAGGGTTTTTATAATGGCCATAAGGGCCATAAGGCACCCTAAGGGAAAAAAATTGAAAGGATAGGCCCTCAGAGTCTAAGGCGAGTTCAACTCCCCAGACCCCCGCCGCGTACCGCTCCCCCCCTCGCGATGACCGCCTCCTTTGAATCCCACGTTGAGACCTATGAAGAGTGGCTTGCCATCCTTCTCAAGGTAGAATCGGGCAATCCAGAGTATGATAAGCAGGCGAAAGAGAACGAAGAGATTGATTCGGAATACATCCAGTATTTCCTGACGAATGGACTGAACCCTCAAAAGGGCTTAGCGTTGATGATGGACACATTGTGCAACGCGGAAGACTTATTGCAGGAGGAAGACTTGGAATCCTATATTCAGCCATTCCTGGACGCAGGTGCGACACTTGCTCCACTGACCCCCGTCCTGTTCCAACTTCCAGAAGACGATCCAGAGAGATGGGAACAAGACTGTTACAAGATTGCGGTTCGTTCTTCCATTGCGTCCATCTTCTGGGACGTATTGGACAAGAAGTATATTCGTTCCATTACGAATTGGAAGAAGGTCGTCCCATGTGATTGGGAGGACATAGAAGAGGTAGAATACCCATTATCCTACTTCCAATATTACAAACATTGCATTGAACAATTACAATAAAGACAACAGTCTCTGTATATAGTTGTCTGAGACCTCGTAACCAACAAAGAAGAAGAGAAAAGGTAACTACCTTTTTTAGGACTTTTACCAAGTACTATCTCTCTTTATAGTATTGTTTTTGCGCACTTTTTTTGAAAAAGTGCAAAAAATTGAAACGCCCACCCCCTGATTAGATAGTTGAGACGAACTCCACAAACACCCCCGTTTAGAGCGACTCCCCCCCTTACGATGACGACGACGATTACTGTGAACTGGAACGGTGAGAAGACCACGGTAGAGCTATTCCTGCTGGACCGCAAAGAGGTGGAGACGTACCTGAAGGCGAATCCGCAGGTTGCGGTGCTGAGGCAGGCCAGTGCGGCAGCCATCCAACAGAGCATCGACGAAAAGGACGACGTCATGCCCGTTGCGGTGCTGTCCTACATCTTGCCCAATGGCAAGGGTAGCCATACCCGTCTGTACCAGCCCTTCCTTGACACCCATGACCTTGCGAAGTACTTCCCGTCTACGATTGCCGAGTGGACTACCCAGTTGGAGGGACCAACCCATACCATTCTCATCATACAACCTGGAGAGCCTGAAGAGTCTGGAGAGCCTGAAGTACCCCCAGGAGTCTGTCAGGTATAAAGCAAATAAACAAACATCCCAATGTACACGTAGAGGAAAAAAGGTGTGTTAGAGAACGCCTTTTTTCGTACGGACGCCTCCCCCCAGAAAAAATTGAAATCCCCGTCCCTCTCAAGGACTCACTGAGTTCCACTCCACAGACCCAGAATGAGCCAAGAAGACTATGAGCCAGGTGACCCGCGGGCCTTGCCAGAGGCAGAGCGAGAACGGCTGATTCGCAAGAAGATGGCTGAACTCCGCCAGCGTACATGGGAAAACGAGATAGAACAGGAAGCCAGACGTCGGCTGGCCGAAGAAGAACAAGAAGAGGCGCGACAAGAGGCCCTGCATCTCCAGGCCGAAGAAGAAGCGCGACACGAGCAACTGGTCCACGAACTGGAAGAGCGTCTGGAAGAGGACGAGCGACGAGAGCGCGAAGCGAAAGAGAGACTCCAAGAGGAGCAGCAGGTGACACCCGAGACCGATCCGACGACCATCTTCTATCAGTGGACCATCAACGGCAAGAACTTCTACCGCAACGCAAAGGGTCACCTCTTCAAGTTCAAAGAGGGCCTGTTGCACGAAGACGACTGGCTAGGCATCTGGTTCCCTGAGACGGGCTTCCTGGAGGCCCCCTTCCCTGCGGATGAGTACGTCATCGTGTAACATATTGTACCAAGTATATCACGCGAAACATAAATCATAAGTAAAAAGGCACTCCACCTTTTTACTTATCGTTTTTGAGCACAAAGCATGTTTGGTAAAAGTGCGTAAAAAAATTGAAACCGTCTCCCCTCTCCCTTCCATACCGAGTGCAACTCCTGGAACCCCCACCACGACTGCGCCCCCTTAGTCACAAGAAGATGACCCAGACCTTTGCCGAGAAGACCGCCGAGTTTGTGGCCTCCATCACGCCTGCCCAGAAGCAGGCCTGGATGGCCGAGCGCCGTCTCGTCGCCGAGGCCCGTGCAGAACTCGCCGCCGAAGTAGACGCCGAGATCCAGGCCGAAGAAGACCGCAAGACAAGGAGGAGGCACTGCCTGACCCCGCACAACAGCAGTTACTGCAAAGACTGCCGCACGACCTGTATCATCCAGCTGACCCCTGGCCAAGCCCGTAACACGGGTTGGTATGTCCCAGACCGCCACAACGACATCCATCGCCAACGATAGAGGGGGACGCAAGCCTTATAGCCGCCTTCGGCGGCCAAACCCTGACCCCTGACCCCCTCTCTCATCATAGCCACGAAACAGTAGCATAACTCTATAAGGAAATAAAAACGAACAAACTCTCCAAGCCAATAAAGAGTTTTTTTAGGGAGATGCAATAACCCCTGACCCCCTCCCCTGTGGCCCTTTGTATAAATAAAATACTATTGAGAGAGGGGGTTAGGGGTTATTGCGTCTCCCTCACAAAAAAAATTGAAATCGCTCAACACTGCCATGTAGAGTTGTGCCCATCGTAATAGCCCTCCACCGCCGACCATGTCCGTCTACACTCCCGTCGCGAACACCTTCAATGACGACCTCTTCCAGGCCATCCTGAAGAAGGCCAACTCGTATTCGGAAACCGAGACCTACAAACGCAACGCCTACCATCGCGCCGCCAGCAAGGTCGCCAACCTGGCGGCGGATGCGCTCCTGATGCCACCCAACCGCCAGAAGACGCTGGGCGTGGGACCGAAGACCAACGCCTTCATCTATGACCAACTCCAGGCAAAGGAGGAGTCACTGCTCGCCACCATGCGCTGCCTGAACCAGCACAACACCTTCTTGATGGACGCCCTCCTCGCAAAAGCGAACACCTATCCAGATGACCAGCCGTGGCGCAAGCGGGCCTACCGCCAGGCCGCCTACCAGATTGCGACGATGTGTGCGCCTGTTCTCAGCCTCCCCACCGCTCGCCTCCACCGTCTGGGCGTGGGCGTGCAGACCAACCGTTTCATCTACCAGGTCCTGAGTGAGTCCTACCCACTGCCGAAGCGCACCCACTCCTACCGTCAGACCCCCTACTAACTCCACCCCCGCTCCTAACCCTCCCTCCAACCCAACAAACAATAGCAAAACCCCAAATTAAAAGGCGCCCCCCGTCCGCCTTTTTTTACGCACCCCTAGACCACCTAAAGCCCGCCCAGAGTACTTAAAGACTTCTAGAAATTTGACAGGGCCGAGACCCTTCCAAACGGATATAACATCTATACAGTATTATGATTCTAGCACCGCAATGTCATTTCCAGAGGCAAAAGAGGGCAGTCTGTGAAGCGAAAAGGCACGATTCGTCGTCTCTCTCTCTCCCTGCGGGCGTACCCAAAACAAGAGGCCAGGGGGGCCAGGAAGTCCGCTCTCCCTCCCTCCAAACGGGGGGCCAGGGGGGAGCCTGCTCCCCCCTCTATAAGTCCGCAGGCGGCATCCTGCGTCACCAAACCAAATTCGGCGACTACCGCTACGCATTGGTACAAGGACATCGTCATAAAAAGTGGTCCTTCCCCAAGGGTCATCTGCAGGACAAGGAAACGCCCTACACCTGTGCATTAAGGGAAATCGCGGAGGAAACGGGCATCACGTTCCTTCCTTTCCCCGTCACCTCTCTCCAAATCGGTTTCGGTTATTACTACATCTTTGAAGTAGAGGCAGAATATCCGCTACGTCCAAGAGACAACGAAGAAATCATGGCGACGAAATGGGTCTCTCTGGAAGAGATGCGCGACCTGGATACGAACACGGATGTCTCCACGTTTGTGCGGCTCGCCTCGTAGCCACTTAGACATAAAGACATTCCCTCATGAAACGAATAACATCCCCCACACCCATGTCACCACATGTCACCCACCCACAGACAGGCATTCCAGATTGCACCCTGGTGACCGCTTGTTTTTGTATACATCATAAGAACAAGAAGGCACTGTCTACCGAGCAGATTCGTGAAAACATGGAAGCACTGATGAAGTCACCCGTCTATCTGATCATCCACTGCGATGCCACCATGTATCCCATCATCAAAGAAGTACGTGCTCCCTACGACCATTTGACCGTCTATCATGTCACCACGTTATCCGAACTCTGGACCTATCAGTACGAGGACCAAGTGAATCAAAACCGCGCCATCTCCTGGCCGACGAGGGATGAACGCACGGGAACGGATTCGCATCTGATTACCTGCAACAAACCGAGTTTCGTCCTGGACGCCATTGACCAAAATCCCTTTCAAACATCCACATTCGGATGGATAGACTGTTTTCTTCAAAAGAACATGAAAAAGATTGCCGAGGACTACACACCGAACCTTCTACCCCACATTCTGTCCAATGTCTCTCCAGACAAATACTACATTCAAGTCCTGAACGTCGCGGACAAAAAGTACAAAAAGCCCGAAAACAAGCGCGAATTCTACGAACGGTATCGCTACGTTGCATGTGGGTCTTTTTTCACCTGTGGCCGCGACGTTGGCATCAAGATCCTCACACGCTTGAGAGACATCTTTGTGGAAACCACCCAAGCAGGGTGGGGTCATAGCGAGGAAATGTTCTATCTGGAAATCCTAGACGAATTCTATGACGACATTCATCGTGGCTATGGCGATTATGGTCAGATTCTGAATAACATCATTCGTCCTACGAAGAATCTACGATATGTGTGTACGCACATCTTCCGCCAGTATTTCCAGCGAGGCTACAACAAAGAGTGTTATGATTGTGGAAAGTCACTACTCCACGAAATCAAGTCCCATTGTGTCTCGGTAGACAGTGAGGTCCATTTCATGACCGCATTCCTGTATTATGTGGCCACGTTTTACCACAAACACGACGAAGCGAAAGCCGCCGCCCAATATGTGCTAGACATCTGCCGACTCCATCCGAACATCCGAGCGGAATGGGACAAGAATCCAGGATTCTATAAAGACCAGCTGCAATACGCGATTCAGGTGCCAGAGGGATTCTGATAACCGCGATACGCGGATAGACAAACTCCTATAAAAACATGACACCGAATAGGATGCTGAGCGTGAAAACAGACGAGATCTATGGAAAAAATGAGATCACGAATGCGAATGACCTGAGAAAACACCTCATCAACATTGATTCCACCTTCCGCAAATCCTATATGGAACCCCCCACCGACTTCCAGTACGTCTTCGCTCACCCATATAAAAACGTCATCAAGGCCCGCGTCGCCTCGTTGGAAATGCCGATTGCGTTCTACAACCTCTCCAGGGCCAAGAAGAACACCATGTTTCGCCTCGATGCTACCGATATGGTAGGCAACATCCATTTCCTCCAAATCACGATTCCAGATGGCGACTACTCTCCCGCCTGTCTCATTCAAAAGATTCAAGACCAGTTTAACGCCATCAAAGACAAATATGGACTCTTTTTCCGTATCACCCTAGACACGATTACGCGCAAAGTGACCATCACCCACGATGGGTCAGGTCCCCCACCCTGTCCGATTGCACCGACCCACTGTCCCGTCGCATTCGGCCTCACCTTTGTGATGGTGGGGAATGAGGACCGCCTGTATGACTTTGGGCTTGGGTTTAATCTCGGATTCTGCAAACACTTCTACTGTGTGGATGCACAATCAGGCTTCAGTGTCACAGGCGAATCGGTCGTCAATCTCCAACCTGACATGTACTTTCTCCTCGCAATAGACGATTTCCATACCGTGGAACACAAAATGAATGATGATTATCTGCAGTGCCTAGCAAAAATCATCATCAAACGAGACAGTGATGGTATCATTTATGACAAAGGATACACCGTCCTGTCCAATGACGTGGTCTTTCCACGACCGATGGACCTGAGCCAAGTCCGTGTGAAGTTGATGGACAAATATGGTGTACCCGTGGACCTCCATTGCGCCAACTTCTCCATTTCACTGGAAATCACCTCTGTTATGAATGTGATGCTATATGATGCATATCGCGATACAATATGGTCCAAACCTGCACCGCGCGCGATTCGCAATGTATCAGGTTCTGCTGCTATTATCAGTCCGCCTGCATTATCGTTCAACTAGTCGTGTCCATCGCAACATAAAGCCCCCACACCATACCCATTGCAGCATGTCATCTACCAAGCAAACGTACCCCTACAAATCATTGCACATTGATTATTTCCAGATTGGCGCCCACATTGGCAACTCGCACAATGACCCCATTTACAACGAACCGATGTCAAACAAGAACATCATCCTCGTAGAGCCTGTCCCCTTCCTCTATGAACTCCTGAAACACAACTACCAAACCCGCATGCGTAATAACGAGATAGAGTTCCTGAACATTGCGGTCAGCGACTATGATGGCACCATCAACATGACCGCACCGAGCAAGGACAATGACTTTGACGCCCACCCCTTTTTCCTGAACCAGATGGCCTCCACGACCGACAAATACATCAAACAACTCAACTTCCAGGAACGCTATCCCACTTTCCAGTTTGAGACGATTACTGTCCCGTGTCGCACCCTGACGACCATCGTGAAAGAGCGAGGCATCACCTCCATAGACCATCTCATCGTAGACACCGAGGGACATGACGAAACGATTCTGCGCGCGTTTGATTTTCAGCAGGTCAAGCCGAAGCGCATCACATTTGAGAATGCCTATATAGATGGCATCCTGCCCTCCTCAGAGGATCCACAGTTCACCCTCCATCGTCCCAAGTATCGTGCGTTCCTCCAGTTCCTGGCCTCGCACGGCTACCGAGTCGTCTCGGAAAACACGGAGGACACGGTGGTGGAATGGACGCCTGTCGCAGATGCCGAGTCTACATAAAATAGAAGAGGATCTATTGTATAGATAGAAATGGAAAGAAAGTACAGTTTTGTATTACATAGTAAATCAGGTTATAAGTTTAGTGGGGTTTATACGGTTCGCCAAATAGAGCGCAATGGTCAACCAATCAATATAGAGGGCTCGTTGTATATTGGGAATCCCAAAACAAATAAAAAGAGCGAAGCATGTGTAACAATAACAGTGAACTATCCAGAGAGCGTAGAAGAGTATGAAAGACGTCATGGTATAAAATCATCAATTGATCCAAGCATTGCGCATATCCTATTAATCAAATATTACGCAAAATGTGCCGATAATAGAGATTTAATCAAAGGCGAGGGAACGGTAGAGATGGTAACATCCGCCATGTCATTTATCAAGCAAATATGCCCATTTGTAAAGGAATTTGATTTAAAAGATAGTTCCTATAAGATGTGCGATAATAACTCGCCAATATCATTGCCATATTATTACATAGCAACGAAAGGAAAGACATGGTATGAGAGCAAATTTGGTGCATATCTAAAACCAAAAAGTGCATACGATGAATACAAAAAGATGATACAAAAAACGATGTCAATGAAATTGGAGGAATTGGAGATATTCAAGATCCGTTATTGGAAGAGAACGCCAGAGGAGGTGAGAAAAATGATGGAAGCAGCATATCTAAAAAGTGATTCCATGGGCGACTTTTTAGGTAAGTTGCATACGAAACACGGTCAAAATATGATGTGTTTGATATTGCAGAGTTGGATAGAAGATTATATGCGCGCGATACAAATGGATAAGTATATTGTATATTCGCATTTGTACATAGCAGCGAAAGATGTACCTTTGTATACATTCACGAATAAAAATAAAACATGGAAACGGAAGAAAATATCACAGAATACACGAAAGAATGTATGGAACAATAATAGCCTCTAAGAGGAATACCGTCCCTGGACCGCGCCATCCTGGCCTCGCACGGCTACCGAGTCGTCTCGGAAAACACGGACGACACGGTGATGGAGCACACATCAGGATAAACACCTCATACGCTAAAAGGTTAGACCATGTACATGGTTCTTTATGGTACGCTTCTTGCGTTCCGCAACACGGCGTTTACGCGTCGCAAGATGCGGCTGGGCATTCTGTTTCATGAATGTATGCATATCCCATTGTAATACGTTATTATATTCAATATCTCTATAGGGATAATATTGAATTTCATATCGTTTCGTAAATCCACCACCAACCACGTGTTTTTTATCCAATTGATAATAGTGGATAATCGGTATATCCTCTAATTGTATGACCCATTCTTTACCTGTATATAAATCTCCCCCTCCATGCACTTTGAAGATATGGCCGATTGCAGCGCCAATCCATGGATACATGAGAGCACATTTCGTATCTGGATAATGCGTATCAATGAGCATAAAAAATTGCTTCCATGATTTGGATTTTATATAGTGGGGAACTAATAAATCGCGTATATCGTTATTGCCGAAATGAAAGGAACTCGGTTTGGTATCAACATCATTTTCAAGATACATCGCCTGAATACATTTCTGGTATCTGGCATAGTCCTTCTCATCCCGCAGTCGTGCTGCGAATTTATCCTCATACCACGTTTTATCATAGAATGCGATATGATAGGGTGGCAGTGATATTTTCTTTTTCCCATCAGGCGTCTTACACATAATATAACTCATATCATGCAAGGTGACATATTCAGCATAGGGGGCTATCTCGCGCGCGATGGTGAATGCTAACCGAACCATAATAACAGTCGCATCACCCTTTATAACTTGGCTATTAACCGTACAATCTTTGTCAATAACCTCTGCCCAGCTTAATAGGAGTTCTTTATGGCGTGGCGAGTGTTTGGGATGAATAGTGATGTTTACACATTTATCTACGTTTCCTCCAACATTTAATATAGTGTAATCAACAATATGCTTATTATAGAAATTATACTGAGGCGTGATAGTGACTTTGAATTGTCCAATGGTTGGAATGACATAGTATTCCATTGTATACTATAGATGGATAT
>Ga0214921_10007994_pt1 | contig 13888 bp, 14 predicted proteins | sample LL1505_MetaG_FD_177992 | JGI IMG/M metagenome (GOLD analysis project Ga0214921, IMG submission 177992) | Freshwater microbial communities from Lake Lanier, Atlanta, Georgia, United States - LL-1505 | ecosystem: Environmental > Aquatic > Freshwater > Lake | place: USA: Georgia | collected... | reverse complement strand
ATCTAAAAAATATAAAACACATCTATAAATTTAATGGGAACAAAGCTTTATAAAGTTATTTATTTACTTAAAATTATTTCAAAGTTACTTAAAATTAATAACAAACCTATTTTTTTAAATAGAAAATCTACTGGACATTTTGTATCTAAACCAAATAAATATAAAATAGACAAAGGCGTTAATTATAAATTTAGAAAAACAGTTGATTTATTCTCAGGTATAAAAGAATTGATAAGCGAAATTAGAAATAATAATGTTTAAATATAGTTTAGTAGATAAATTAAGAAAAAAAATAAAAACAAAATATTCAGTAGGTGCATGGATGCAATTAGGCAACTCTAGTGTAGCTGAAATAATTTCATGCTCAGGCTACGATTGGGTTGCTATAGACATGGAGCATGGTTCAATTTCTATAAATCAATTACCAGATTTATTTAGAGCTATAACTAACAAAAATAAATCTTTACCATTTGTAAGAACTTACACCTTGGATCCCCATGTAAACCAAAGATTATTAGATGCAGGTGCAGCTGGAATAATTTTTCCAAGGATAGACAATGCCGTTCAAGTTAAAAATTTAGTAAAATTTTTAAATTTTTACCCAATTGGAAATAGAGGAATAGGTTTTTCAATATCTAATAATTTTGGTAATAATTTATTAAATCAAATAAGAAGTTTTAATCCATTTATAGTAATTATGATAGAGAGCTTGGAGGGAGTAAAAAATTTAAATGAAATTATAAAAGTAAAAGGAATTGATGCTGTTCTTATAGGTCCATATGATCTCTCGGCTTCCATGAAGTTACTTGGTAAGTTTAGTAGTAAGAAATTTACTTCTGTCATTGATAATATATTGTTCGAGTGCAGAAAATCAAAAATTCCTTGTGGCTTACATATTGTAGATGCAGATAAAAATAATTTGTTAAAAAAAATAAAAAAAGGTTTCAAATTTCTTGCCTATGGGATGGACACAGAAATTTTAAAAAATTATTATAAATATCCATTAAATTTTTAAATGAAAATTTTAGCTATAATACCTGCGAGAATGAAAAGTTCGCGCTTTCCAGGAAAACCCATGGCAACTATTAATGGAAGACCCATGATTGAGCATGTATTTAAATCTGTTAATTCTTGTAAATTAATCAATAAAACAGTTGTTGCTACTTGCGATAAAATAATTTCAAATCATATAAATGCAATAGGTGGTATTTCGATAATGACCAGTTCAAAGCACAAAAGAGCAACTGATAGGTGTGCTGAGGCTTTAAATAAATTGGAAAGATTTCAAAAATCAATTTACGATATTATTGTTATGGTTCAAGGAGATGAACCAATGGTATCACCAAAAATGATTTCTTCAGGAATAAAATATTTGCTAAAAAATAAAAAATTAAATGTTGTGAATTTAATTAGTAAGATTTCATCAAGAGAAGAATTTAATGATAAGAATTGTATTAAAGTTGTATTTGATAAAAAATTTAATGCTTTATATTTTTCTAGATCGCCTATTCCAAGCGATACAAGAATAAAACATAATAATTTTTATAAACAAGTTTGTGTGATGCCATTTCGTAGAGATTTTTTACTTAATTATCTAAAAATGAAAGAAACCACCTTAGAAGCCCAAGAGTCTATTGACATGATGAGAATTATTGAAAACGGTTACAAAATAGGACTGGTAAAAACCAATCAAAAGACATTCTCTGTCGATACACAAAAAGATCTAAAAAAAGTTAGATTATACATAAAGAATTAGTTTAGAGTGAAAAATCAGTTAATTAGTATTAAGAGTATTTTTTTAAATCAAATTAATATCATAAAATTATATAAACAATTTATTTTAAGACAAAAAAAAAATAAAGTTGATGTTAGTATTAATTATTCATGTTATTTTCCAAATTGGGGAGAGTCTTATGGAGATTACATTTTAAAAATTTTACAAAAAAAAATTAATATAAAAGACAGATTTTATTATTCTTTAAGAGAAATTTATAATTATTATAATCATTCAGACTTGCAAGTATTTAAAAATAATTATGTAGATTTAAAAAAATATTCAAACTTAGTGCTATCTTGGGGCACAGATAAAGACTTTGATATCAATGGAAATTTTTATGATAGATATTTTAATAAATATAATCTCTATAACAAAAATACATTATGGATAATAATCTATCAGGGAAAAGATTTAGAATTTAAGAATAATGTAGAAAATCTGATTATAGTTAAGAAAAAAAGAGAATTTATAATTAACTTTTTATTTTTTAACCTTAATAATTTTTTATATTTTTCGGTTAAAAGTTTTTTTGCTAATAAAAAAACAATTTTTGATTTTATAAAAATAACAAAATTTGATTATAAATTAAAAGATTTAATATTAAAAATACTAAAAAATAATAATTTTGAAAAAATTATAGTCCCATATGAAGGACAACCATTTCAAAATTACATTTTTAATGAGATTAAAAAACTAAATATAAAAATTCTAACTATTGGTTATGTTCATTCTTCATTATCGGCATTTCCATCAATATATCTAAAAAGAGAAGGACATCCCAAAAAAATATTAATTCATGGATTAAATAATAAAATTATTTTAAGTAATTTTTTAAATTGGAAAAAAAATGATCTCTATATTACGGAATCTGCTAGATTTCTTATTAGTAAAAAAAAACTTTTTAAAAATAAAATATTTTTACCCTACTCTATTAATAATCCAGATTTTTTAATTAAAAAATTTGAAATTTTTTTAAAAAAGTCAAAAGATAAGTCTCTCCCTATTTTTGCAATTAAAAACCATCCATTAATGAGTTATTCATTATATCATATTAAATTTATTAAAAGCATTAATAAATTAATTTTAAAAAATAAAAAAAAATTTTCATATAATAATAAAAATAATTTATCAATTTGTTTTGGTGTTACAAATTCAGTAATAGAAGCATTAGAAAGAAAAGTAAATGTTTTGCATATTTTTTATAATCCTGTATTCGAGTCGTTTAATACTTTAATTTGGAAAGATATTAAAATTGAAATTTTAGACAATAACATTTATAAATATTCATTAAAAAAGAATGGAGTTTATATAAAATTTGGAAAAAAAATTAAAAAAATTAGCACATGGCTTTCTCAGAGTCTAAAAAAATATGAATCATCAGTTTAAAATTTTAGTTACATTTGAACCTGCAGCTATTGAGATTAAAAAAAAATATTTAAAAATTTTTAAGAGTAAAAAAATTAAAATTATAGAAAAATTCTCTTCCCAAAGTTTAAGTGCAAAACAATTGTTAAAAATTATTCATAAATTTGATGGGATTATCTGTGGGGACGATGAAATAAATGATTTAGTATTATCTAAAGCTAAAAAATTAAAAATAATTTCAAAATGGGGTACTGGAATTGATTCTATTGATCTGGCATCTGCAAAAAGAAGAGGAATTGTAGTTTGTAATACAACAAATGCTTTTACTAATGGCGTTGCTAACCTTGCAATAGGCATGATTTTTTCGTTGTATAGAAATATTCAAGAAATACACAATGATATTCATTTAAAGAGATGGCCAAAAGTTAATGGAAAAGTAGTTCAAAATAAATCTTTAGGAATTATTGGCTTAGGTAATATTGGAAAAAAAGTAGCTGAGATGTGTTGTGGTTTTAATATGAAAATATTTGGCACTGATATTAAAAAAATAAATTTAAATTTTTTAAAAAGAACGTCTATAAGAATGATATCAAAAAAAAATTTGTTAAAAATATGCGATATAATTGTTTTGTGCACAGATCTAAATAAAACATCTTATAAATTATTAGATAACAAAGATTTTAAATTAATGAAAAAAAAACCTATAATTATAAATATTTCTAGAGGACCGGTAATAAATGAAAAAGCTTTAATTAAAGCTCTGGATAGTAAAAAAATATCAGGCGCTGGATTAGATGTTTTTGAAAAAGAACCTCTTAATTATTCTAGTAAATTGCGTAAATTTAAAAATTGCATTTTAAGCAGCCACAATGCCTTTAATACTTTTGAGGAAGTAAATTATGTGCATAAAAATACAATTCAAAATCTTTTTAATCATTTAGTCTAAGTTTTGAGAATATTAAAATATATTTTGAGACCTGTATTTTATTACCTTTTTTAGTTTTTTGGGCACAGTTAACATTCGAATTTTCTTTAAAAAGATATTTTCTGGCATATGTAATTTTTTATATTCATATATTAGATCTAGGATTTCATGAGCATTATATCCATAAAAATGTCTAAACACTTCATGACTTTGAAAAAAAATATTTTTAATTAAATTTTCATTTTTTGGCATTTTGACTCTTTTGTCGATAATATTTTTATTATCTTTGCAAAGTATATTTATCCCATTCCAATACCCATTTAAGTGGGTATTTTTGTTAAATTGCTCATTTGCTATATGTCTTTTTGTATACTTCTGAAAAATTAATTTGAATTCTTTGTTAGTTTCTAGAAAATCTTGCGTAGCTTTTCTCACGTGATAGTAGTTGCAGTCATCAATAATTATTAATGACTTTTCACTTAAATAATTTTTATACTTTATTAATGTAATTAATTGACTTCTATAATCATGAGCAGCGTCAATGAATAGAACACCAATTTTTTTCTTGATTATTTTAGTTGCTGCCTCAAAGTCTTTCTTAATAATTTTTACATTTTTTATATTAAAAATTTTTAAATTATTTTTTATATGACTATAATTTTTATTTTTTTTATTAAATAAACTAAAATTATCAACGCCAAAACATTTGATTTTAGTATTATTAATTGCATTATTAATTATTGTATGTCCTTTAAATACTCCGATTTCTAAATAATTTTTATTTTTATTACAAAATAGTTTTGTGCCTTGAATTATGCAATTTAATATTTTTTTTCCACTATAAGAATTATTTTTTTCATAAAAATATTGAAATTTATTATTTTTTTTTATTAATTTTAAATATTTATTAACAATATTCATAATTATTATTTTTATATATCTAACTATTAAAAATATATAGAAAAGAATTAAATTATGAAAATTTTATATCGTCCAGATATTGATGGTTTGCGAGCAATAGCTGTTCTTTCAGTTATTTTTTATCACTCAATGATTCCTCAGGAGTATTTCAATTTATTCCACGGTGGATTTCTTGGTGTAGATATTTTTTTTACAATTTCAGGTTATTTGATAACAAAAATTATTTTATGTGAAATTACTAAATATAAAAATATTTCTTTAAAAAATTTTTATGAAAGGAGGGCTAGAAGAATACTACCTGCGCTTTTTGTAGTAATTTTGACATTCATTCCTGTTGCTTGGATTCATCTTTTACCATTAGAACTTATTGACTTCACTAATTCAATATTATCATCGATAGGCTTTTCATCAAATTTTTATTTTTATTTATCGAACTTAGAATATGGCACTAAAGAAGGATTGCTTAAACCATTTCTTCATACTTGGTCTTTATCAGTAGAAGAGCAGTTTTATATTTTATTTCCTGTACTTTTATATTTTGTTTATAAAACCAATAATTGTAGAAGAATTATTTACATATTCCTTTTTATTTTTTTAATAAGTTTATTGTCCGCACAATTTTTTTCTAGAACTTATTCTTCAATAAATTTTTATATGTTGCCAACACGAGCTTGGGAGTTGGTAGCTGGATCTATTATTTGTTATTTAGAAATTAATAAAAAATTTAAATTCAAAAATTTATTTATTAATGAATTTTTTTCATTTCTAGGGTTATTATTTATAATTTTTTCTTTGATTTTATATAAAGATACAATGCCACATCCATCTATCGTAACTTTATTACCTATTACTGGAGTTTGTTTGATTATATTATTTTCAAACACAAAAACTTTTGTAAAAAAAATATTATCATACAAAATCTTAGTATTTGTTGGTTTGATTTCTTACTCTTTGTATTTATGGCATTATCCAATTTTTGCTTTTAATAGGATTTTAGAGTTTACGGATGGTAACAATTTCAGAAAATTAGTATTAATTTCTTTAGTTTTTATTTTATCAGTTTTTACTTACTTTTTTGTAGAAAAACCTTTTAGAAATAAAAAATTAATTTCATTAAAGTTTTTTGTTATATTTATTTCATTTTCACTATTTATCTTTTTAACTTTTATATCTTCTGTCATTTTAAATAATGGTTTTTCAAGTAGATATCCATTAATTTTTAAAAATTTATTTATAGAGAAAAAAAATAACTTAAAAGTTATTAGTGAAGATATTAATTATGACTATAATAATTTTTCAAAAATTAATATAGTTTTTTTAGGCGATAGTGTTACTGGTACGCTTGTATCGCAACTTAGAGAAGAATACGGAAAATTATATAATATTATTAATTTTGCATCTTCCGGGTGTCAATTCATACTTTACCATGAACAAGTTAAAAAAAATAAAAGTGGAGCTGAGTTTGTTGATAATAGATGTGATTTAAAAGCTAATCAAAAAAAAATTGAAATAATTAAAAATTTAAATAAAGATCAAACTATAATAGTTTATGGCGGTATATTGCCGGCAATTTTATCAGGGGAATGGTTTGATAATAAAGAAGGTGGTGTTTATATAGACCCTTATATCAATTCAAGAAAAACGCATTTTTATTTCAAAAATAAAATTAATAATAAAAATTTAACAGAATCTATATTAGATAGCATAAATTATTTGGCAGATAATAGTAAAGCGTTGATAATTATTTACCCCGTACCTGAAGTTGGCTTTAATCCAAGTGAAGAGATGATTAAGATTTTTCATTATAAAACCAAAAAAAAAGATCAATTTCCTTTATTTGATAAATTTGGTTTAACCACTAGTTACACTGTTTATAAAGAAAGAATTAAAGAGTCGGATAATGTTTATTCAAAAATCAGTAAAAAAAATGTTTATAAAATTTTCCCCGAAGAGATTTTCTGTTCAGAAGATAATATGAGATGCAAAACTCATAGTGAGAAAAATTTTTATTATTTTGATAATTTGCATCCAACAACTATAGGGGCGCAAATGATTAATAGTTTACTATTAAAAAAAATTAAAGAAATAATGTAGATATTTATTTGATATCTATAAAATTTTTTTTAAAATCAGAATTATTGTTTATTAAGTATATAATTTTAGAAGTAATAGAATTTAAGATTTTTTTACTTTTATCATTTGAATATTTTTTTATAAAATAATTAGGAAGATACGACAAAAGCGGACTTTCAAACATTGTTGGCCTGATAAAAATGACTTTTATTTTGGTATTTATGAGTTCGTTTTTTATTGCCAAATAATAATATTGTAATAAGGCCTTAGCGCATACATAATCTATCATACCCTTAGGAGGTGCAATTCTAGTTACTTCGGAGCCTACAATTATTATCTTGGCATTTTTATTAAACATGTTTTTATTAAAAATACCTAAAATTAGCAGATGTAAAGAACGTACCTGAATATTAATTTGATTTTGAATTTCATTCCAACTGAATTCTGTAAATTTTTTTAGAGATATTTTTGAAGCCGGCAAGTGAATAATAGTATTAATTTTTCTATTTTTTTTTAAGATCCATTTAATAAATTTCTTTAACGATTTAGTTTTATTAAAATCTGAACTGTAATGTAAAATCCCCTTTTTTTTAATTATATAATTCTTATTTGTTTGACAAAATAAAAAATTTTTAGATTTATTTAATTTCGATATTATATTTTTACCAATCGAAGATGAGGCGCCCGTAATGATTATTTGATTAGTCATAGATCTATTTTATGCGAACAATAGCTGTGCTTGTGCTTATTATTTTTCCACTCCGATTATATTTAGCTGTCAAATTAATGGTAATACAATTTGTTGAGGTTAAAAACTCTTTCACTACACCATAAATTTTTATAATTTTATTAGGATAAGCTGGATTCTTGAATTTAGTATCCATAAATAGTAATAACGTAGAATCCGTTGGTAAAAATCTTCCAATTATTCTCGAGAAAAGTGCAATAATGTAGGCTCCATGAACTACCCTGTCCTCAAAACCTCTTTCTATAGATTTCTTTTTATTCATGTGGATATAGTTATTATCACCAGAGATTTTAGCAAATAAATCTATTTGTGAATTACTTATAGAGGTTTTAAATCCAACTTCTTGACCCAAATATAAACTCTTATTTTTTTTTATTTTTTTCATAAATAAGATCTGCCATATCACCAATATTTTTTAATTTCTCTACTTCATTTATAGAGAAGCGAATTTTAAATTTTTTTTCTATTAAGATAATAAGTCCAATTTGAGCCAAACTATCCCATTGTTTTATATTTTTTGCACTGGTTTTTTCTGTAATAATAATCTTAGTATTATAAAAATATTTTTGAAATATAATTTTTAATTGATCAAAAATTTTACGTTTCATCGCTAATCGAGCAGTAGTGTTTGATATTTTTTTTTGGCTTAATAGTTTTATATACCCATGAATTCTTAAGGTTATATTTATTTTTTATGAAGCCTAATCTATCTATTATTTCTTTAAGAATATTATTGTTTTTTGTAGGGATATAATCAATATAAATATACTTAATTTTTTCTTTTAAGACTTTTTTTACAAGAGAATAAAATATAGCGTCCTCAATAGTTTTAGAAAATACCCTGCAACTCATCAACCAATTATCTATTATGCAATTCTTATTTATAAATTTTAAATACATTACACTAATAATTCCATAATCACCAAAACTATCCTTAGCTTCAGTTACTATTATATTTTTATTTTTTGATCTTTTGTAGTTTTTGATTTCAGATAGCTCAAGTCTCTTAGTTGTTAGATTAAATTGGTTAGTTTTATTCGTAAGTTGATAAACTCTATCTATATTCTTATCGTTAATACTTGTAAGTTTTATTTTAATTTTTAGAGAAAGCAAAAACTTTTCTTTATCATTAAATTTATTTTCAACTATTTTTCTTTTTTTTTCAATTCGATAAAGATTTGTTTTTTTTGTATCCTCTTTTGACAACGTATTATTTAGATTAAAAATTTCTAGATCGTTTATATTTTGAATATAATACTCTGGTGAAGAGCCAATTTCTGGAATTGTTACCTCAGGTAATAATTTTTTAACTTCTGCTCTCTCGGCCGGATTGTCATCAATAAAAACTATACTTTCTAAACCAATATTTAATTCTTCTTGAATTGATTTAATATTCTCAGACTTATCTTTCCAATTAATTCTCATTGATGCAAAATCATTAATTTTTAAAACATTTTTTTTATTTTTTAGACCTTTCAGACCTATCTTTTCATCATTTTTAGAAACAATTGCCAACAATAGTCCTCTTTCTTTTAACATTTTGAAGTAGGATTGGATTTCTGTAAAAACTCTACCTTCGGGAGTATCATCTCCAATTTTAAGATTCTCTAGTCCGTCATCACCAATTATTCCTCCCCATAAAGTGTTATCAAGGTCTAAGACTATTAGTTTTTTCGTTGGTTGATTAAATTTATAAATAAATTCTGATAATTTTTTGGCTAAAATAATTGATGCTTCAGAAGAAATCATTTTTCCAAATACAAACCAATCTCTAGTATTTCCCCACTCAACTTTATTTTTATAAATGTATTGTTGCGGGTTAAAGAATATACAATTTTTATATTTGTTACATAAATTATAAATTTTAGAATTCAAATTAAATATACTATTGCTTAAACTTTTATTTTTTAATTTAATTTCATATTCTGGAAAATCAAAAGCCATAATAATAATTTTTGAATTAAATTTATCAGAAATCTGTAAAAATTTTTTGTAAATATTAATTATTTTATTTTCAGATATTGCAAACTTATCAACTCTATTTGATACAAATAAATCTCTCCATGAGTTAATTAAAATAAAAAAATTTTGATCGTTGGATAAGAATTTATGATGCTGAAAATTTTGAAATCCACCACCCCAATTGCTTTGAAATATATCACTTTTTACACCACTTTTTATTAGAATGATTTTTATCCAGTCTGCTATTTCATTTGAAGTATATCCTCCATATATATTAATTTTAATTTTTTTTAAAAATTTACTTTTGGATTTTCTAACTAATTTTAAAAGTTTATTTTTATTAAGTAGTAATTCAGTTAAATTAATTTTATTCAGATTACTCATAATTTTATTTTCATTTTAATATTATTCTGAATTTTGGAATAAGTTTTTTTTATTATTTTATTTGAAGATAAATGTATTTTATCAAATAATACTTCTTTATTTTTTTTATCCTTAAATAATTCTTTAATTTCTATAAAATCAATATTATTTTTAATTACATTTTTTTTTATTATAGCATTTATTTTATTTGTCCATTTGGTTCTTTGTGCAAAAGATCCAAAAGTTGGATATAAACTATTATTTTTTATAATTTCTAACTCTTTTATATTTTTTGGAATTGCTCCTAATTCATAAGAATCCATTAATTCTAGAAACCCAATACCAAGCAAGTTTTTAGAATTATTATTTATAACATTGGATAGTAAAATATTTAATCCTCGTTCAAATATATTAATTAGTTCTTTATCATTTTTAACAATTTTTCTTAACATTAATTCATAAAAAGATGTTCTAATATCGATGCTACCTAAAGAAAGAATAATATATTTTTTACAGTTGTTACTTTTAGTTATAAATTTTAAATTTTTATTTATTTCAAATATTTCAGAACTTCCAATTAAGCCAATAACAGTTTTGGGTCCTAGCCAAAAAGCCTTAATTCTTTTGGGTATAACAGAATAGTTACATTCCAATATTCTAGAAAAAAACTCCACATGAGAGTCGCCTAAAAATATAATTTCAACATTATTTGAGGAAATAATCTTTGAGTTTAAAAAAAAAAATATATTTTCTTTTTTTTTATTTTTTTTTTGCCAGATTTCATTGCCCTTTACCCAAAAAAGTATAGATTTAAATCGTAGGTAGAAAGTCTCAAATCTTCTAGGATGATTTGATGACAATAGTTTATAAGAAAAAAAATTAAAATATTTTAAAAAAAAATTACTACTATTTTTTTTTAATATAAAAAAAAAAATTATCAAACTAAAATTTATAAAAAACTGAAAATATTTCGACATTTGTTATTTAAAGATTGGTAAATAGTTAATAAAATTATTTTTAGATTAGTCGACCAAATTTAAATTTATTGGAGATTTTAAATAAAACCAAGTATAAAAATAAAAAATTAACTTAATAAAAATGAAGTCATTCAAAAAATTAAAAGTTGTTATATTAGCTGGAGGATTAGGATCAAGATTGGATAGTATTACTAAATTTTTACCTAAGCCGTTAGTTAAAATTGGCAGATTACCGATTATTATCCACATAATTAATATTTTTGCAATACAAGGGCTAAGTAATTTTTATTTAGCGACGGGATATAAGAGCATTGAGTTTTTAAAATATTTTAAAAAAAAAAGAATTGGAAAGATTATTAATGATAAATCTAGCAATAAAAGTCATATCAAAATTAAGATTAATAAAAAAATTTGTAATTTAACATTATTTAATACTGGAATTAATACAATGACAGGAGGAAGGGTTAAATCTATTGCAGATCATATTAATGATGAAACTTTTTTCCTAACATATGGAGATGGTCTAGCTAATGTAAATATAAAAAGATTATTTTCTTTTCATGTTAAAAATAAAAAACTAGCAACTGTTACTGCAGTAAATCCCCCCCCAAGATTTGGAGAACTTACAATTAAACATTCGAAAGTTATTAATTTCAGTGAAAAAAAATTAATTAAAAGCGCGTGGATTAATGGAGGATTTTTTGTAATTCAAAAAGACTTTATTAAATTTATTAAAAATAAAAAATCTATTTTAGAAAGAACTCCCCTCGAGCAAGCTGTTAAATTTAATCAATTATCTGCTTACAAACACAAGGGTTTTTGGCAATGTATGGACACAAGAAGAGATAGGGATAAGTTAATAAATTTAGTAAAAAAAAATAAACTTCCTTGGTTAAATATTAAATAACAAAATTATGAAAAATTTAAAAAATTTTTTTTATAAAAAAAAAATTATCATTACCGGTCATACTGGCTTTAAAGGATCGTGGCTTGTTGAGTGGTTAAAAACGTATGATGCTAAATTAATCGGTATATCAATAGATGTGCCAACAAAACCATCTCATTTTCAAGTTTCAAAAATCTACAGAGATATTAAAGACTACCGTCTAGATGTAAAGAATCAGATAAAAATTAAAAAAATTTTTATTAAGATAAAACCTGACTATGTTTTTCATCTGGCAGCTCAATCCTTAGTCAAGAAATCATATAAATATCCAGTAGACACATGGAGTACTAATTTAATTGGTACTTTAAATGTCCTGGAAAGCTTAAGAGAATTAAATAAAATTAAAAAAAAATGTACTGCAATTATAATTACAAGCGATAAATGTTATTTAAATAGAGAAATTAAAACTGGTTACATAGAATCAGATGTTCTTGGTGGCGATGATCCCTATAGTGCATCAAAAGCATCAGCTGAATTATTGATTAGATCTTACGTGAAATCTTATTTTAATAAAAATAATAGTTATATTAGAATTTCTTCAGTTAGAGCAGGAAATGTTATAGGCGGAGGGGATTGGTCAGAAGATCGATTAATTCCTGATTGTGTAAAAAAATGGAGCAAAAACAAGATTGTAAAAATTAGAAATCCATTTTCCACACGCCCTTGGCAGCATGTATTAGAGGCAATTTACGGTTATATTTTGTTAGCTGCAAATTTATCAAAAAATTTAAACTTACATGGAGAATCTTTTAATTTTGGCCCCCCTAAGAATAAAAATTATAGTGTTATTTCTTTAGTAAAAACTATGAAAAAATTTTGGAAAGATATTCAGTGGAAAGTTGAAAAAAGCAATAATTTTAAAGAGTCCAATTTACTAATATTGAACACTGAAAAAGTCAAAAAAAGAATAAAATGGAAATCAATACTTAAATTTGAAGAGACTGTATCAATGGTAATTGATTGGTATAAAAATTTTTATTTAAAAAAAATATCTCCATCTAAATTTACAATGAATCAAATTACAAAATATAAAAAAATTTTAGCAAAAAGACAGCTGATATAAAATATTGAAAAGAATATTAATAATTGGTGGGACTGGTTTTATTGGATATCATTTAGCAAGATATTGTTTAAAAAAAAATTTTTTGGTTACTTCAGTTTCTAAAAATCTCCCAAATATTCAAAGATCTATTAAAGGAATCAAATACATACTATGTGATATTAGTGATAAAAAATTATTAAAAATTAGATTAAAAGATAATTTTGATTATGTTGTCAATTTGTCAGGTTATGTAAATCATAAAAATAAAAAAGAAACATATAAAAGTCATTATTTAGGGGCAAGAAATCTGGGTAATTTTTTTTTAAAAAAAAAAATAAAAAAATTTATTCAAGTCGGAAGCAGCATGGAGTATGGCCGTGCATCTTCTCCTCAGAAGGAGAACTTAAAATGCAATCCCCAATCTATTTATGGAACTTCCAAATTATTAGCAACGCAGTATTTTATTAATTTGTTTTTAAAAGAAAATTTTCCAGTGACAATTCTTAGATTGTATCAAGTGTATGGTCCTAAACAAGATTTGAATCGCTTAATACCTGTTGTAATAAATAGCTGTAAAGAAAATAAAAATTTTCCGTGTTCTAATGGCAAGCAATTTAGAGATTTTTTATATATAGATGATTTAGTGAGAGCGATATTCATATCTTTGAATAAAAAAAAGAGTGTCGGAAAAATTATAAATATTGGATCTGGACATCCTCTTAAAATTAAAGATGTCATCGCTAAGATTGTCCATCATTTTAGAACGGGAAGGCCGCTTTTTGGCACTAT
>Ga0214921_10007993_pt1 | contig 13889 bp, 25 predicted proteins | sample LL1505_MetaG_FD_177992 | JGI IMG/M metagenome (GOLD analysis project Ga0214921, IMG submission 177992) | Freshwater microbial communities from Lake Lanier, Atlanta, Georgia, United States - LL-1505 | ecosystem: Environmental > Aquatic > Freshwater > Lake | place: USA: Georgia | collected... | reverse complement strand
TGATGACACAATGCAAGTTCTTAAATCTATGGGCATTTCTTCTTATCGAGTTTCAACCCCGCCTGGGTATGCAGGGATTCAAGTAAACCTACCTAATGATTCCCAAGCATTTTTTGTTTGGACAAAAATAGACCAAACTGATTTTCACTTTAGATTGGCTCGTTTTTGGGCTGAAGAGAACCCTTTTTCAATGTGGGTTTCACCTAATTTAATTGAAGCCCTGACCAAGACAAGAGTTCTAGCAAACCAATAAATAGGCTCGAATTACACTTATGGTATTCTTCATCTGTCAAGACCCGAGGTTAGTTTTATTAGCCCTATGCTAAAAAAACTCACCTCTAGTTTGTTAGGAGCATAAATGTCAAAACCCCGTACCCGCAAAATGGTGAATTTAGCCATTGAGGAAACGAGTGGCGTAGACCATCCAGCGCACTTACATGAAGGTTGGCTTGTTATGAAGTCAGCATCCGAATCTGAAGTTCAGAGGGTTCTCGACAAATCGCTGACCAAGGAGGACTCCAATATGGAGGATACAAAAACTACCGAGGCAACTGAAGTTAAGGTTGAAAAAACCGTTGAGGAAGAACTAGCGATGGCGCAAGCCCGTATCGCTGAACTCGAAGCCAAACTCGCCGAAAAGGAACAAAAGCCTGAAATGGAAGTTGAAATGGCGATGAACGAGGACTCAATGAAACCCAAAGAGGAAGAGGACTATATGAAGTCCGCTCCCGAATCAGTTGTTAAAATGATTACAGACTTGAAAAAGCAAGCAGAGGAGGCAACCGCTGAACTTCGTAAAGAGCGTGAAGCCCGTGCTGATGCTCAATCAGTAGAGAAGGCAAAGGGTTGGGCTAACCTCAATCTCAATGCTGAAAAAGTAGGACCAGCGCTTCGTCGTTTGTCTGAAACAGATTCAGAACTAGCAAAGAGTGTTGAAGAAATTCTTTCTTCAGTTAATGCTCAGGCTGAATCAGCATCAATTTTTGCAGAAATCGGCAAATCTGCGGACTTCAAATCAGGCAATGCTTATGAGCGTATGACTACGCTTGCTAAGTCTGCCGTTGAAGAGGGTGTAGCAAAGTCAATGGCTCAAGCCATTGCTGATGTTGCGTCAAAAAACCCTGACCTTTACAGCCAATACCTATCCGAGAAAGGTGCCTAAACCATGGCATACGAAATCTCCAATTACTCGGTAAAGGTCACCCTCGTTGCAGGTGCCGACCTTTCCGCCAAGCAGTACACATTCGTAAAGATTAACTCATCAGGAGAAGCAATCGCCGCGGCGGCTGCAACTGATATTCCTGTTGGCGTTCTTCAAAACGCACCAACTTCAGGACAAGAAGCAGAAGTGCTTGTTGTCGGAGGTACAAAGATTGTTGCAGGAGCGGCAATCTCAGAAGGCGCACAAGTTGGAACATCTTCAGCAGGTAAAGCAGTTGCTTTAGTTGCTGGTACAGATACCACCAAGTATGTCGCTGGAACACTATTAACCGAATCCGCGGCAGATGGAAACATTGTCACCGCCGTAATCAACTGTGCGACTCCGCACCGTGCTTCATAAGGGGGAATGACAAATGCCACAGCCAAATATAAATTCCGTCCATGTGGACGCAATCCTTACAAATATCTCGGTTGCTTACTTACAGAACCAAGATAACTTTATCGCTGACAAGGTATTCCCAGTAATCCCTGTCGATAAGAAGAGCGATAAATACTTCCTATACACCAAGAACGATTGGTTCCGCGATGAGGCTCAACGCCGTGCGCCTGGAACTGAATCTGCTGGTGGCGGTTACAATCTATCAACAGCAACATACTCAGCAGATGTGTATGCGTTCCATAAAGATGTTGATGACCAAACTGTTGCTAACGCAGACGCTCCTCTAAACCCTCTTCGTGAGGCAACAGAGTTCGTTACTCGCCGTCTACTACTTCGTCGTGAACTTCAGTTCGTAACTGATTTCTTCACAACAGGTGTATGGGCTGACGATGTAACAGGTGTTGCAGGTACTCCAACAACAGGACAGACAAAGCAATGGAGTGATTACACTTCATCTGACCCAATCAATGATATTGAAGCGGGAAAGAGCGAGATTCTTTCAAACACAGGAATGGAAGCCAATACACTTGTACTTGGCTACGAAACATTCCGTCAGTTGAAGAATCACCCTGACTTGGTAGACCGTATCAAGTACACATCTTCACAGACAATTACAACCGATATGTTAGCGGCAATGTTTGACATTCCTCGCGTAATGGTTGCAAAGGCAGTTAAGGCTACAAACAACGAGGGTGCTTCAGAGGCATACGGCTTTGCTTATGGCAAGGGCGCTCTACTAACCCATGTTGCTCCACAGCCTGGACTACTAACACCTTCTGCTGGATACCAGTTCTCATGGACAGGTGTTTCAGGCGGACTAGGTGCAACTATCGGAACTTCACAGTTCCGTATGGAATCCATTAAGTCAGACAGAGTTGAAGCAGAAATGGCTTTTGATAACAAAGTTATTGCTTCTGACCTTGGCTACTTTTGGAATACAATCGTCGCTTAATTAAGTTAAAAGGGAGGGGGAGTCTTAATTGGCTCTCCCTTTCTTTCTTAATAAATCTAATTTTAGAAAAGGAAAATAAATGCCTCAAGTAAATCGCATTTCTCGCGGTGAAGTTTCAGTTGGCGCAATTCAAGGCTCAACTGGAGACATGGTGTATGGACTAGATTTTGGTACAGCATCAGTAGACCCTGCCTCAATCACGGCAACAACTCGCGGTTCAGTAACTTTCACCCTTACAGGTGCTAAGACAACTGACATCATTATCGTTAATCCACCAGCAGACCTAAACGATGATTTGATTTTCTGTGGAGCGGCTGTTTCAGCGGCAGACACAGTTTCAATTTATCTTTACAATCCAACTGCTTCAGCAATCAACGACACAGCCCGTACATTCTCTTATGTATGGATTGACATGACTGCGTAATATGAAAGCAACAGTTTTGAAGGCAATGATTTGTGATGGTAAGACTCTTAAGCCTGGGGACATCGCTGATGTTTCAGGTTGGCGTCATACAGATAATCTTGTCTCAAATCGTTACATCAAGTTAATTGAAGATGTGGTTTTGGAAAAAACAAAACAGGCTGAAAAGCCAAAGGTTACAAAGAAAACAAAAGAAGTCGCTAACTAGCACGAAGGGCGATTCGCTAAAATGGGTCGCCCTTCTCTTTCTTAGGAGTTTATATGGCTGTATCACACCAAAGAGTTTCAGTAGGAACTACTGCAACTAAACTAACTTCAGATTATGATGGCAAAGACGGTCAGACCATCAATGTTCAAAATCCTTCAGGTGGAGCAGATGTTTACCTTGGTGGTGAGGGTGTAACTACAACAAGTTACGGCTACTTACTTAAGGCTGACACAAATTTTTCCATAGAGTTACAAGATGATGAAAAACTTTATGCTGTTGTCACAACAAGCACACAAACTGTAAATATCATTCGCCAAGGTACCTGATAAATGGCACTACCGACAACATTATCTACCTGTACGGTTGTTGGGACTTATGTAGATTTGAGCGGTAACCCTGTTCGTGGCTCAATCAATATCACCCCGCAAACGATTCTAAAAGAAGTTACGCAGAATGTAATTATCATTCCTGTTGTAATCCAAAAGACTTTCGACGCTACTGGTTCTTTTTCTGTTGTTCTTCCTGTAACTAGCGATACAGATGTAACACCTCAACCTTTTATTTATACTTTTGAAGAGAACTTCACAGGCGGACGCACAATCGAGTTGGCTCTACCGCTATCAGTAGCAGGTACCACTCAAAACCTTGCAGACTTGCTTCCAGCGCTAGGCTCGGCTGAAGCGGCGTCTTATGTATCGGTGGACGCTTATCAGGCTTTATTGACCCGTTACAACACTTCTAACAGCATCCGTGTTCTAGTTGTAGACGCAGATGTAAAAGCCACCGATGCGGCGACTTACGCCACCGATGCTTCCAAAGCGGCAAGCGCTCTAGCCAATTACAACATTAACCAGTTGATGATGATGGGGGTCTAAAATGGCTGAACCGTATGTACCCATTGCCCGATACACCACCGCTAATACTTTATTGACAGATTTAGAAGTTGCAACAACTGAGGCTTCAACTAATACTGCTTTATTATCAACCGCAGTTAGTAGTGCTTTAACATCTAAACAAACAGCAGAAAATCTTGTTGCTTCAGGTTTTGAGTTATTCTTTTTGGTAGGTGCCTAATGGCTCTTGCCGCATCATTAACTACGGTAACTATCACAGGCAATTATGTAAATTATGAAGGTGCGGCTATTGCTGGACAGGTTCGTTTTACCCTTGGAGAAGTTCTTCGTAATGGTACAGATGACCAAATGGTTGCCCCATCCAGCATCGTAGTTCCTCTCAGCGCAGGTGCTTTTAGCGTCGCTCTACCCGCTACAAACGACCCTGATGTTGTACCTAACCCTTTTGTCTATACCGTCGAAGAATCCTTCGCAGGAGGGCGTACATACACGATTTCGGTGCCTTATACAACTGCTGGTTCACTAGATTTAGCCGACCTTAGCCCTAATCCTACATTAACTGAAAACTTCGTACAGGCTATTGATGAAACAAGTTTTGCGGGTCTTGAAACCAACATTACTGCTTTAGATGTTTTAATCAATCAGACAACAGACAAGATTCTTGCTTCAGGAAAGTATTGGTATATCGGCAGTACCTACGCAACTTATACAGCGTTAGATACGGCTTTTGCTACATATACCGCATTAACCGCTGGTACTTATAGTTTGGATGGCGCAGATATTTCCCCCTTCGTCACCTTGGCTCAAGCCTCAGCGTCAAGTGCTTCAGCAAGTGCAACAACAGCCACCAATAACGCGACTGGTACAATCAGTCCATTACTTCTAATCGGAGGATAACCGTATGGCAACAACTTACAAGGTATTGGGTCAATCCAATCCCTCAGCCACGACTGCTACAACTCTGTATACCTGCCCTGCCTCAACACAAACGGTTATCTCAACCATCACAATTTGTAACCAAGCGGCAACTTCAGCGACATACAGAATTGCTGTTCGTCCAAACGGAGCGACACTCGCTCCTGAACACTATGTAGTGTACGACGCTACAATTCAAGCCAATACAACAGCGGCTTATACTTTAGGTCTAACCATTGATGCTTCAGATGTTGTAACTATTTACGCATCAGCATCAACTATGTCATTCAACGCCTTCGGAAGCGAGATAGCATAATATGGCAATTACCACTAATGGTGGCGCTGGCGTCACCGCAGATGCAGTAGCAACACTTACTAACAAAACTCTTACAGCACCAACAATCAGCGATGCAACTTTTACTGGTCAGCAAAGCGGATTACAGATTTCTTTCAATCAGTCTATTGTTTTTGAAGGAACCACAGCAGATGCCTTTGAAACAACTCTAAGCGCTGGAGAACCAACCGCTGACCGAGTAATCACGCTCCCTGATGCTACTGACACTTTAGTCGGTAAAGCAACAACCGATACTCTTACTAACAAAACTCTTACTAGCCCAATAATGACTGCTCCTGTGCTTGGAACTCCAGCATCAGGAACGCTTACAAATACAACTGGACTTCCTATTACTGGATTAGTTGCTTCGACTTCTAGTGCTTTAGGTGTAGGTAGTGTTGAATTAGGTCACGCAACAGATACCACACTTGCTAGAGTTTCTGCTGGTGTTGTATCTATCGAAGGCGTAAATGTCGTTACTACTTCTTCAACAGACACTCTTACCAATAAGACTTTAACTTCGCCTACGATAAGTGGCGGAACTCTTAAGGACGGAATAGTAAGAGGACTTGAGGAAGATATAAATGTTGTGGCTTCTGCGGCAACTGGAACTATTAACTTTGATGTAGATACTGCTTCGATTTGGTACTACACCTCAAACGCGTCAGCGAATCACACTCTAAACTTTAGATACAGTTCATCTGTATCACTCAATACTGCTCTAGCCGTAGGTGATTCAATTACTTTAGTATGGCTAAATACAAATGGTACAACTGCTTACTATCCAAGCGCAATTACTATCGATGGTAACTCAGTAACTCCTAAAGTTCCTGCCGCTATTACTGCGGGTAACGCTTCATCTATTGATGCCTACTCTTTCACAATTATCAAGACTGCCTCTGCTACATTTACTGTCCTAGAAACACAAACCAAGTTCGCCTAACAGGGAGATTTCATAATGCCGATAATCGGGTCATTAGCAGGAGGCTCCGCTAGAGGGTTTGGTGGGTTGATACCTAGTTCTCTTGCGGGATTTAACTCTATTGCTACTGTTTCTTACCCAAGTGGAACAGGTAGCGATGCTGTGTTCTCTAATATTCCTTCTGTTTATAGAACTTTGCAAATTCGTATGTTTTCCCGTCATACTCGCTCAGATAATAGTTCAACTTGGTTTTTAACTTTTAATGGCGATAGTGGTTCTAATTATTCTTATCAAGGCGCAGAAGCCACAAGTTCAATCGGTGCGTTTAATAATATCAATGAAACACGCATACAAGGAATTACTTCAGGCGCGTCTACTGGTGCTTCTCGTTTTGGTTCTGCGGTCATAAATATATTTGACGCTAACCAAACAAATAAGTACAAATCAATATCTTACCAATCAGGATTTACTAACGCAACTAATGGTGGAGAAAGAATCCATACTGCTGCCGCTACATGGAGAAGCACAAGCGCAATCACTTCTATTACAATCGCTCCAAATACAGGATTTGCTCAATACTCACATATTGCTCTATACGGAATTGTGTAGGAGATAAGATGCCACAGACCTATGATTTATTAGCAACTGCAACTCCAGCAGGACTCGCTGCTGGCACCTTTTCGTCTATTCCGCAAACTTACACCGACCTTGTAATTGTTTGTAATACAAGAGTTACAAGTACTTGGGATGTTCAAGCATTTCAAATAAATGGTGCTGGTTCAGGTTACGACCAACTCTATTCAGAAAGCACAGGTCAAACAGCAGGTGCAGGAACACTACAAATTGCATTTAGAGTAAATTATATTCCTGGAACTTCTTATTCAGGTGTTTGGGATACCAGTATTTATCACTTGCTTAATTATTCACAAGGAAATACTTACAAGACATTATTGACTCAAGGAGCAGCAGCCGCCAATGGTGGTTTTTTTACTCAATCAACTGTTAGCACATACGCTGGAGCAACTACCGCTTGCACTTCGCTTACTTATGGAACCGCTAATGGTGCAACTTACGCAGCAAACTCAATCATTCGACTCTACGGAATTAAGGCGGCATAAACCATGGGTATGACTTTAATTCAAAGAATAGATGTAACTAGCAGCGCAAATACTGGTTACACTTTTAGTTCTATTCCTCAAACATACACAGATTTATTGCTTATTACTTGCGCATTAGGCAATGGTAATAATCTAGACGCTAACTTTGTTCAGATAAACGGAATCACAACATCCACTTATTCTTACAATCAACTTAGAAGAACAACCTCTATCGGTAATGATGGCGGGTATCAGGGTTCAGTTCAATATATCATTGCAACTGCTTATTCAGCGGGGCAAACAAATTTGGCTAATTTTGCAGGTAATGGTTTGATTTATTTTCCTAACTACACAAACACAAATATAAATCGAGGCTTTAACTCTTTTGCGGGTCTTTCAAGCAATACATCTACAAGTAACGCGCAAGTAGTAATTAACGGCGCAATAAACACTACGACTGATGCAATTACGAGCATACTTTATAGTGGTTATGGTTTGGCATTGACAAGTGGTACTACACTTTCACTCTACGGAATATCATAAAAGGAGAAACAAATGACAACAGATACACCAATGGTTGCCGAGGTTGATTGCTCAACTGGTATCCAAACAAATCGCCCAATGACCGCAGAAGAAATTGCAAATTGGGAGGCAATACGCGCTGAATCAGCAAGACTTGAAGAAGAACGCCAAGTAGCAGCAACAGCACTTGCGGCACTCAAAGCATCGGCTAGAGCAAAACTTATCGCTGGAGAACCTTTAACAGCAGAAGAAGCAGCAGTTCTAGTAATTTAATTATTTGCAGATAGGAGTATAAAATGGCAGGTACAACAACTAAAGGTTTAAGATACCCAACCGCGGGTGATAACCCTGCCGTTCATACTGACTTTCTTAATTTAGCAACAGATGTAGATACAGAATTAGATGATTACATCCTTAAATCTGCTCCATCTTTTACTGCAACAGTAACTCTTGGTGCTGGCGCCGACATTATTTTTGAAGGTACTACTAATGATGGTTTTGAAACAACTTTAACAGTTGTAGACCCAACTGCTGACCGAGTTATTACTCTTCCTAACGCAACCGATACTTTGGTCGGACGCGCTACAACAGATACTCTAACTAACAAGACTCTGACTTCCCCTACGATAAGTGGCGGAACTCTTTCTAGCGTGACTTTAGGAAATGCACTCGCCGCTGGTACTTACAAAATTACAGGTCTAGGCGATGCCTCTGAATCAACAGATACCGATGCAGTCAATGTCAAGCAAGCCTTAAATCTCGCTCGTACTCAAATGCTTATGCTTGGTGGAATGTAATGACATTTACCTACTCAGGTGACCCAAGTACATCTACTCGTAACTATGTGCGTTTTCTTATTAGCGATACTACTTCAACAGATGCGCTTTTTAGCGATGAAGAATTGAACTATGTTATTACTGAGTGGGGCGGAGATGCTTACAGCGCATCCCGTGAGTTGGCTGAAATCCTTATTGCTCGTTTTAGCCGTCTAGCCGATAGCAGTTCAAAGAGCGTAGGAGACATTTCGGTCTCTGAGTCTTACTCTTCAAAGATTACTCATTACAAAGAGTTGGCGGAGAGTTTATTGCGTAGACAAATGCGTAAGTCTCCTCCTCGTCCATTCGCTAATGCTCAGGCTCTTAAATCTACAAACGACAGAATCGTCGATGATTACAACACCGATGCTTATACTGGAATTCACGATAACCCTAACAATGTCTACGACCATCGTATAGTTGAATAGGGGTAGCCAATGGATGCTATCTATAACAAAGTAGCGGAGTTCATGACCGATACTGTGGTCTTTACACCAAAATCTTCAGTTGATAAATACAACAAAACTACTTTTGGTGCTTCTAATACAAATGTAAGCGTAACTGGTCGTTTAATCTACGACACTACAAAATCTAAAGATGTTCAAGGTATCGAAGTTGTTGATATTGGACGATTCATCACAAAGGGTCCCGCGACATCAATCACGGTTGCTCATAGGATGGTCGTCGGGGCGGACACCTTTACGATAAATGCAGTAGACAACATCGCAGACGAAAACGGAGCGCATCACACCGTCATCAGATTTGGGCGTTAGCCCATGGCGAAGTCGTCTTTTACACTCGACTTATTTGGCGATAAAGAGTTAGTTAATGCTCTTAAGGCTGGAGAAGAAGATACTCCTCAAGCAATAGCCCAAGCAATTTATGAAGAAGCCAATGTTATTTTTGCTAAGTCACAAGTTCTTGTCCCAGTAGATACTGGAGTTCTTCGAGGTTCAGGCGGAGTCTCTGCTCCACAAATGGGAAACACAGGCTATTTCGTAGATATTTTCTATGGCGGTCCCGCCGCTTCTTATGCTCTTTATGTTCATGAGATTATCGGTAACTACCACAATCCACCGACACAGGCTAAATACCTTGAGCAACCAGTTATGGAAGCGATGTCTACAATCCAAGAAAACATAAAGGGTAGAATTATCGACATCATAAAGAAAGGACATAGAGGCTAATGGCAACTATTCTTGAATCAGTAGGTGACTACCTACAAAACACGGCGAGCGCTTTTGGCGCCCATGCCAGTCAAGGCACCCTTGGTACATCTATCTTTCTTGGCACACTCCCTGAAACTCCCGATACTTGTGTAGCCGTATACGAGAACGCTGGAAGTTCCCCTACATTCACTATGGGTTCAGGCGGTATCAGAATTGACTACCCAATGCTTCAAATTATCTGCCGAGCAGGTCGTGAAGATTATCCAACTGCTAGAGATAAAGCAGAATCTATCCGCGTGTTGCTCGCGTCGGTGCTTGAACAAACTGTCTCAGGGGTGCATATTATGAGGATTGAACCGATGGGTTCAGTAAACTTGTTAGGAGTAGACCCGAAGTACCGTCCACTAATCTCGGTAAATTTCCGATGCCTAGTGAGAATGTAAACGAGGAGCCAACGGCTCCGCAAGAGAGAGTGGTAGACCCGTATGGCAGAAATGCAACAACCGATGAGTTCCAGCGATGCTGGAAATGTGACAGGCTCCTCTTCGAAAGTGCAACGCGCCCGTGGAGTATCCGATGCCCAAGGTGTAAATCCAAAAATAAATCAGGATGATTTTTTTAGGGATTTAGATTCTTTAGTTGGTTTTGATAGACAACAGACTGGTTGTTCAATCGGCAGATTAGTTGCAAAATTAGATGAACCTTTGCGTTCTAAACTTAATGAAATCATGCGTAATGAAAAAGTAAACTCTGCTCGTCTTGGCGAGGTTATGTTAGCCTACGGACTTCAAGTATCTTCTAGCGATGTTCTTAGAAGGCATCGACGAAGGCTTCTAGGTAAAGACGGGTGTAAGTGTCCGAATGAGTCTTGATGACGCTTTAGATAATCTTCTTAAGACGAGCGAGATGAATTCAGTTCAAAAAACTGAACTTCGTCAAAGACAAGCAGAGTGGATGCCTGGGGTCACTTGGCAAGGTGAAGAAGGAACAGTTACTACTCAGCCAATGGAGGGCGACAACTCTCCTGATTGGTCGGGAGTTCTTCGAATGTGGGGATTAGACCCCGAGCATTTTCAAGTAGTAGAACCAGTTCTTTTCAATGTGTGGGGCGATACTTTAGGAGTTCTTAATCGCCAATGGAAGGGCAAAGTAGTTCGAAAGGGCAAACAAGAAGTTGCCGATATTGAAGCCTTAATCCAAGAGATAAAGAAACATAAACCCCGCGAGCGCAAAGAAATGACAGGTGGAGCAAGCCTTGTCGTATGTGCCTCGGACTGGCAGGTAGGTAAAAGAGATGGCGATGGTCTAAAAGGTTTAGTTGGTAGATGGCTCCAAGCAGTTGATGATGTTGAGTTCAGAATTAAAGAATTAAAAAAGATAGGTCGCCCGATTGATTCAATCACCGTTCTATGCCTAGGTGATTTAGTTGAAGGATGCGATGGTCACTATGACATTCAGACCTTTACAGTTGAGGTTGATAGAAGAGACCAAGTAAAGATTGCTCGCCGTCTCCTAAGAGATGCTCTTATCCGTTGGTCAAAGGTTGTCCCTAATATCACCGTAGCGGCGATTGGTGGAAACCATGGTGAGAACCGCAAGAATGGTAAAGCCTTTACAACTCTAAATGATAATGACGATGTAGCCCTAGTTGAGTCCGTTGCTGAAATCTTTCAAGCCAACCCTGAAGCCTATGGTCATGTCCGTTTTGCTATCCCAACAGATGAGTTGAGCCTTACAGTTGAAGTCAATGGAAAGATTATTGGAATTACTCATGGACACCTTGCTCGTAGCGCTGGAAGTCCTGAAGCGAAACTTCGTAGGTGGATTGCTGACCAAACACTCGGGCGCCAGTCAATCGGCGATTGTGACATTTTGGTCTCAGGTCATTATCATTCATTCCGTCTAGCAGATTGGGGAGGAGTCAAATGGCTACAAGCACCAGCCCTCGACGGGGGAAGCGTGTGGTGGAGACAGTCCAAGGGGGAGGTTGCGGCTGTGGGAGTGCTGACATTCCTAGTGACCAGCGAGGGAGTCTCGGACATCCAAGTATTATGAACGACCCAAGAGATATAGCCTTATATGCCGCTGAATTGGTCTCAGGAGACCGTCAGGACGCGTATGGACACCCTTTGGATAACTTAACTAGGGCTTCAAAGATATGGGCTGTAATCCTCGGCTGTGAGGTTTCTGCTGAGCAGGTAGCCCTTTGCATGGTGGGCATGAAGATAGCCCGTGAGGTCAATCAATCCAAGCCCGACACGGTGGTAGATGGGATTGGCTACTTCCTGACCCTAGGCATGATTCAAGAAGAGCGCCTCAGAAGAGAGAATAACTAACCCCAGTTGTGATATACTTGTCTTGTCCCGAGAGGAGGGCAAGATGAGAGAGTTTAGAATCTCTGAAATAGGAGTTGAGAAAACTCTTGCTAAGGCGCAGAAACTTGCTCAACGCGCTCAGAAAAAAGGTTTAAGCGGTGGCTACCAAGTACGCATTGAAAAGCGTTTTGAAGAAATAGAAGGCATTAGCCACGAATATCAAGTATTAGTTATTGAAGGCGAGCCAGTTAAATTTAACGGCTGGCAGTTCATCGGCGTTGCTGAGTTTATTGAAGGCAAAGCAATCACAAAATCAATCGCAGGTGGTCGTGAAATCAAGCCATCTGAAGTCAAGGTTGGTTATTGCGAGCATTGCCAAAAATCTAGGTTGCGTTCAAAAGTAATCTTTGTTCAAAATGAAGAAGGCAAGTTGTCTCAGGTTGGTTCAAGTTGCGTAAAGGATTACATTGGTTGGGAATTCAGCGCTTCTTATTTACCAACAGAGGAAACTTTTGAAGAAGAGTTTGGCGGATATTCAGGCAACGGCTGGACAGGTCATTCAACAGTTGGAGTCTTGGCTCACGCAATCACTCAGGTTCAAAAGGGTGGATACATTCCTTCAGGCTCAGGCATCTCTACTAAGTCTCTTGTTTGGGAATACTTAAACGGTGGACACCACGGGGCTAATAACTGGAAAGAATTTGTAGGAGAAAAACCAACTGAGGTTGAATATGAAAAGGCTAAAGAATTGGTTGAGTACGGCAAAAACTTTGCAGGTGAATCTAGTTATGCTGAAAATGTCAGAGTTGTGTGTGGTTTGGAATATCAGACTCATAGCACAATCGGAATCTTGGTTTCAATCATCAAGGCAAAGCAAAAGAGTCAAGAACAAGAAGTCGCCCGTAAAGAGGCTAAGACTTACAAGGCTGAACAGTTTGCATCAACTGGCGAGCGCGTTGAGTTAGAGGTTACAGTTCTTAGCGAAAATACTTTTGAGACTCAGTTTGGCTGGACAACTCTTTACTCATTCTCAAGCGGTGATTATCAGTTCAAGTGGTTTGCTTCTAGCGGTACAAACTTAGAAGTTGGCGACAAAGCGGTTATTAAGGGAACAATCAAAGGCTCTGACGAGTACAAGGGAACCTTCTCTACATTGCTTACTCGTTGCAAAGTTCTTCAAATCGCCGAAAAAATAGCCTGATACACTAGACCTACTGTGCGCTAGTCGCCCGAGTTTTTCGTCTCTTCCGTGTCCGAGTGACCTGACGGTTACTTGGGTTACCCATGTGCCGTATCGGAGGAGGTTTGAATGGCTCGTTATAGAGTCTTACAGGGTATTGATTACCCACCTAATAAACGCGCTGAGGTCGGCGATATTGTCGAAGATATTCCAGCACAATCAGTCAAGTGGCTTTTAGATTCAGGAATTATTGAAGATACAGATAAGCCAGCAAAGAAAATCGAAAAAACTGTCGTAGAAGAAATTAAAGCCAAACCAGTTGCAGAGGTTGTAGAAGAACCTGCTGTTGCAGACGGTTTTGACGCCGATGCCACAGATGGTGATGGCGATGGATTCTTACAAGATGGCACCCCACACCAACGCCCAGTTGAGGAGAAATAATGCCTACATTCGCCCACGGTAAAAATGTTAATGTATTTATTAACGAGTTTGATTTTTCTACCTATTTTAATGATGTTAGCGCTTCAACAAGTGTTGATACCGCCGAAACAAGTGCTTTCGGAACAAGCGCCAAGACCTATGTAG
>Ga0214921_10007992_pt1 | contig 13889 bp, 11 predicted proteins | sample LL1505_MetaG_FD_177992 | JGI IMG/M metagenome (GOLD analysis project Ga0214921, IMG submission 177992) | Freshwater microbial communities from Lake Lanier, Atlanta, Georgia, United States - LL-1505 | ecosystem: Environmental > Aquatic > Freshwater > Lake | place: USA: Georgia | collected... | reverse complement strand
TTGTCCAGCGTTTTCCGGTGCGGATTTCCATCGAGCGGGCGCAGATTGATGAGGGCTTCTTGCGGGCCGGCATGTCGGTGGTCACCACTATTGATACACGGCCATAAGATGGGCACGAGCAGTCAAACGGGGCGCGGATAATGGCCGAAGCCAAACCGAAAGCAGCCAAGCTGGCTGCCACGGTCCATCCTGCACCGCTGCCGCTGACCCCGCAACGGATCATCGGTTTCATGGCGATGGTGTTCGGCATGTTCATGGCGATTCTGGACATCCAGATCGTCTCGGCCTCCTTGTCCGAAATTCAGGCGGGTCTGTCGGCCAGTGCCGATGAAATCCCGTGGGTGCAGACCAGCTATCTGATCGCCGAAGTGATCATGATCCCGCTGTCGGGCTATCTGTCGCGCGCTTTTTCCACCCGCTATCTGTTCGCGGCCTCGGCGGCGGGCTTTACGCTGATGAGCGTAATGTGTTCGACCGCCAGTTCTATCCCTGAAATGATCGTCTGGCGGTGTTTGCAGGGCTTCATCGGCGGCGGCATGATCCCGACGGTGTTTGCGGCGGCCTATACGATCTTCCCGCGCGAGAAGCAGCCGATCATCGCCCCGATCATCGGCCTTGTCGCCACGCTGGCCCCTACCATCGGGCCGACCATCGGCGGCTATCTAACCGATCTGTTTTCCTGGCATTGGCTGTTTCTGGTCAATGTAATCCCGGGCATCATCGTCTCGGTCACGGTCTGGACGCTGGTCGATTTCGACGAGCCTGATTTGTCGCTGCTGGAGCGGTTCGATTGGACGGGTCTGTTCTCGATGGCTCTGTTTCTCGGCACGCTCGAATATTTTCTGGAAGAGGGCTCGGCCAAGAACTGGTTCAGTGATGATACGATTGTGCTGTGCGCTTTGGTGTCGCTGGCCAGTTCGCTGGTTTTTTTCTGGCGATGTTTTACAGCCTCCCGACCGATTGTCGATCTGACCGCTTTCAATGACCGCAATTTCTGGACAGGTTCCCTGATGTCGGTGGCGATGGGCATCGGGCTTTATGGCCTGACCTATCTCTATCCGGTCTATCTGGCGCGGGTACGCGGCTATTCGGCTCTGATGATCGGCGAGACCATGTTTGTCACCGGCATCTCGATGTTCATTGCCGCGCCGATTGTCGGAAAACTGTCGGCCAGGGTTGATTTGCGCGCCATGATTGCTACCGGCTTTGCAGGTTTTGCCTTGGGTACATGGATGGTCGTCGATCTGACCAAGGATTGGGATTTCAACGAATTGCTGATCCCGCAAATCCTGCGCGGGTTCTGCATGATGATGTGCATGGTGCCGATCAACAATCTGGCCTTGGGGACCTTGCCGCCGCACCGGCTTAAAAATGCATCGGGCATTTACAATCTCACCCGCAATCTCGGCGGGGCGGTTGGCCTTGCTTTGATCAACACCTTGCTGAACGACCGTACCGATCTGCATATCCTGCGACTGCGCGAGTCGATCAGTTGGGGGCACCATCGCGCCGAGGAGGTGATGGCCAGTCTGACCATGCTGTTTTCCGATGATGCGGTGCAAGGAGCCTTGATGGCAACCAGACAGCTGTCACTGATGGTGCGGCGCGAGGCGATGGTGATGGGCATGGCCGATGTGTTTTTCGCCCTGACACTGATTTTTATAGGTTTGATCGCGCTTGTCCCATTGATGCGTGCCCCGCCGCGCAGCCAGAGTGCCCCGTCGGAAGCCCATTGATCAAAATGCGCAAAGCACTATGATAGAGTTACGGATGATCTTAAAAAACTTGGATATCCAGAACAGTTAAACGTGGAGGGAACCTATGAAACGTCGTGACTTTATGAAATCAACCGGCTTGGGTCTGGCAGCAGCGACCGCTGTTGCGGCACCGGCCATTGCCCAGAGCATGCCTGAATTGAAGTGGCGTTTGACCTCGAGCTTTCCGAAGTCGCTCGACACCATCTATGGCGCGGCTGAAACCTTTGCAAAGGCTGTTTCCGAAGCAACAGACGGGAAGTTCCAGATCCAGGTGTTTGCGGCGGGTGAAATTGTTCCCGGCCTACAGGCCCTTGATGCTGCCCAGAACGGCACGGTCGAAATGACCCATACCGCGCCCTACTATTATATCGGCAAGGATCCGACATTCGCTTTCGGGACCACTGTGCCGTTCGGTCTCAATTCCCGCCAGCATAATGCATGGATGTATCATGGCGGCGGCATGGCCCTGATGAACGATTTTTTTGCCAAGTACAATCTGGTCGGGCTTCCTGCCGGCAATACCGGCACCCAGATGGGCGGTTGGTTCCGCAAGGAAATCAAGACCGTTGAGGACTGGAAGGGCATCAAGATGCGTATCGGCGGCTTGGGCGGTTCGGTCGTCCAACGCTTGGGCGCGGTTCCTCAGCAGATTGCCGGTGGTGATATCTATCCGGCTCTCGAAAAAGGCACCATCGATGCCGCCGAATGGGTCGGTCCTTATGATGATGAAAAACTCGGCTTCAACAAGGTCGCTCCCTATTACTACGCTCCGGGCTGGTGGGAAGGCAGTGCATCGCTGATGCTGATGACCAACAGCGCGAAATGGAACGAATTGCCCAAGCACTACAAGTCCATTGTGACCTCTGCGGCCGCTTTGGCCAATGTCGACATGCAATCCAAGTATGATGCGGGCAATCCGGGTGCAATCATCCGTCTGTTGCAGAGTGGCGCACAATTGCGCGCCTTCAGCCCCGAAATCATGGAAGCCTGCTACAAGGCCGCTACAGAAATGTATGCCGAATTCAGTGCCAAGAGCGCGGATTTCAAGAAGATCCACGATCACTATATGGCCTTCCGCGGCGAACAGTATCTGTGGTGGCAGATTGCCGAATACAACTATGACAGCTTCATGATCCGCCAGCGCAGCCGCGGCTGATCAGGCTCACTCCAAAAGAAAGCCCCGGACCATTGCTGGTCCGGGGCTTTTTTGTGTCTGCTTGCCTGCTTACTTCTTCGGAACGCCCGGCAGTCCCGGCATGGAATTGAAATCCATCATCGGCATCGGGGCCCCCAGACCGGGCAGGTTTTGCAACTGTTCCATCGCCTTTTTCTGGTCAATAACCACTCCGGTCGATTTGTAATGCATGACCATTTGCGGGAAGGCGATCACAAGCCCGACCATGATCATCTGGATCACCACGAAAGGCACAGCACCCCAATAGATCTGTCCGGTGGTCACAGGATCCATCATCTTGCCGGTGACGCGGTCCTTGTAAGGCTCTTTGGCGGCAACCGACCGCAGATAGAACAGTGCGAAGCCGAAAGGCGGGTGCATGAAGGAAGTCTGCATATTGACCCCCAAAATCACGCCGAACCAGATCAGGTCGATGCCGAGCTTTTCCGCCGCAGGGCCGATCAGTGGCACGGCGATAAAGGCCAGTTCGAAGAAATCGAGGAAGAAGGCCAGTACGAAAATCAGCAGATTGACGATGATCAAAAAGCCGACCGTGCCGCCGGGCAGCGAGACCAGCAATTCTTCAACCCATTTATGCCCGTCCACGCCGTAAAAGGTCAGCGAGAACACGCGCGCCCCCACCAGAATGAACATGACAAAGGCCGACAGTTTGGCCGTCGATTCCACGGCTTGGCGTAACAGATCGAACGACAGACGCTTTTTCATCAGCGCCAGAATAATCGCTCCCGCAGCACCCATGGCACCGCCCTCGGTCGGGGTGGCGACGCCGATAAAGATCGTACCCAGCACCAGAAAAATGAGGGCCAGCGGCGGCACCATCACGAAAATCACGGTTTCGGCCATCACTGACAGAAGCTTGAGGCCGAGCAGCTTGTTGATCACGGCCAGCACAAAAGAGACACCGACAGCGACCGACATGGTCAGCACCACGAAATCCGCACCCGCCTTTTGTCCTGTGCGCTGGATGACCAGATAGCCGATCAGACCAGACAGGATGGTGACCACGAGCAAAGACAGGCGGCGGCTTTTGCCATCGTGATCATTGAGGACCTGTGCATCTGCCGGCAGGCCGGGTGCAGCTGCCGGTGCAACCATTGTGACCAGAAACACATAGAGCGCGTAAAGACCGGCAAGCACCAGACCGGGAATGAACGCGCCTTCATACATATCGCCGACCGACTTGCCGAGCTGGTCGGCCATCACAATCAAAACCAGCGAGGGCGGGATAATTTGGGCCAGCGTGCCCGAGGCCGCAATGACGCCGGCCGCCAACCGCCGGTCATAGCCATAGCGCAGCATGATCGGCAGCGAGATCAGCCCCATTGAAATCACCGAAGCCGCGACAACGCCGGTGGTGGCCGCGAGCAGGGCACCCACGAAAATCACCGCATAGGCCAAGCCGCCGCGAATCGGGCCGAACAGCTGGCCGATGGTGTCGAGCAGGTCTTCGGCCATGCCCGATCGTTCCAGTATCAGCCCCATAAAGGTAAAGAAGGGAATGGCCAGCAGGGTATCATTGTTCATCACCCCGAACATCCGTTCGGGCAGCGCCTGAATGAAGTCGGGGCGGAACAGGCCGAGCTCGATCCCGATCAGGGCGAAAATCAAGCCGTTGGCGGCCAGCGCAAAGGCGACCGGATAGCCCAGCAGCAAAAAAGCCACCAGCGCGGCAAACATGATAGGGGCCATGTTGTGGATGATAAAGGCGGTCATGGGCGGTTATCCTTTGCCGGAACAGGGCGGCAGAACGTGTGGCTCAACGGGCTTCATCGACCTGCGCCAGCAGGCGGGCGGCTTCGGCTTCGGCGGCGGCATGATGCCCGCCTCCCGAGGTCGTATCCTCCAGCGCGCCGCGCATGATGGCGATCCGCTTGATCAGCTCGGACACACCTTGGAAGAAAAGCATCAGAAATCCGATAGGGATCAGGAATTTGGCGGGCCATTGCGGCAAGCCGCCGGCATTGATGGATTGCTCGTTCAGCATCAGCGAGCGGATGGCAAAGGGCCAGGATACGATCATCATCACTATGGTCAGAGGCAGCAAAAACAGCACATGACCGGCAATATCAATCCAGTCGCGCGCGGCTTTGGGCAACAGGGAGTTGACGATATCGATGCGGATATGCTCGTTCGACAACAGCGTCCAAGACGAACACAGCAAAAACACCGCGCCGAACAGCACCCATTGCAGTTCCAGCCAGGAATTGGACGAGACATCGAACAATTTGCGGATAATGGCATTGACGGTCGAGACAATGACCGCCAGCAGGATCAGCCAGCTCAAAGTGCGTCCGACCGCGCTTGAAACGCGATCAATCAACCGACTGAAATTGAGTAAAAAATCCATCTTCCACCATCCAATCGCACTGCTTGCAACAGCATCGCCTCACAAACACCGGGTTTGTCGGGGCTGACCTGTCGCAAGCGGACACTCGCTTCGGCTGTATCGCCGATTGTTGTTTAACTACTTTGCGGCCTTGGCGGCAACAGTCAATAGTTTTTTCGCAGTGATTATCCGCAAGAAAGGCATGAAAATCCTGCGCTTTCAAACCGATAGATTGGCTTCGGTGGTCAATTCTCTTGCCCGTACCCGCTCGCGGTGGACGGTATAGATGCCGCTGGCGACGATCAGTCCGGTGCCGATAATGGCGAGTGCATCGGGAATTTCGCCGAACACCACAAAACCCGACAAGAATGCCCAGATCACCACCGAATAACGGAACGGCGAGACGGCCGAAGGGTCGGCAATGCGATAGGCTTTGACGATGCTCATATTGCCCGCCGAAACAAACATGGCGGCGGCCAGCAGGTAAAGTGTCGGTTGCAATTCGATCGGCTTCCAGCTCTCCAATCCAAGAAGCAGTCCCACCACCACCACGCTGAGTGTCGTGGTCAACGACACAACCACTGTGGGGATCGCCGGATTGATCTTGCGGGTCATCAAATCGCGGAATGCTACCAGAAAGCACGATAACAGCGCCAGCAGTGCATAAATATTGAATGTATGGCCGCCCGGTTTGACCACCAGCAACACGCCGACAAAGCCGACAATCACCGCGGACCAGCGCCGCCAGCCGATTTTCTCGATCCCCAACACCACTGAAAACAGCGTGATGATCAAGGGCGTGGCCTGCAAAATGGCGGTCAGATCAGCCAGCGCCAGTTGCGAAATCGAGGTGACAAAGCACAGTGCAACCATGGATTCGGCGGTGGCGCGCACCATCAGCAGGCGGGTGAACATGAACCGCAGGCTCTTGCCCTGTTTCGACACCAGCACCACTGTCAGCATGATCGAGGTAGCAAAAAGGCCGCGGATGACCAGTACCTGTCCGGTCGAGAAATTGGACGTGGCCAGTTTGACCAGCGAGTCGTTGCATACAAACAGCGCCATGGCGCACAGGGCCAGAATGATGCCGCGCCGGTTGTTTTTGGATTGCAGCAGATGTGCGTCGAGCGCCTGTTGCGCCTGTGTTCTGGGCGGAGCGTCCGGTATTGCCTCAGCCACCGGTGACACTCATGTGGCGGCTGACGGCAGGGCGCGAGGTGGCGCGGTCGATGATAAAGTCATGCCCCTTGGGCTTGCGCAAAATCGCGGCATCGATGGCGGCCAGCAAGGGCTCGTCGGATGCGCTGGCGCGTAACGGCGCACGCAGATCGGCGGCATCCTCCTGCCCCAGACACATATAGAGCGTGCCCGTGCAGGTCAGTCGAACGCGATTGCAGCTCTCGCAGAAATTATGGGTCAGCGGCGTGATAAAGCCGATCCGCCCGCCGGTCTCCTTGACGCGGACATAGCGGGCAGGACCTCCCGTCTGGTCTTCGAGGTCTTGCAGCGTGTAACGGTATAGCAGCTGGGCCTTCACCTGTGTCAGCGGCCAATATTGGTCAAACCGCGAGGGTTCGATATCGCCCATCGGCATCACCTCGATAAAGGTGATGTCCATGCCGCGGCCATGCGCCCATTCGATCATGGTTTCGATTTCGTCGTCATTGACGCCCTTCAGCGCAACGGCGTTGATCTTGACATGGATACCGGCTTTTAGCGCGGCATCGATGCCTGCCAGCACCTTGTCGAGATCGCCCCAGCGGGTGATCTCTTTGAAACGGTCGGCTTTGAGCGTATCAAGCGACACATTGATGCGCCGCACGCCGCAAGCGGCCAGCTCGCTGGCATAGCGGGCCAGTTGCGAACCGTTGGTGGTCACCGTCAATTCTTCCAGCGCGCCGGAATCGAGGTGGCGCGAGAGGCTGCGAAACAGTTGCATGATGTCGCGCCGCACCAGCGGTTCGCCGCCGGTAATCCGGAGCTTTTTCACCCCGCGCCCGACAAAGGCCGAGCACAGCCGGTCCAGCTCCTCAAGCGTCAGCAAATCCTGCTTGGGCAGAAAGTGCATATCCTCGGACATGCAATAGACGCAGCGGAAATCGCAACGATCGGTCACCGACACGCGCAAATAGCTGACATGCCGCCCGAACGGGTCGATGATCGGCTGCGGGGCCGAAGTCGCAAGAGGGGAAATCATCTGGGCCATTGTGTCACGCTCTTCATTGTGCGCCTATTGATCCTCGCTTACAGCTGCGTGGTCAATGCTTTTATCGCAAAGCTGACAGGTGTTTAAGAGGGAAAGGGACAAGATACATGACAAACCAGCCCGAAATGGCCGCCGCCGAGGCCGAATTGTCCGAAATTCGTCTCTCTGCGGATAAAAAACAATTGTCCCTGACTTTTGAAGACGGACGCCACCTGACCCTTGATGCCGAATTCCTGCGCGTCGAAAGCCCCTCGGCCGAGGTGCGCGGCCACCATCCGTCCGAGCGCAAAACCGTCGGCCACAAGCGGCATGTCACCATCAAGGGGATCGAGCCGGTCGGCCATTATGCCATCAGGCTGGTGTTCGACGATGGTCACGATACCGGCCTCTATACCTGGTCCTTCCTGATCTCGCTGGCCGAACAGCGCGACGAGATCTGGCAACGCTATCTCGATGCGCTGGCCGCACAGGGGCTTTCGCGCGGCTGAAGGCAAGAAAAAGCCCGCAAGAAGCGGGCTTTCACAAGGCGGATGTGTGTGCGCTCAGCGCATCACGATGACCGAAGCACCGACTTTGACGCGCTCGTAAAGGTCGATCACATCCTCGTTGACCATGCGGATGCAGCCCGACGAGACAGCCTGTCCGATCGATTCCGGCTCGTTCGACCCATGGATACGGTAGAGCGAACTGCCGAGATACATGGCGCGCGCGCCCAGGGGATTGTCGGGACCGCCCTTCATATAGCGTGGCAGATCTGGGCGACGCTTGAGCATTTCGGGAGGCGGTGTCCAATCCGGCCATTCGCGTTTCTGGGTGATCTTGGTTTCTCCACCCCATTCAAAACCGGGACGACCGACACCGACGCCATAACGCAGCGCCTTGCCGTTTTCGAGCACCAGATACATGCGCCGTTCGCTGGTCGAGACCACGAGGGTGCCGGGCTCGTAATTGCCGGAGAAGGACACGGTTTCGCGCGCCACAATCGGCACCGAGTCATTGAATGTGCCACTGTTGGTGCTGGTATTGGTGCTGGCAGTGATGGTGGGGGCAGGAGCAACCGCTTGCGGCTTGACCACAGGCGCATAAGCCCTGCGGGTCAAAGGATCGATATTATAGGCTTGGGCCATGCCCTGAGCTGCCAAAATAGCAAGTCCAGATAGAGCGAAAAGATGGGTTAACCGCATGTCATAGCCTCGATAGCGTTTGGTCCACAGGGTGTTCGGACAAGGCCGCATGCCTGATCCGGTTGACCCCAACAATTTGCCGCACAACATCTGTGAGCCTCACGTGAGTGTGTTGATTTGGCAACACGAAATTTCATGCTCACTTGCACACTCACTTTCACGCCACTTGTGCAGCCGGATCGCGAGATTTTCAAGAGCCAGACGATCCTATCAGACAATCTATTTTCAAATCTTTAACACATTAATCGCCCGAAATCCCCCGTCCTAAGCGCTTTGCACTCCCTCGCGTCTTGACGCGGCCCGCGATGACGCTTAGAAACCGCCATCCGGTCCGCCAAGGATCAGGGGCGCGTAGCTCAGCGGGAGAGCACTCCCTTCACACGGGAGGGGTCACAGGTTCAATCCCTGTCGCGCCCACCATTTTTTAGTGTAAAATCAGTATCTTATAAATTCAAGATTTGCCCACCAAGATTTGCGTCGTCAGTGAAGTCGTCAGATAATTGACGGATCCAAGCTGCATGTTAAGTCACTAGGGCCATTGAAGCCTATTTAAAACCTTAAATTTGTCGGGCTTGAGTTTCTGAATTTGCCAAACATTCATAGGCGTTAGCTTATTTGGCTGGTTTGATGCCTCCTGTTGAGAGAAGAGGTACTGTTATTTGATGATCAGTGGCTACTCCAAGCTATTTTTACTTTACCGGTTTGATTCTTTTGGTGTTTTTGATTTTTGTATGTATTTTTTCAATAAGTATATGAAATATAACAAAATTTATTCAAATTTATTCAAAGGTGTAAGCCTGATTGATTGGCATCTTCTTAACCGTGCGAGGTCTAAAATCCGAGTAACAACTCAAATATCCGCACTGTATCGGGCTTGAGTATCTAATGCTGACACCACACCGCAGGGTGAGGCTGTGGGGTCGGTATGCGGTTGTTCAGGCGCTGCAACATGCGCTTTGATCTGCTCATGGCTGTAACTGCTTCTCGATGACGGTCATGCGCTTGCTCAGGTCAGACGCTTCTATGGCCTTTACAAAGCCGTCGACAAGCCGGGCCAGATCATTGGCCTCGGTTGGTGTCAGTTCACCATGAGCAACACCGCCAACAATGGACGCCATCGCCTCAACTGCATCATCAGCCGTCTTGAGTGGTGGCAACTCAAAAAATACGGGCCGCTCCCGCCTGACTGGCAGAATCCGGTCCAGCACCAAGCGGATGGCCATCATGTCGCCTTCCAGAGCCTTAGCAGTGACAATCTGGGTGATGGCTTCGGCCTGACCATCCATCAGGGCCTCAATAGCCAGCAAAGACTTGTTACGGCTTCCCTTGGGACGGCCAGCAGGGTTGGCAGATTGGCCTTTTTGGAACGGCTGACCCCTCGGTTGCAGTTTTTTGGCCTGTTTCATCAGCGAATGGACGATTCTCGTTTCGGATGTGAAACGATACCATATTTGACTTGGTCTTCATAATCAGGCAGGTGTTATAAATCCATGCCATTTTTGATCGGTAGTTTGGTAAGTTATGAATAATTTGCTATCTTTTGTATTGTAACCAAGGTTTGAATTTATTGCGTTCTGTGGAGTTAGGTCAACGAAGCCTGTTCCATCTATTTTGGTTATAAAGGCACGCCTTTGACCGTTCTGATCATCGAACTCACCCCAAGCCGCGCTGCGTAAGCCCTGCCAATGCCCGCGCTGCTTTTAACTGGCGACATGAAACGAGGTCTCCGCTCTCCATCATCAGACAGCACCATAAGGTTTGACCAGATAGGTATCCAGAAAGCGGTGGATCCCGTCACGGATCGCCAGAGTTGTGTTGCGGTCCTCCTCGGCCAAAAAGCCACGTATGACAAGTTCTGACACCTCGGCATCCCTCACTTCAATGCCAATATAACGAAGCCCACACTTGCGGCGGGCGCGAAGGAGAGCCATTCGATCGCTGGAACGGGACATTCAAAACCTCCTAAATAGAGGTGCTATATTACCTATTATTGAAGCTTTTTCATACACCTGTGGTGCTTTGCTGCTCTTAAAGCATTTTATCAAGCCACCGTGAGTGACCCTTTCATTATATGAATTAATCATCGCCCAGTCAGCAACATGTTTCACCAATAGCCAACACCTACTTTTCGCGGCTTCCCTTTGGACGTCCAGCAGGGTTGGCAGCTTGGCCCTTTTGGAAGTGTTCATCACGTGGATAAAGTTGTTTGGACTGTTTCACCAAGTGGGCGATCCTCGTTTTAGCTTTGAAACGTTACAACTTTCATTAATTAAAATTAACTTAGACTTACCATTAACGATGTTATATTTGCAGTAGGACCAGAGTCTGGAGAGCCAATATAATTATCAAAATTTACAATAATACTATTTTCATTTAATAACGAAGCGGTTGCAAAAATTGGCTCTGAGTTTCCTTTATATATTAGGAAATCTTTTTTCAACACATTAAAATTGCTGTCTATTATTTTCCCATATATGCTTGTTTCACCTAATTTATAAGATGAATAGTTCACAAAATATTTCCCATCGCTAATTTTTACAATATTTGAATTAGCCTCACGGCCATCATTTATACTATTTATTACAATTTCCGATGATAAATTAATATTACTGTCTGTAAATTTTATACGCCTCCCCATAATAGCACCGTTATTATTATCACCATCACTGGAATTAAATAATACTAAAAAACTACCATCGTTATTTGATTCAAGAGCATAAATCATTTTTTCATAGCCTCCAATAGATTGACCTTGATCACCGCTTTCATTGGAATTTATTTTAAATTCGTCTGTAATAAAATTTTTGCTGTAATTATCAAATATGCGACCAAAAACTGCTGACCCATCACTATCACCACTATTCTTAGTCCAAACAAACAGTGAATTTCTCTGATCATTTGATGCAATAATTCTAGGATTTAATGCAATACCAGATTGAGAAACCTGAATATTCTCATGTGAAATTAGTCCAGCGCTTGAAACAATTGAGGCTTTTATATTCCATCCCCCATTTCCAAAATGCCCCGATGAAATCGATGATCCATCATTTAAAAATATGATTGATTTATCACCATATGACCAGCTTTGTTGGCCGTTTGCATGAGTTAAAATAGCATCTCCATTTTTTTGACCATCTGCATTAAATTTTTGATAAAAATTACCTCTAAAATCCGATAAAGAATATTGCGAACTAGAAAAACTTGTATTGGAGCCATACCCTGATAAAATAAAACCACCATCTGAAAGTTGAACAACATCCAAATTTCCAACTGCATTTAACTCTAGGTTGTTGCTTTTCGCTGGAAAGTTAAAAAGAGAAAATTCATTTTTAACAATTTTACCATTATTATCAACAATAAGAGCAAACGCATTATCATTTTTATTATACACTATAACACTATTGCCATTTTTCAACTGACATGACGATGGCATTCTGCCAATAATATTATAATTTAAATTTTGCACTTCAATTGAAGCAATAGGCTCAGGTTTTTTGGGTGGTGTGATTGTCAGCGTCGGCAGTGTCCGCTGCGAGACTATCTTGCCAATTGCCTCGGCATTGTTGAGCAATTGTGCATCGGTCAGCGGTAATGCACCTGATGGCGCATCTGTGAACTTGATATTGGCGATTTTTCCTGCTTTGGCCAACACCTGCAATTGATCCAATTTGGCCAGTATGTTTGCGGATGTATCAACCACATTGACCGCATTGGCTTTGGCGAGGACCGTTTCACCGGCAAGGGCTGATTGGGTCAGAATTTTGTCTGCCGTGTCATTGATCGAATAAGCCGAGCCTTTGGCCAATGATTTGATGGCAGAGACGGCTTTGGCTTCAGTAATTGTGAAGTTCTTGTTCACAACCACACTGGCCGCATCAGCAAGAACCTTTTCACCGCTCAGGGTAGCTTGTGCAGCAATCAATGCCCCGCCATCAGCCACATTGTATTTTGTCCCTGCGGCGAGGCCTGTGAGGCCTTTCAGCGTTGTTGCGTCCGCCAGTGTCAGGTTTGGAGGCGTCTTGTCCGACAATGCGATTGATCCGGCATTCTTGATCACATCGCCGATGTCATAACGGGCATGGGCGACAACATTGCTGGCGGTGTCTTTGACGTTGAATTTAACGCCAGCGGCAAGCGTCACATTGGGCAGTGTGGTGGTCAGCGTGAATATGTCGGCAATGGACAAGGTGGGATTGGTAGCATCGGTTATAATGACCGACTGTATCTTTGCGGCTGTGACAGCGATTTTGATAGAGGGGAGGTTTTTGAGGATGTTGGCAACAGTATCCTTCACCTCAACCGAATAGATGTTTTTGGTGGTGAGCGTTTTAGCGACATCGGCGGCAGCGACGCCCGTGACCGACAGTTTATAATCGCCTGTCACGACCTTCAACACGTCGGCATTGGCCTTCAACTGCGCCGCTGTCATAGTGAGGAGCGATGAACCGCCATCCGTGATGGTGATGGTCGTGAGTGTCTTGGCTTTCACCAAGGCTTGGAGTTTATCCCAATTGGCGGCAACGTTTGCGGCTGTATCCTTGATGGTGAGAGACAGCGTGGCGTCCTTGCTCGGAGCCTTGATGGCCAAGGCATCAGCCACATTGATGTCTGTCACATTCAGTTTATACGCCCCGGAAACAACCTTCAGCGCTTCGAGGTCTTTCAAAAATGTGCTGTTGGTGACGGTGATGGTTCCCTTGTCACTCACAGCGATGTTGCCGAGCATGAAAGCACCTGACGCAGAACTGGCTGAACCTGCTTCAACGGCAGCGTCCAGTTGATCCAGTTTGGCCTGAATGTTGGCAGCGGTGTCTTTGATGCTCAGTTTGTTCACAATCAAGGACTGGTTGTCTTCGATCAAAGCCTCCATGCTGGCCATGTCCGCAGTCAGCACGTCTTTCAAATCGACTTTTGTTGGTGCGCCGTTAAAGCCAACATTGAGAACTTTCTCGCTCGCTTTGACCTGCGCGCCGGTCAGGGACAGGGCCTCACTGCCGTTGACTGTGATGCTGTTTAAGCGACCTCCGGCCGCGACCAATTCAAGCGACGCTATCCCCTTGGCGATGTTAGCGGCCGTATCGGAAACAGCCACTTTCGCCAAACTGGTCGAACCCGCTGCTTTCAAAATCACATCCGCCGCACCAGCCGTTTTAGAGGCATCACCTGCCGCAACTCCCGTAATGGTCAGATCAATATTACCCTTGAGCAATTTGAGCGCATC
>Ga0214921_10007991_pt1 | contig 13890 bp, 14 predicted proteins | sample LL1505_MetaG_FD_177992 | JGI IMG/M metagenome (GOLD analysis project Ga0214921, IMG submission 177992) | Freshwater microbial communities from Lake Lanier, Atlanta, Georgia, United States - LL-1505 | ecosystem: Environmental > Aquatic > Freshwater > Lake | place: USA: Georgia | collected... | reverse complement strand
CGGCGCCAGGATGGTCATTCCTGTGTCATGCTGGGCGGGAAAGCTGACGGCGAGGTTGCGGGGGCGGGCAGAGCCGGTCTAGCCTTCCCACGAGGCGGGATACATCGCCCATTGGGAGAGATTTCATGAAGGTGGGTGACGCGATCGCGGAGATCATGCGCCGTGAGGGCATTGAGGTGCTCACCGGCTATCCGGTCAATCATCTGATCGAGAGCTGTGCGGCGATTGATATTCGGCCGGTGATGGTGCGGCAGGAGCGGATTGGCCTGCATATGGCCGATGCGATCAGCCGGGTGACCTCTGGACAGCAGATCGGCGCATTTTGCATGCAGCATGGGCCGGGGGCGGAAAACGCCTATGGCGGCGTGGCGCAGTGCTATGGCGAGAGCATTCCGGTGCTGGTGCTGCCGATGGGGTATGCGCGGCGGATTTCGCAGATCAAGCCGAATTTTTCCTCGACCGTGCAGATGGCGGGCATCACCAAAAGCGCTGAGACGGTGTCGCTGGCGGCTGAGGTGCCGAACATTATGCGCCGCGCCTTCTCGCGGCTGCGCAATGGCCGGGGCGGGCCGGTGCTGGTGGAAATTCCGACCGATATGTTCGCCGAGGAGTTTCCGGGCGAGTTGGTTTATGAGCCGGTGCTGACGGCGCGTTATGCGCCGGCGCCTGATGATGTGCGGCGCGCGGCCGAGATGTTGCGGGGCGCCAAGCGGCCGGTGATTTATGCCGGCACGGGGGTGCATTGGGCGAAGGCCTGGCCGCAGCTCAAGGCCTTGGCGGAATTGCTGGCGGCGCCGGTGACGACCTCGCTGGGCGGCAAATCATCCTTTCCGGAGGATCATCCGCTGGCGCTGGGCTCGGGCGGTTTGGCCATTCCGGCGCCGGTGCGGCATTTTCTCGACCATGCCGATGTGATTTTTGGCATTGGCTGCTCCTTCACCGAGACGAATTTTGGTGTGGCGATGCCCAAGGGCAAGCGGATTATTCATGCGACGCTCGACCCTGACCATCTGAACAAGGATGTGCGGGTGGAGTTGGGGCTGGTGGGTGATGCGGGGCTGACGCTGGATGCGCTGCTGGCCGAGTTGCAGGGGCTGGAGGCGCGCGACCATGCGCCGGTGGCGGATGAGATTCGCGCCATTCGGGCACCTTGGCTGGCGAAATGGGCGCCCAAGCGGGATAGCGATGACGCGCCGCTCAACCCCTATCGGGTGCTGCGCGACCTTTGGAACACGGTGGATGTGGATAATACCATCATCACCCATGATGCCGGCTCGCCACGCGACCAGCTTTCGCCGTTTTGGATTTCGCGCACGCCGCTTTCGTATTTGGGGTGGGGGAAGACGACGCAGCTGGGTTATGGGCTGGGTCTGGCCATGGGGGCGAAGCTGGCGGCACCCGAAAAACTTTGCATCAATGTTTGGGGTGATGCGGCGATTGGCTTCACGGGGATGGATTTCGAGACGGCGGTGCGGGAGCGCATTCCCATTCTGTCCATCCTTTTGAACAATTTCTCGATGGCGATTGAGCTGAAGATCATGGCGCTGAGCACCGAGAAATATCGCACCACCGATATCTCGGGCAATTACGCGGCGATGGCGCAGGCCTTTGGCGGCTATGGTGAGCGGGTGGAGCGGCCGGAGGATATCGTGCCCGCCATTCTGCGCGGCATTGCGGCGACGAAGGCGGGGCAGCCGGCGCTGCTGGAATTCATCACGTCCAAGGAGACGCAGGTGTCGCGGCTTTGAGGGCTGCGGCCAGAATGGGGGTGCGACGGGCCATCACCGATGGCCCGTCGCGTTTCAGCCGTGGCTTACGCCGCGACCGGCAGGCCGTTCTTGGTCTGGCGGCGGCGACGCACCGCGGCCAGGCCCAGCAGGCCAGCGCCAAACAGGGCGATGGAAGCAGGCTCCGGCACGGCCACGTTCAGCACCGAGGGGGCGCCGTTCTGCCGGCCGTAATAGAGCGTGGTGGCGCCGGTGGCGGAGATCAGCACGGTTTCGGTAATCTCGCTGGTCGGACCGGAGGTGGTGGTGCCGATGCGGCTGGCGCCCTGATAGACGCTGACGCCGTCATCATGGGTGATGGTGAGGATGGTGCCAGCCGCCAGGGTGCCCAGACCGATGGTGTAGAACGAGCCGTATCCGTAGCCCGCGGCGCTGCCGCTGGAGGCGAGGAAGCTGGCCAGGGTGGTGAAGTTGGCATTGGCCGGCCCGGGCAGCGTGCCGGCACCGGCGTAGCTGGAAATGGCGGCGGGGTTGGTGAAGAAGGACGAGTTCAGGTCACCCGAGCTGTTGTTGTTCTGCGGCGGGCCGACATTGAAGCTGAGGTTGCCGGTATAGTTGAAGTTGGCGCTGATGGCGCTACCGCTATTGAAGCCCGGGGCGCCGAGCGAGGCATCGAAGGAATTGCCGCCCTGATTGGCGGTCTGCACAAGCATGCTGTAGGTGGGCGAAGCCATCGCGGTGCCGGGCAGGGCCGCGATGATCGCGCAGGCCGCGCCGCCGGCCATCAGGAGTTGTCGGAAGGTGTTTGTCATTGGTCATGCTCCACATGCGCGGCTGGGGAAATCCGCCGCGAGGGAGTAAGAGCAAATCGCGTGCCAGATTTTTTTGATAATTATTTTAATGACTTAAAAGGCATTTCCCAGAAGGCGTGGCGGAAGTGTAAACTCCAGCGACAGCCAAGCGGGCCGGTGCCCGCCGAAACATCCCTCTCCGCCCCATCCCATAACCCGAGGTAGCACGGCGCCCATGGCCACCGTCCAAATCCGCGAAGTTCGCAAATCCTATGGCTCCAACGCTGTGCTGCATGGCGTTTCGGTTGATATTGAGGATGGCGAATTCGTCGTTCTTGTCGGCCCTTCGGGCTGCGGCAAATCCACCCTGCTGCGCATGTTGGCGGGGCTGGAGAATATTTCTGGCGGCGAGATCGCTATTGGCGAGAGGGTCGTCAATAATGTGCCGCCGAAGGACCGGGACATCGCCATGGTGTTCCAGAATTACGCGCTTTATCCGCATATGACGGTCTTCGACAATATGGCCTTCTCCATGAAGCTGGCCAAGGCGCCGCGGGCGGTGATGGAGGCCGAGGTGGGCCGGGCGGCGAAGATTTTGGGGCTGGAGAGTTTTCTGGATCGCTACCCGCGGCAGCTTTCGGGCGGGCAGCGGCAGCGTGTGGCGATGGGGCGGGCGATTGTGCGCAACCCGCAGGTGTTTTTGTTCGATGAGCCGCTGTCCAACCTCGATGCCAAGCTGCGGGTGCAGATGCGCTCCGAGATCAAGGAATTGCACCAGCGGCTGAAGGTGACGACGGTTTATGTCACCCATGACCAGATCGAGGCGATGACCATGGCCGATAAGATCGTGGTGATGGAGTTGGGGTATATTCGCCAGGCCGGGCCGCCGCTGGAGCTGTATGACCGGCCGGCCAATTTGTTCGTGGCGGGGTTCATTGGCAGCCCGGCGATGAATTTGCTCGATGGGCGGATTGAGCATGGTGCGTTTCATACCCCCGATGGGGTGAGTTGGCCCCTGCCCGCCCAGAATGCGCCGGAGGGGCCGGCGGTTTATGGCATCCGGCCCGAGCATTTCCGCCTGGCGGGCGATGGCATGCAGGCGCGGGTGGTGATCGTGGAGCCGATGGGCAGCGAGACCCAGGTGATGATGAAGATCGGCGAGACGGCGGTGAATGGCGTGTTTCGTGAGCGCATCACCGCACGGCCTGGCGATATACTGCCTGTGGCGCCGCAGGCGGCGATGGCGCATCTTTTCAGCAAGGCAACCTCAGAGCGGCTCTAGCCGCCAGATAAGGAGAGAGAGACATGACATTCAGCATTACACGCCGGCTTGTCGGCAGCTTGGGCGCAGGCCTTGTGGCCGGCGAGGCCATGGCGCAGAGCAATATTGTGGCGGCCAATGTCGCCGCCCCGCGCCTGCCGCTGGAAAGTGGCGCCACCTTGCGCGTGCTGCGCCCGGTGCGCTTTGTGCAGCCCGATGAGGATGTGTTCCGCGCCAATGCCGCGCGCTTCACCGCCGCCACGGGGGTGCAGGTGCGGGTGGATTTCGTCGGCTGGGAGGATATCAGCCAGCAGACCGGCGTGACGGCCAATACCGGCGCGGGGCCTGATGTGATCATCGGGTTTAATGAAGCGCCGCATGTCTATCAGGACAAGCTGGTCGATATTTCTGATATCGCTGAGTATCTTGGCGCCAAATATGGCGGCTGGAAGAAGCTGGCCGAGAAATACGGCAAGCGGCACAATTCCAACAATTGGATCGGCCTGCCCATCGGGGCCTCTGGCGGGCCGCTGGTCTGGCGCAAATCGGCGGTGAATGAGGCAGGGTTTGAGCGCCCGCCGGAGGATCATGCGGGGCTGCTGCGGCTGGCGCAGACGATGAAGCGCAACAACAAACCCTCGGGCTTTGCGCTCGGCAATGCGGTGGGCGATGGCAATGGTTTTGCCAATTGGGTGATCTGGTCCTTTGGCGGCTTCCTGGTGAACCCCGATGGCACGCCGGGCATCAACTCGCGCGAGACGGTGGCGGCGCTGAATTGGCTGAAGGAATATTACGCGACCTTCATCCCTGGGACGCTGGCCTGGGGCGATATCAGCAACAACCGGGCCTATGCCTCGAATGAGTTGTTCCTGACGGCGAATGGCGTCTCGCTGTATTTCTCGCTGAAGAATGACCCGGCGACGGCGGCGATTGCGGCGGATACTCAGCATTCGCTGCTGCCCAAGGGGCTGGCGAGCAGCTCGCCGATGGCGGGGCTTACGCTCAATGCCATGGTGTTCAAGCATAGCCGTTACCCCAATGCGGCCAAGGCCTTCCTGGCCTTCATGATGGAGGGGCCGCAATATGACCCATGGCTGCAGGCCAATCTGGGCTATTGGGCGCAGCCGCTGAATGCCTTTGACAATTCGGCCACTTGGAGCGGCGACCCGAAGGTCTCGATCTTCAAGGACACGATGGATTCGGATTTCTGGCTTGGCTACAAAGGGCCGATCAGCGAAGGCTCGGCTGCGGCCAATGCGGATTATGTGATGGTGCAGATGTGCGCCTCCGTCGCCTCCGGCCAGGCGACGCCTGAGGCGGCGGCGCGTGAGGCGGAGCGGCGCGCGGCGCGCTTCTTCCGCCGGCGGTGAGGGTGGTTTTGTTGCGCAAACCCCTCTTACGCGTCTTTGCGGGGCGGCTGATGCCGGCCCCGCGGGCGGCCATTGGCGATTGGAGCTAGGCCATGTCAGTCACCACCGCGACGGAATTGCATTGGTCGAAGAACCGACGCGAGGCCTCCTGGCTTGTCAAATTTTTCGACAATAAGGCCGTGCTGGTGGTGGCCTGCCTGCTGCCGGCGCTGGGGCTGCTGGGGGTGTTTCTCACCTATCCGCTGGGCCTGGGGATTTACCTGGCCTTTACCGATGCCACGATTGGCCGGCGGGGGATTTGGGTGGGGTTGGAGAATTTTGAGTATCTTTTCACCGACCCGATTTTCTGGAATGCAGTGTTTTTCTCGGTGTTTTATACCGGGATTGCAACGATCGGGAAATTTGGCCTAGGGCTTTGGCTGGCCTTGCTGATGAACCAGCATATGCCGTTTAAGTCGCTGATCCGGGCGATTATTCTGCTGCCTTGGATTGTGCCGACGGTGCTTTCAGCCATTGCGTTTTGGTGGATTTATGACCCGCAATTTTCCATCATCAGCTATATTTTTGTTGATGTGCTGGGGTGGCGGACGACGAATATCAACTTCATCGGCAGCGAGTGGCCGGCGCGGTTTTCGCTGATTGTCGCCAATGTCTGGCGGGGGATTCCCTTTGTGGCGATCTCGCTGCTGGCGGGGCTGCAGACCATCTCGCCCTCGCTGTATGAGGCGGCGCTGCTGGATGGTGCCTCCGCCTGGCAGCGGTTTCGGTTTATCACCTTCCCGATGTTGCTGCCGATTTTGGCCATTGTGATGACCTTCTCGATCATCTTCACCTTCACCGATTTTCAGCTGGTTTATGCGATCACCCGAGGGGGGCCTGTGAACTCGACCCATCTGCTGGCCACTCTCGCCTTTCAGCGCGGCATTCCGGGCGGGCAATTGGGTGAGGGGGCGGCGATTGCGGTCTCCATGATCCCTTTCCTGGTCTTTGCCACGCTGTTTTCCTACTTCGCGCTGGCCCGGCGCAAATGGCAGCAGGGCGAGGGGAACGACTGAGATGAGCAACGCCTCCACCGCCGCCCCCGAGACCATGCAATGGGATAGCCGCGCGCGCCGCGCGGTGATGCTTTGGATCCCGCTGGGCTGTTTTCTGCTGATCCTGCTGTTTCCGTTTTATTGGATGGCGATCACTGCCTTCAAGCCGGATGCGGAGCTGTATGATTTCGCGGCGCATAATCCGTTTTGGATCACCTCGCCCACGCTGCAGCATGTGCGAAAGCTGCTGTTTGAGACCTCTTATCCGCGTTGGCTTTGGACGACGATGGGGGTGGCGGTGGGGGCGACGTTCCTGTCGCTGCTGGCCTCGACGCTGGCGGCTTATGCCATTCAGCGGCTGCGGTTTAAGGGCAGCCAATATGTGGGGTTGGCGATTTATTTGGCCTATTTGGTGCCGCCCTCCATCCTGTTCATTCCGCTGGCGACGATGGTGGTGCAGTTGGGGTTGTTTGACAGCCCGATGGCGCTGATTTTGGTCTATCCGACCTTTCTGGTGCCGTTCTGCACCTGGCTGCTGATTGGTTATTTTAAGTCCATTCCCTATGAGCTTGAGGAATGCGCGCTGATTGATGGCGCGACGCGGCTGCAGATTTTGCGGCAGATCACCTTGCCGCTGGCAGTGCCGGGGTTGATTTCGGCGGGGATTTTCTCCTTCACGCTGAGCTGGAATGAGTTTATTTATGCGCTGGCGTTTATTCAGTCGAGTGAAAATAAGACAGTGCCGGTGGCGATTTTGACTGAATTGGTCACGGGCGATGTCTATCAATGGGGGGCGCTGATGGCGGGTTCGCTGTTAGGCTCGCTGCCTGTGGCGATTTTTTACTCGTTTTTTGTGGATTATTACGTGAGCAGCCTGACGGGGGCGGTGAAGGAATAAGGTGTGCGGCGGTTCTGAGCCGGTGCGGTTGGGCTTTATTGGCAAGTTCTCCTGGGCTGCGCTTCACGGAAAAAGATCGAGGGGCTTTGCCCCTCGAGCACCCCAGGAGGAAACTCAGTTTCCTCCACCTTCGTTTGATTATTAGTTTCAAAAATTAATCAAAGGTCCAGGAAAATCGTCGACATACATGTCGACCCTGGTGGGAGAGCGCGAGAGGGCAAAGCCATTTCGCTCTTATCCTCCGCCAGCACCGGTTTTCAGCAGGCTGCTAAAGCTTACGCCCCATCGCCGCCAAATAGCTGCGGTTGCGGGTCGGCGTGATCAGCACTTCGTTGATGCAGACATGCGCCGGCTGGCTGGCGATGTAGCGCACCAGATTGGCACAATCTTGCGGCTGCACCATTTCCGCCCGCTGTGCTTCCGAGAGTTTGTTCGGGCGCTTGTCGAGGATGGGGGTGTTCACCTCGCCTGGGCACATCACGGTGGAGCGGATGCCATTGCCGCATTCTTCCATGTTCAGGCTGTGGCTCATCGCCACCACGCCGTGCTTGACCGCGGTGTAGCTCGCCCCGCTGAGCGGCGTGACGAAGCGCCCGGCCATGGAGGCGGTGTGCAGCAGCAGGCCGCCGCCCTGGGCGCGCATCATCGGCAGCACGGCCATGGAGCAGTAGAAGGCCGAGGCGAGGTTGCCGTCGATCACCTGCTGTACGCCCTCGGGCGTGAGGTCCGTCCAGGAGCGCGCGGTGATGTTAAGGCCGGCATTGTTCACCAGCAGGTCGATGCGGCCGAGTTTGCTCTCGATGAAATCGGCCACCTTCTTCACCGCGGCCGGCTTGCCGAGATCGGCAGTCTTGACATGCGCGGTGCCGCCGGCGGCCTTGATGCGGGCGGCGACGGCGTCGAGCGGTTCCTTCCGGCGGCCGGTCAGCACCACCACATAGCCATCCTGGGCCAGGCCTTCGGCACAAGCCTCGCCAATGCCGCTGCCCGCGCCCGTCACCCATGCCACTTTATTCATTGTAGAATCCCTCCCGCGCGCGGGCTGGAATGCCCGCGTCATCGGGGGTGAGTGTTAGGCGAAGTGTCCATCAGGACAAGGTAGGCCCCCACGCGAATGCAGCGTTTTACCAGCGCGCCAGGGCCGAACCCCAGGTCAGCCCGCCGCCGATGGCCTCCATCAGCACGACATCGCCGCGCTGGAATTTGCCCGCCGCCTCGGCATCGGCCAAGGCGAGCGGGATGGAGGCGGCGGAGGTATTGGCGTGGCGGTCCACCGTGACCACCACCCGCTCAGGCGCCAGGCCGAGTTTTTTGCCCATGGCGTCGATGATGCGGATATTGGCCTGGTGCGGCACCAGCCAGGCGATGTCGTGGCGGGCCAGGCCATTGGCCTCCAGCGCCTCATCCACCACGGAGGCGAGTTTGGTGACCGCGTGTTTGAACACCTCGCGCCCGGCCATGCGGAGCAGGCCGGTGCCGCCGGTGCTGCCCGGGCCGCCCTCGATGTGCAGGATATCGGCCAGGCGGCCATCGGCGTGGAGATGGGTGGAGAGGATGCCGTTCTGGGCCCCGGTTTCGGCGCGCAGCACGACGGCGCCCGCGCCATCGCCGAAGAGCACGCAGGAGGCGCGGTCGGTCCAGTCGAGGATGCGCGAATAGGCTTCGGCGCCGATCACCAGGGCGCAGCGGGCAGAGCCGCTGCGGATCATGCTGTCGGCCACGCTCAGCGCATAGACGAAGCCGGTGCAGGCGGCGAGGATGTCAAAGGCAAAGCCCTGGGTGATGCCCAGCTGCGCCTGGATGCGCACGGCAGTGGCGGGGAAGCTGCTATCGGGTGTGGCGGTGGCCACGATCACCGCATCGACCTCGGCCGGGAGCACGCCGGCGCGGGCCATGGCTTCGCGCGCGGCGGCGGCGCCCATGCTGCTGGTGGTCTCGCCAGGGGCTGCGATGTGGCGCTGGCGGATGCCGCTGCGCTCGACGATCCATTCATCGGAGGTGTCGAGATTGTAGCGCTGGGCGAGCGCGTCATTGGTGACGAGGTCCGCCGGCAGATAGCCGCCGGCGGCCAGAATGCGGCTGCGGATCACGGGGTGCTGCCTACCAATTCTGCCGTGTGCAGGCGGGCCACGCCCTCACGGATCTGATGGGTGAAGCCGTGTGTTACCATATCCATCGCCACATCCACGGCATGGGCGAAGCCCATGGCATCGGTCCCGCCATGGGATTTCACCACGACGCCGCTCAGCCCGAGCAGGATGGCGCCATTGTAGCGCCGCGGGTCCATCCATTCGCGCAGCCGGTCCAGCGCGGGGCGGGCCAGCAGGTAGCCGAGCCGGGCGGGGATGGTGCTGGTGAAGACCTGTTTGAGCAGCTCACGCATCAGCTTGAGCGCGCCCTCGCCGGTTTTGAGCGCGACATTGCCGGTAAAACCATCGGTCACCACAACATCGACGGTGCCGGCAGTGATGTCATGGCCTTCGACGAAGCCGTAGAAGTTGATGCCGGTATCGGCGCGCAGAATATCGGCGGCCTGACGCACCCGGTCATCGCCCTTCAGCTCCTCGGAGCCGACATTGAGCAGGCCGATGCTGGGATTGGGCAGGCCGAGCACGGCGCGGGCGAAGGCATCGCCCATGATGGCGAATTCGACGAGGTTGCGGCTGTCACAGGCGACATTGGCGCCCAGATCGAGCATCACGACATCGCCGCGCGCTGAGGGCATGATGGCGCCGAGCGCCGGGCGGTCGATCTCCGGCAGGGTTTTGACCAGAACCTTGGCGAGCGCCATGAGAGCACCGGTATTGCCGGCCGAGACCAGACCCTCAACCTCGCCCGCCGCCACCGCGTCAATGGCCAGGCGCATCGAGGCGCCGCGCATGCGCAGCGCCAGGGTGGGCTTCATATCCCCCGGGATGAAGGTCTCGGCATGGCGGATCACGCAGGATTTCTTCGCCCGCGGATAGGCATCGAGCATGGGTGCGATGCGCGCCTCGTCACCCACCAGCAGGAATTTGGCGTTGGGGTGGCGTTCCGCCGACAGATCAATGCCAGCCAGCACGGCCTCGGGCGCATTGTCACCGCCCATCGCGTCGATTGCGAGTGAGGCAATCTGCGGCTTGGAATTCGCCCGCTTGCTGGGCGGCCCGTTATCGGACAATCCGCTCTCTCCCCACACCGCGCCCTTTGTCATGGCCACAAGGGCCAGGCGCGTTCCTGCTCAGGCCCGGATGACGCCCTTCAGCGCATCGCCGGCGGGAGCCACTTCACGGCCGTCATAATGGCCGCAATGCGAGCAGACATGGTGCGGGCGCGCAAGCTCACCGCAATTGGAGCACTCGACATAGGCTTCCTTGCCCAGCGCGTGATGGCTGCGGCGCATGCCACGGCGTGATGGCGAGGTCTTCTTCTTCGGAACGGCCATGGTGCCGGGCCTTTCAATAGGTCAGCGAGCTGAATTGCAATGAGGGGGGGGCGATAGCAGAGGGGGGGCGGAGTGTCCAGCATGGGCTTGCGATGATGTGACGGCTGGATGACGGAGGGCCTATTGTGGCGGGCGGCGGGCGAGGGCGGCAAAGGGGCCGCGCGGGCCGTCATCGGCGCCGTGCTCGGGCAATTGCGCACCTTCCAGCCGGGGATAGGGGTCGAGGGCGAGGGCCAGGAGTTGGGCCACCACCTCGCCCAGCTCGGCGATGCCGTTCTCGCATTCGACCTCATCCTCGGAGTCGGGGTCCTCGGAGGGGATTTGGCCTTCGGGCAGGATGCGCAGGGTGAAGGCCTCACGCACCCGCTGGGGGACCGGATCGAGGCTGACGACGCAGGCCTGTTCGAGGCTGGCCGCGATATGGCCCTCGACGCGAATGCCGCCGGCGGTTTCGGGGCGCAGGCGCAGCTCGGCCGAGAGGGTGTGCAGGGCCAAGAGGCCGAGGCGGGAGGCGAGGGCAGCGCATTCGGCGGCGCTGGCCTCCAGCCGGAGCAACTGGCCGGCCTCGGGCAGGTTGGAGACGCGGATGGGGCGGGGGAATTCGAGTGTGGTCATGGCTTGGGGAAAGCCAGGCGGCCGGCGCTCAGCGCTGCCATGGGCTGGGCGGCCAGGGCGGCGTCGAGCGCGATGGCACGGGCGGCGAGGCGCGGGGCGGCTGTGGCGTCCTCGGGTGCGACACCGGCCCAGAGGTTGCGGATCAGCGCCTCGGCCAGGGCCGCAGGCTCGGCGGCATCGAGCGCGGCCTCATAGGCCTGGGCGCGGCCATGGAAGGCCTCCCACATGCTTTTGACGCGTTTGCTGATGCTCATATCGCCCACGCCCATCTCGCGCAGGTTCACATCCATATCGTTGAACATGGCGTCGAAGACGGCCTGGGCGAGGTTTTGGCCGGCTGGCGCCGGGTCATGCCGCAGGCGGCGGATCAGCAGGGCAACATGCAGGCCCACCAGGTCAAAGCGGCCCTGCAGCGTGTCGGCCACGGCATAGTCCAGATAATAGGCGGGCTCGCGCGCGGCGGCGACGGCGGCGCCATAGAGCTCATAGCCCTCGCGTTCGAAGGGTTTGCGGCGGAAAAGGCGGGCAAGCACCATGGGATCAGTCTGGCCTTTGGAATGGGTGTGGCGCCACGCAGTTGACCGCAACCGGGCAAGGTGGCACCTCGCTTCACATGGAACCGACGCCCCCCAAGGTCAATGCGATGCCTGCGCGAGCCCTGGCCGCGGCTCTCTGCCTGGTTGCGGCGGGATGCCAGTATTTGCCGCCGCTACCTGAGCGGCCGCGCGATGTTTTCTCCTCGCCGGTTATTGCCCGGGGCCATCTGGTATCGGCCGAGCAATTGCAGCAGATCACCCCGGGTGTGACCGCGCGCGCCGATGTGCAGGCGCTGCTGGGCAGCCCGAGCCACACCGGCACCTTCTCGGATGACACCTGGTACTACATCAGCAGCTCGACGCAGCTGCGGCCGGGCCGGGCGCTGGCGGTGAGCAATCAGCGGGTGGTGGTGGTGGCTTTCAACCCCAATGGCACGGTGAGCGAGCTGCGCGAATTGGGTCAGACGGATGGGCGCAATATCAGCTTCGCCAGCCGCGAGACGCCGGTGCCGGGCAATGATCTCTCCATCCTCCAGGGGCTGTTCGGCAATATCGGCCGCTTCAACCCGACGGGCAGCACCAGCGGCCAGCCGGCGGCGCCGGGTGTGGCCAATCAGTCCAGCCGCTGAACCGGCCGGCCGGGCGCCGCGGGTGAGCCAGGGCGCGATGACATCCTTGATCTTTGATCGGGCGCTGCTGCGGCGCAGGCGGGATAGGGCCGTGGCGCGCGTGGCTGATGTGGCGCCGGTGCTGGCGGCGGCGGCGGATATGCTGCTGGACCGGCTGGATGACACGACGCGGCGCTTCAGCCGGGCCTTGGAAATTGGCGGGCGCGGCGTGGTGGCGCCGATGCTGCGGGCGCGGGGTATCGCCGAGGTGGTGAGTATGGATCTTTCGCCCGCCATGGCTTCGCGCGCTGGCGGGGCGGCGGTGGCGGGGGATGAGGAAATGCTGCCCTTTGCCGAGGGGGCGTTTGACCTGGTGGTGGCCTCGCTCTCGCTGCATATGGTCAATGATCTGCCGGGGGCTTTGATTCAAATTCGTCGGGCGCTGCGGCCGGATGGGCTGTTTTTGGCCAGCCTGCCGGGGCTTGGCAGCTTGCAGGCGCTGCGCGAGGCGCTGGTGGTGGCGGAGGTGGCGGTGAGTGGCGGCGCCTCGCCACGGGTCTCGCCCTTTGCGGAGCTGCGCGACATGGCGGCGCTGTTGCAGCGGGCGGGGTTTGCCCTGCCGGTGGCGGATCAGCAGATGTTGGACCTGGCGTATCGCTCGGCCTTGGGGCTGGTGGCTGATCTGCGCGCGGCGGGGGAGCAGAATACGGTGCTGGCGCGCGATGGGCGCACGCCGCCGCGGGGGCTGTTTGCCCAGGCCTTTGCGGCGCTGGAGGCCTCGCTGCCCATCGCCATGCCGTTGCCGCTGCTGATAATGACCGGCTGGGCGCCGCATGACAGCCAGAGCCGCCCTGCCCGGCCAGGCAGCGCCAATGCCCGGCTGGCCGATGCGCTGGGTGCGCGCGAGCAGAGCGCGGGAGAGGCTGCGGGGCCGGGGCGGAAGGGGCGGGGGTGACTGACCCCGCTCAGAAGCGGAAACCGAGGCTGCCCAGTGCTCTGGCGCCGCAAATATCCTGGCCCCGGCCGCCGATGGGCACGCAATGGTCGCGGGCGATGGAGGTCTGGACGTAGCTGAGCGTCGCCGTCAGGGTGCCCAGGCCGTCGATGGCGAAGTCACGGGTGAGGTTCACGCCCCACCAGGTGTAATTGCCGGCGCCGAAATTGGCCGGGCGTTCGAGCATTTGATGCGCGAGGCGGCCGCTCAGGGTGAGGCCCCAGAGCCCGGTTTGCCAATCCAGGCCGCCCTCGAAATAGAGGCCGGTGCCGGAACTGGCGAAGTAGTTGGGAGAGGCACCCAGCGTGGCCAGCAGCGTGACCGGGCCGAAGCTGCGGCTGGCGCGCAGGATGGCCTCGACATAATCCAGCCGCGGCTGGGCGCCGCGCCGGGTGAGGCCGGCATAATGATACCAGATACCCAGGATATCGAGATTGAAGCTGCCCAGCGGGAAGCGAATGCCGCCGAAGAGATCGATCTCGGTGGTGACGTCGTAGCTTTGGTACGGGCGTTGGAGACGAAGCTGCCGATATAGACGCCGCTGCCGGGATGGAGGAGTTCGACATTGGCTTGCGCGGCCGGGCGGGAGCGGGTTTGGCTGATGCCGCGGAAGATATAATCGCTGGTCACGG
>Ga0214921_10007990_pt1 | contig 13890 bp, 10 predicted proteins | sample LL1505_MetaG_FD_177992 | JGI IMG/M metagenome (GOLD analysis project Ga0214921, IMG submission 177992) | Freshwater microbial communities from Lake Lanier, Atlanta, Georgia, United States - LL-1505 | ecosystem: Environmental > Aquatic > Freshwater > Lake | place: USA: Georgia | collected... | reverse complement strand
TGATTTTAATTTAACCCAAGTAAGGAGAAATAATCTGTATAATGAAGGTGTCAGAATTGAATTTTCTGATCTGCTGGATCCTAATCAGGATTTAGAAGGTTTTTTTCAAATTGAGGATTATACCGGCAAACTCCCCTACCTCATCGAACAAAATGTCGTTCGTCTTTTCCCAGAAAATGATTTGATTGGAAATTTGAAACTTCAAATTAATCCAGGATTAAAATCAACATCGGGAAAAATCATCCAGGAAAAAATATATGAAAATTTTTATATTAATCCTGGTGAACCTGCGGTTAGCCTTGTAAGTCAAGGAGCCATTGTACCTGATTCGAAAGGAGTTTATTTCCCTTTTAATGCCATCGGCCTCTCTGCTGTGGATGTAGAAATTTTTAAGGTAGGGAGTCAAAACATTATTTCCTTACTTAAAGATAACGATATCAACGAAACAGGATATCAGATGTATCGGGTTGGAAAAATAATAAAACAAAAAACAATTACCTTAAATCATATAAATCCTCTGGAAGACGGTTTAGAATGGAAAAAATATTTTCTCGATTTAAATGATTTAATAATAACAGATCCTGGAGCAATTTACCAGGTGCGAATAGGATTCCGGCAAGAGTATGCCATCAACACCTGTGAAGATCAATTAGAAACAGATAATAAGTGGAAAAATCATTCTTATTTTAGAGATGAAGAAGGCAATCAAAAAAGTATTTTAGATAATTTTTATGGGGGAATATCCAATTATAATGAATTTAACTGGGACAACCGCGAGAATCCCTGTTTTCCAGAATTTTATCACTCCAGCAGATTCGTTAGTGGTAATCTACTTGTTTCAAATTTTGGTATAACAGCAAAAAAAGGACATAATAATGAAATTTGGGTATCTATCTCTGATTTAATCACCACCGAACCATTAGGAAATGTAAATATTGAAATTTACGATGATTTAAACGAATTAATTGCGCGTAAAAAAACCCTTAAAGACGGTATTGCCACCTTATCCTTAAAGGAAAAAAATCCAGCTGTCATTGTAGCATACGATGGAAAAAACAAAGGTTATTTGCGTTTACGTGAAGAAGATGCGCTCAATTTGAGTCGTTTTGATATTTCAGGAGAACAATTAAAGGATGAATTGAGAGGATTCATTTATGCAGAAAGGAATATATGGCGACCAGGTGACAGTATGTTTTTTAACTTCATGCTCCAGGATAAGAAAGAGTCTCTGCCAAAAGAATATCCAATTACCATGGAATTGTATGATGCAAAAGGACAATTATACGAAAGACGCATAACGAATGAACATCTCAATGGTTTATATCCATTACCCTTAGCTACTAACGTAAATGACCAAACCGGAACCTGGCGAATAAACGTAAAAGCGGGAGAAACCTCCTTTGAAAAATCTTTTAAAGTTGAATCGATAAGACCTAATCGACTGAAATCGACACTTTTCTTTTCAGAAAATGTTTTGTTTAGGGAAAATGAACCATTTAATGCTAATATAAATGCAAACTGGTTACATGGAATACCAGCCTCTGGATTAAAAGCGATTGTAGAACTAAAATTAAAGAGTGAACCAAATATCTTTAATTCTTTTCCATCATTTCATTTTGAAAATGAATTTTTTAAGAAAAATAAAACGGAGACCACCATTGTTTACAATGGTAATCTGGACGAACAAGGCAGTAGCTTTTTTCCATTGAGTATTTCTCAAAATCCTGATTTTTCAGGAAAAATGTCCGCCATATTCCAGACCAGGATATTCGAACCATCCGGCGAATTTAGTACGACCGTTGAAAGTAAAATTTACCATCCTTTTAGGTCTTATGTTGGATTTGAAATACCCCTGAATACATGGGGCGACCCAGTATTACCAGAAAACAAGATGTCAATGATCAGATTTGCTGTGGTAGATCCTGATGGAAATCCACTTAAAAACAAAAAAATAAGTATAAGTTTATTTAAAACAGATTGGTACTGGTGGTGGGATAATAATTCATACCAAAATGTTGATTTTAATACAGAAACATCTAAAAAAGCCATTAAAGAAATCAGCCTAATAACGGATTCTAAAGGGTTGGCAAAATGGAATTTAAATGTAAAGGAATGGGGCAGATACTTGTTATTAGCTGAAGATTTGTCGTCAGGACATAAAGCTGCAAAATATATACATGCTGGCTTTCCAGACGGGGCAACTGATTTAAATGAGAAAAATATTCTCTCTTTAATGCCTGTTAAAACAGATAAAAGCAAATATAAACCAGGTGAAAACGCCGTCTTATCATTTCCTGGCTCAGGAGAGGGCACCGCATTAGTAACGATAGAAAATGGGAACACGGTATTGCAAACCTTTAGAATAAAAACAAAAAAGGGAAATAATACCATTACCCTCCCAATAACTGAAGACATGTCTCCAAATGTTTATGCATTCATTTCCTTCATTCAATCATACGAAACTGTTCAAAATGATTTGCCCATAAGGTTATTTGGCATTTGTCCGATATATGTTGAAAATCCGGCAACCATTTTAAAACCAAGGATTCTCACAAAAGAAAGTTTTAAACCTGGAGAAAAAATTTCCATAGCTGTTACAGAAGAAAATGGAAAGGAAATGACCTATACACTCGATATTGTAGATGAAGGATTATTAGGTATTACCCGTTTTAAAACACCAGACCCACATCGTTCTTTTTATTCAAAAATTGGATTAGGAATCAGAACCTGGGATATATATAACAAAGTTTTGGGAGCCTTTGGAGCGACAATGGGTAATCTTTTAGCTATTGGGGGAGATGATAGTTACCAACCTGAGTCTTTGAATAATACTGGCACACAATTTAGCTCAGTAGTTATACACTTGGGACCTTTTCATTTAAAAAAAGGCCAAAAACTTAACCATACAGTATCCCTTCCAAACTATATGGGTGCAGTCAGAATTATGGCCGTCGCAAAAAACAAAACGGCTTATGGCTCCGCTGAAAAGCTTGTATCGGTTAAAAGTCCAGTTATGTTATTTGCCTCAGCACCAAGGACCTTATCGCCTGGTGATCAATTTTTATTACCCGTTAATATATTCAGCACTCAGAAAAACTTGGAAAAAGTTATCATAACAGGTTTTGATGAATCAGGAATTTTAATGAGTAAATCAAAAAGTTTTAATGTAAATATGAAAGGGAAGATGGAAAATTTATTTGAATTTCCATTTATTGCCTCAGAAAAAACAGGCCAGGTAAAATTAAATATTAAAGTAAGCAGTTCACTGGGATCAGCTTCTCAAATAATACAATTTCCTGTTCGAAATCCGAATCCTGTTTCTTATAAAATAACTAACCGGGTACTCGATCCTGGGGAGAAATGGATTGCACAATTGAACAGTTTAGGACAACCTGGCACACGTGATATCATATTAGAGACCTCAACGATGCCTAATCTGGGGTGGCAAAAAAGATTATCTTATTTATTAACCTACCCTTATGGATGTTTGGAACAAACCATCTCATCAGCCTTTGCCCAATTATATTTAGACAAGCTGGTGAGTCTAAGCCCTTATCAACAAAAGCAACGAATCACTCATATTCAATCTGCCATTCAGGAAATAAATAGATTTCAACTTTCTTCGGGTGGATTTTCATATTGGCCAGGAAATACTCAATTTGATGAATGGTTAACAAGTTATGCTGGGCAATTTTTACTGGAGGCGAAAATGGAAGGATTCATCGTTCCCTCTACTATGCTAAAAAAATGGGAAAAATTTCAAGCAAAATTAGCACGGGGACTTCAATTAAATGAAGCCTGGGCTTCTGCTGAAACCCATCAAATTAATCAGGCATACAGGCTTTATACCCTTGCTTTGGCTGAAAGACCTGAAAAAGGAGCCATGAACCAGCTTAGAGAAACCAAAACGCTTTATATACCTGCAGCAAACCGATTAGCTGGTGCTTATGCTTTAGCAGGAAATGTATCATCTGGTAACAAGTTATTGACATCAAAATCTAAAAAACTTAGTAAAATTGGATACGATGTTACCTACGGTTCAGATATTAGAGATCGTGCACAATTACTGGAAACCTATATTCAATTGGGAGAAAAAACTAAAGCAGGCATATTAGCTTCTCAATTAATAAAAGAATTTTCAAAAAATAACTGGTATTCAACTCATTCTACAGCCTATGTATTATTGGCTTTAAGCAAATATTTAGGAAATCAGCCATCAGGTGAACAGGGAAATTTCAAATTTATCAGCCCCCAAACAAAAGGAAAATGGATTGAGGTAAAACACAATCAAACTATAGGATTTACCAAATGGCAAGATTTTAGCGGTAATCAAAAAATTCAAATTCAAAATACAGGGAAAAGTAAACTTTTCTTACAATTTATTCAATCCGGTCAGGAAAAACTGGGAGAGGTTAATCCTACTGCTTCTGGCCTCACTGTAAGTACAAATTTTTATACCCTGGATGGACAAAAGTTAGATCCTGCTGAAATACCCCAAGGAGAAGATTTTAAAGCTGAAATAACCGTTAAACACACAGGAGAAAATCTTTTTTCATATTCAGACATAGGCATGACTCAGATATTTCCTTCAGGCTGGGAGATAATTAACGAAAGAATGACTAATTTTGATCAAACCCAACAAGTTGATTATGACTATATGGATTTAAGAGATGACAGAATTTCATATTTTTTTGGATTATCAGAACGGCAGGAAAAGAAATTTTGGGTAAAATTAAATGCAACATTCAGTGGAAGGTATTATTTCCCTGCCGTTACAGTTTCAGATATGTATCATCGGGAGATAAATGCACAATCTGAAGGAAAATGGATTAATGTAACAAAAAAGAAAAACAACTAAACCCTTATATATGAAAACTCATATCAAATTTATAAAAATTGCCTTCGGGTTTTTTGGAACTTGCTTGCTTTTGGGTATGTCGGTAACAAACAATACGGAAGAAGGTTGGATTGACCTGTTCAACGGAAAAAATTTAGATGGTTGGATTGTAAAAATAGCCAAACACGAAACCGGGGAAAATTATGGTGAAACCTATCGAGTCATAGATGGTCAATTACAAGTCTCGTATGAAAATTATAATGACTTTGATTTTCAGTATGGTCACCTATTTTATGAAAAACCATTTAGCCACTATTTAATCGAAATAGAGTATAAATTTTTTGGTGACCAGGCACCTAAAGGTGAAGGATGGGCATGGAGAAACAGTGGTGTCATGCTACATGGACAATCACCTTACACCATGACGAAAGATCAGGATTTTCCAATTTCAATAGAAGCACAGTTCTTAGGCGGTGATGGTAAAAATAACAGAACAACCTGCAATTTATGTACTCCTGGAACAAATGTGGTAATGGATGGTAAGCTAATTACCCAACATTGTATATCATCAAAATCAAAAACATTCCATGGAGATCAATGGGTTAATGCAAAGTTTCTGGTACTGGGTGATTCCATCATCAAACATTTTGCCAATGACGAATTAGTCCTTTCTTATGAAAAACCACAATTTGGCGGAGGAACAGTAAACAGATATAATCCTGCAGAAAAAAGAGATGGAGAATTAATAAAAGGAGGCTACATATCGTTGCAGAGTGAAAGTCACCCCATTTCCTTCAGAAAAGTGAGGCTATACAATTTAGAAAATTATGCATCAAACACTGGAATACTTGCAAAAAAACTAAATGAATTAAATATCCCGGTAAATTAGCCATTATTTAGATAAATAATTGGTGATAAAACCCTTTACAACTTGTAATGCCTGGTCAAAATGTTTGTTATTGTTAATAATAATATCAACTTCCTCCTCAAAAGGCTTAATATACTTTTCATAGGCAGGCATTACATGATTTTCATAACGATATAGGACATCATCTATGGGATAATTTCTTTCACTTTGATCTCTCCGAATTCGTCTTATAATTTTTAAATTATCCTTTGCCTGAATGAATAAAGAAAGATCAAGCATTTTTCTTATTTCATCAAAATAAAGAATAAATAGACCTTCTACTATAATAATGGGAGCCGGATTAAAATGAAGGATTTTAGGTTTCAATGAATGATTATTAAATGTATATTCTTCCCTTTGAATGGCTTTACCTTCTTTCAATTTACATAAATCAGTGTGTAAATCCTCATTAAAAATAGATTGAGGGAGATCAAAATTTGAGACACCTGCACTATCTGTAGCCTGATACTGCCTGGGTTTATAATAATCATCTTGTGAAATAAAACAAACCTGATGAGGTTTAAAATTATTTTTCAAGTTGCTTATAAAACTCGTTTTACCTGAGCCACTTCCACCAGTAATTCCAATAATAAATGATTGCACGCGATTTGTTTTCTCAAAAATAGTTATTCCGCTACTCTTTGATTAGTTTTATATTATAAAAAAGGATTTAATGGAAATACTTACAACCATTTTAAGAGCTTGCTTAGGTATGACAGTGTTAATTGGCATTGGATATCTGATGAGTTCGCATAAAAAACATATTGCCTGGAGAACGATATTTTTAGGCATAGCACTTCAATTTATTCTCGCTATTTTGGTGTTGAAAATTCCCTTTATTAATAAAGGATTTGATTATGCTGCAGGATTCTTCCAGGTAATATTGAAATATTCAGAAGCTGGAGCTACCTTTCTGTTCGGAAACCTGGTGACTGATACAAAATCTTTTGGTTATATTTTTGCCTTTCGGGTATTGCCTACTATTATCTTTTTTTCTGCTGTTTCATCCATTTTGTATTATTTTGGCGTGCTACAAAAAATAATTTATCTGCTGGCTATCGTTATGAAAAAGACCCTGAGAGTTACTGGAGCAGAGAGTCTGGCGGCTGCAGCCAATATATTTGTAGGGCAAACAGAAGCACCTTTAGTTGTAAAACCATACATAAGCACCTTTACACGGTCGGAGTTAATGTGTTTAATGACTGGAGGAATGGCTACCATCGCCGGAGGGGTTTTTGCCGCTTATGTTGGATTTTTAGGGGGAGATGACCCAACACAGCAATTATTTTTTGCCAAACATCTTCTAACAGCTTCCATTATTTCAGCACCTGCAGCCATTGTTGCTGCCAAATTGATTGTGCCCGAAACCCTTGAAAAAGCATTAGATGAAAAATTGGAAGTAACAGAAGATAATGGCCATAATCTGTTGGATGCTATTTCAAGAGGAACTACAGATGGCTTGAAATTAGCCATCAATGTTGGTGCCATGCTTTTAGTGTTTACAGCCCTTGTTTACATGTTAAATGAATTTATCCTTGAATTTCCTGGTAAATGGTTCGGGGTAAATGACTACATCAAAGAATCTACTTCAGGAAGATTTGAAGGTTTAACTTTTACCTATATCCTTGGTCTTCTTTTTGCACCTATAGCCTGGTTATTAGGCACGCCTATGCAAGATATAATTATTGTAGGTCAACTACTGGGTCAGAAAACAGTAATTAATGAATTTGTAGCTTACTCCGACCTTGGACTCCTCAGAGAAAAAGGAATCCTACTCGATCCAAAATCATTAATTATTGTAACTTATGCCCTATGTGGCTTTTCAAATTTCGCTTCTATTGGCATTCAAATCGGAGGTATAAGTGCCCTTGCACCCAATAAAAGAAGGGAATTAACGGAACTAGGTTTAAAAGCAATGATTGGGGGGACTATAGCTTGTTTTATGACCGCTATTGTAGCTTCTGTTTTGTATTTAATTTAAAAAATATTCATCACATACAACTAAAAAAAATATTTAGTTGTTAAAAGAAGCATTACCCGAACAAAAAATAGCATGGCAACCATTGTATTTACCTTTGAAGACAAATCTATTTTTCAGCCTGTTAAGTTGGAAAATGTTCCTGCAGATCAAAGTATATTAGAAATAGCAGAGGATAATGATATACATCTTAATCACAATTGTGGTGGTGTATGTGCATGCAGTACTTGTCATATTTATGTTCATCAGGGGGAAAAATATCTGGAAGAAATTTCAGATAAAGAAGAAGATTTTATTGACAGAGCGATAAAACCAAAATTGAATAGCAGACTTGCCTGCCAGTGTATCGTCCTTTCTGATAATGCAGTCATCGAGGTTGAAATCCCAGATCAAAGTCGTATTATTGGTCATGAACATTGAAATATAAAAAATAACAAACAAATGCCTTTTCAAGATTTTGAGAATTTACCCATTAAATGGGCAGACCATGAAGATATTGCTATCAAATTATATGAAAAATTTGGTGACGAATTTGATGAAAGTAAAATTTATAGAATTCGATTTACACAGCTGCTAGATTGGATTTTAGAAATTCCTAATTTTGTAGGTACAAAAGAGGAGTCAAACGAGGGTCATCTGGAGCAAATTCAGGCTAAATGGGTATATGAATGGCGTGATAACCAGTAATATAAGATTAGCCATTAAAAAGGTTATTGGGTTTGATAATGAAGCGTGGAATGATTATGGGCTATCCTAACTCTTACTTAAATTTTGTGTTGAATAGGTAGCTTCCGGGAAAAAGCATAAATTGTCCCCACTATAAGGGTAATAAGTTATAAAATTACAGGTCCAAGGAAAATGAAATGTTGGAAAATTATCATCTATACCTAAGAAAATTGTTTTATTTTTTTAAGTTGGTGCGCCTTCCAAATTTAATCATTGTAGGAATAACTCAGTACTTAATTTATCGCTTTCTTTTAGGCAATATTTTCAATCAGTACGATATTGAGTCCTCATTAAATTATTCCGAGCTATCCATATTTATTTTTATAACCCTTTGTATAACAGCAGGTGGTTATATCATTAATGATATTTTTGATCTGGCAACTGATTTAATTAACAAACCTCTAACTCGTATTTTAAATCTTAAAATCAGTACGGGTATCGGATGGTATTTTTACTTTTTTTCCACCATTTTAGGAGCCATTCTTGCTTTTTATTTAGCACAAATAAGGCAGGAACCCGTACTTTGGTTCTTGTATCCCATAGCCATTTTTCTTTTATATGCATACAGTAAGTGGCTAAAAGGAACTCCGCTGATGGGAAATATTCTCGTATCTATATTTTGTGCAGCAGTGCCTGGTATTTTTTTTCTAACTGAATGGACAGGTTTCAAAACCCTGGAGCAAATTCAGCCTGAAGTTTCTTATCGATTAAAAACAATCTTATTCTCTTATGCAGTTTTTGCGTTTTTTACCAATTTTTTAAGAGAAATTGTTAAAGATTTACAAGATGAAAAGGGTGACAGACTTTCAAAACTTAATACAACCGTTGTCTTCTTTGGAAAAAAAAACACAAAAATAATTGGAATATTAGTGGCTCTATTAAGTTCGGTAATCATAATTTATTGCTTTTTACTTCCTTTATTTTTTAAAACTCCCTATTTATTTAACATTCAGCTTTTATTAATACAACTTCCTTTATTCATTTGTATAAAACAAATTTACCAAGCAGATAAAGAAGATGAATTTAAAAAGGTAGGTTTGTGGATAAAAATTATCATGATTAATGGTTTAATTCTTCTAACTTATATCATATTGCAATAAAATGGATAAACCCGATTTCTCTCCATTTAACAAGACGATTGTTTTAGCTTCTAAATCGCCCAGAAGGGCTCAATTATTAAAAGAAGCTGGATTCCAGTTCAGACTGTTTCCTATTGAGGTCAATGAAGATTTTCCAGAAGATATGCCACCTGAAGAAGTGGCTCCTTTTCTGGCTGACAAAAAGTCCAAGGCAATGGATATCGACCAGTTATCAGAAAATGAAATATTACTAACCGCTGATAGTGTTGTGGTTGTGAACCAAACAATATTAAATAAGCCAGCAGATATCTTAGAAGCAACTAATATGTTACTTCAATTAAGTAATCAGTCTCATAAAGTTTACACAGGAGTTTGCTTACAATCTAAAATTAAAAAACATTTATTTGTGAATGAAACAATGGTTCATTTCGGTAACTTGACAGAAGAAGAGATAAAATATTATATACATCAATCAAAACCTTTTGATAAGGCAGGATCCTATGGCATCCAGGACTGGATTGGATTTTGCAGAATAAAAAAAATCGAAGGAGAATTTTCCAATGTTATGGGCTTACCCGTCTATGCTGTTTACGAAGCGCTATTAACTTTTTAAATAACTATTCAAATTTTGGAAAAATTCATTTGCTTTTTCCTTAATTAATCCATCTACTTTTTTCCCTAACATTGTTTTTAAGAAAAAAGGGATTTTAACATCCACATTATAAACCATTTTCGTTTTATCTTCTGAAGTTTCTTCCAGATAAAAGGTTACAATAGCCGATAAAAAACCAAAAGTACCTTCCTGGGTAATACTTAATGAAATCATTTCTGAAACAGGCTTATCCAAAATTTTTAAAATAGCTGACAATTCAATATCCCTTCCAGAAATATTAATATCACCATTCACTTTAAAAATATCTTCCTCCAGCTTAACTATTGACTGAATATTAGGTATTAATCTACCAAAATAATAAGGGTTTATCAGGGCACTCCACAAATCATTTTTAGGAACTCCAAAAGTAAAATCACCACTGACTAACATATTTTTAAATTAAATAAACAATTTTTTTTTGAAATTTGTGTGAGAAATTCAAAAAAATGAACAGAAGAAGTTTAATAACCAACGGAATATTATTTTTTTTACCAAGTAACGGTTTTTATTTTGATAAAAAAAAGAGAGAAAAAGAAAAAGGAACCTTCTCTATGGATAGGAACGAGATTAAGTTTTTCCACCCTAAGGTAAGTAAAAAATTTTCCTGTTTATTTATTGCTGATACTCATTTATTTATTGATGATGAAAGAGGAAATGACTTTAAAATTTATAGTGGCAGAATGGCAAAAGCATATAATAAGACAAAACATTTTCAAACTGGATTTGATACAACACCTGAGTTAGCATTTAAGGAAACATTACAGATAGCAAAGGAAAAAAACATTTCACTTTTAATATTAGGAGGTGACATTTTCAGCTTTCCATCAGAGGCTGCCATTGGTTTCGTTTTGGACGAATTGAAAAAAATAGATTTACCATACATTTTTACCGCGGGAAATCATGACTGGCATTATGAGGGAATGCCAGGAAGTTCTGATTCATTGAGGAACCTATGGATAAACAAAAGGCTCATAAATCTCTACCAGAATGAAAATCCAATGTTTGCGGTCCGATTGATAAATGGAATAAGGATAATAACCATTGACAACTCAACCTATGAAATAAAGGAAGAACAACTTAAATTTTTTGAAGACCAAGTATCTAAAGGAGATCCCGTGTTATTATGTGTCCACATTCCTTTTTATGTTCAGGGAAGAAGTTTAGGTTTTGGTTGTGCTCATCCTGAATGGAATGGAAAAAACGATAAAAACTATGAATTAGAAAGAAGGGAGCAGTGGCGAGCATCCGGTCATACCGAAATAACTATTAAATTTTATAAAGCTATATTAGAAACTTCTAATATGATAGGTATTATTGCAGGACATATTCATGCCCCTTCCATAGATATATTTAAAAACGGTGTACCACAAATTGTTACAACAGCAAATGCTTATGGAGGTTTTCTTTCTATAGATTTTGAAAAAGAGCCAATCACAACAAATTAACACTTTGAGAAACAAACGCTTCTTTTCTCCAGTTTAAAAAACCTCTCAAAGCCATAAAAAAGAATATCAGGTACATTAAAGAAAACAAAGATAATTCTTTATGATAGTTCAAGGGAATAGCTATGGCATTGGAGACCATATAAGCCAACCAGTTTTCTATTTTGCGTTTTGCCATCCACCACATGCCTAATATGGAAAATGAGGTTACGAATGCGTCTCCAACTGGCGTGTTACTATCTGTTTTATATTGAAGCCAATAGTAAATAATCGTCCAGGAAACAAGGACAATGCCAAAACCAGTTATCCTTTCTTTAGAGTGGCACCATGTGATGGGAAAAACAAAGGACTGATCTGACTTTTTTAACAACCAGGCATACCATCCAAAAATACTCATGATAAAATAATAAAAATGAAGAAAACCTTCAGCATACAATGGTGGATTTATTTTAAATAAATAAATATAGGCAGCTATCAATACTCCTAAAATACCCGTAGGAAAAACAAGAACATTGTTTTTCAATGCATACCAAACACTAAGTATTTGAGCCAAAGTACTCATCCATTCCAACATGGAAATAGCAGAAATATTGTCTCCTATCTGTTGTAAGATCTCAGACATCATTTTGGATTAAAAGTGAGAATGAAAATTACCTTAATGAATCAAGCATTGAGATAATTAATCTAAACTTATAAATTATTGAAATAAATAAACATAAATAGACTAAAAACTTTAATTTCGTAAGGTATTCAAAATATTATAACATGAAAATTAGGTCCTCTTCATTATTCTTATTTTTATTTACAGCTTCTCTGGTTTTTTTCCTAAATAAAAAAATAGGTTCACTACCACCCCTTGGAAAATTCCTGGATCCATTCAATGGATTTTGGCAGCAAGCTGAACCCAGAAAATCTGTGAATGAAAGAACGCTTCAAATTCAAGGATTAATGGAAGATGTTACCATAAGATTTGATGAAAACAGAATCCCACATATTGAGGCAAAAAATGAAGAAGATTTATACTTCGCACAAGGTTATGTTATAGCGAGAGACAGACTATGGCAATTAGATTTTCAAACCCGGTTTGCCGCAGGCCGATTGTCAGAAGTCATTGGAGAAAAAGCCTTAGACTTAGATAAGTACAACCGTAGAATGGGTATGGGTTTCGGTGCAAGAAACATGGAATCTTTTGTTAAAAAAGATCCAAAAATGAAAATGGTGCTTGATGCATATACCAATGGAATAAACGCATATATAAATAATTTAAAACCAAAAGATTATCCCATTGAATTTAAGTTATTAGATTACAAGCCAGAAAATTGGAAGCCAATAAATTCGGCTTATCTTTTAAAGTTAATGTCAGCAACCCTTGCGGCGGCATCGAATGACTTTTATATGTCCAATGCGTTATCAAAGTTTGGACCAGAAGTTATTAAGGATCTATTCCCTGATTATCCGTTCAGAGAAGATCCAATTATCCCTAAGGGAACAAAATGGGATTTTGATCCCATTTCAATTCCCAAAACACCTGAAGAAACTTCAATCAATACAAAAATTCAATTAAAACCCAAAGAAGAAGGTCTGGGCAGCAATAACTGGGCGATATCAGGAAATAAAACAACCTCTGGATATCCTATTCTTGCAAATGACCCACACCTTGAAATGACCTTACCAGCTATCTGGTATCAAAATCAACTTACAGCACCAGGCATAAATGTGTATGGAGTGACAATACCTGGTTCACCTGGTGTTATCATTGGTTTCAATAAGGATGTGGCCTGGGGAGTAACCAATGTAGGTTCAGATGTTTTAGACTGGTACAAAATTACTTTCAAGGATAACTCCAAAAATGAATATTTAGTTGAAAATGATTGGAAACCAGTCAAAAAGGTAATAGAAACCATTCAGGTTAGAGGTAAAGAGAGCGTTACTGAAACCGTTTTATATACCCATCATGGTCCCATAGTTTACCTGGAAGGAGAGAAACCAGCAGGTTTTCCAAAATCAAATAATGTCCCTGTAGGATACGCTTTAAAGTGGATTGCTCACCAGCCTTCAAATGATATTAAGACCTTTTACTCGTTGAACAGAGCTAAAAATTATGACGATTATCGTACGGCATTAATTCATTATGTAGCACCAGCACAAAATTTCATTTTTGCCAGTAAAGAAAATGATATTGCTATAACGCCAAATGGTTATTTTCCATTAAAATGGAAAGGGCAAGGTAAATTTTTATTGGATGGAAGCAAAAGTGCCCATGAATGGA
>Ga0214921_10007989_pt1 | contig 13892 bp, 3 predicted proteins | sample LL1505_MetaG_FD_177992 | JGI IMG/M metagenome (GOLD analysis project Ga0214921, IMG submission 177992) | Freshwater microbial communities from Lake Lanier, Atlanta, Georgia, United States - LL-1505 | ecosystem: Environmental > Aquatic > Freshwater > Lake | place: USA: Georgia | collected 2015-05-28 | reverse complement strand
ACTCTTCAGGTAATGCCAAAGCATCTACAGATGACTGGTGGAGCATACACAGATTATGCAACACGAATACAAATGGCTGCACAAAGACAACAGTTCTTGAATCAACTATTAAAGCAGGGTTCAACACAACTACTAAACTTTGGTAAGAACACACAGTGGGCAGGCCGTCAGTTGATGGTTGGTTTAACAATTCCTTTGACAATGCTTGGATCATTTGCTGCTAAAACATTTAGAGAAATGGAAGAAGCAACAGTAAAGTTCCAGCGTGTATATGGAGATATGGCAACAAGCGTTGCAGAAACAGACAAGGCTGTTGCTGGAATTAAAAGACTTGCTAGCGAGTTCACCAAGTATGGTGTTGCAGTAAAAGATACAATGAACATGGCTGCAGATGCAGCAGCAGCAGGTTATTCTGGCGCAGCCCTTACCGCTCAAGTAACGCAGGCAACTAGACTTGCAGTTCTTGGTCAAGTGGATCAACAACAAGCATTAGAAACAACTATTTCTTTACAGAATGCCTTTGGAATATCTTCTGAACAATTAGCAACCAAGATTAACTTCCTCAACGCTGTAGAAAACCAAACAGTTTTGTCTATTGAAGATTTAACTATTGCAATTCCAAAAGCAGCCCCTGTTGTAAAACAACTTGGAGGATCTGTTGAAGACCTAGCCTTCTTCCTTACAGCAATGAAGGAAGGTGGAATCAACGCATCAGAAGGTGCTAACGCACTTAAGTCTGGCCTTGCAGCAATGATCAATCCTTCTAAGAAAGCATCAGATATGCTTGCTGGTCTTGGAATTAATATTAAGGGAATTGTTAATAATAATGCGGGGGATTTAAAAGGCACCGTAGTAGGATTTGCAAGAGCACTAGATACACTAGATCCTCTTAACCGTGCTAAAGCAATTGAGCAGATGTTTGGCAAGTTCCAGTTTGCCCGTCTATCAACATTATTCCAGAACATAACAAAAGATGGTAGTCAGGCTTCTAGAGCACTAGGTTTGGCAGGCGCCTCTATGGAAGAGTTAGCAATCTTGGCAGAGCGAGAAACAGCAAAGATTGAAAATGCAACTGGAAAGAAATTCCAAAAGGCAATTGAAGATATGAAGGTTCAATTGATGCCTTTAGGTAAAGCATTTCTTGAGGCTGCAACCCCTATTGTAAAATTTGTTGGAAATATATTAGAAAAATTTAATAACCTAAGTGATGGAACAAAGAAAATCATAACAACTATCGTTGGAGTGGTTGGAGGTTTGGCCCCAGTAGCACTTATGGCATTTGGTTTACTTGCTAACGGAACTGCAAACGTAATCAAGTTCTTTGCAATGCTTCGTGGAGGAATGGCAAAACTTAATGGACAAAGCAACGTCCTTGGTGCAGGATTTGACTATATGACTCAGCAACAGATTGAAAGTCTTGCTCAATCTAATGCCCTTCATACATCACATCAAAAATTAATTGAAACATTTAATGTTGAAGCAGGAGCAGCAAATGCACTAGCAGCAGCATATGGAAATGCAGCATCACAAGCAAGAGCACTCTCAATGTCCTCTCCAGGATTGTTTAATGCAGCACCAGGAGCAGCAGGTGCAACATCTGGACTTGCTCCAAGAAAATATGCAGAAGGTGTATTTAGTGTTCCAGGATCAGGAACTGGAGATACTGTTCCAGCAATGCTTACTCCAGGAGAAACTGTTGTATCAAAAAAGAATACAGACAAGTATGGACCACTTCTTAAAGCAATTGGAAATGATTCTGTTCCAGGATACGCAACTGCAGGGACAGTTAGTGCAGATGGAAGCAATATCGAATTTAATGGTAAAAGTTATGCTATTCCAAATAGATCAACACCACAAAGCGCTAACCTTGCATTAATTTCAGAACTATCTAAGTTTAGCAAGGATGTAGAGGGTGTCTCTCGTGTATTAGAAATGCTTGAAGCCCAAGCCAAAATAGCAGGGGATGGATTTAAAAAATTATCTGGGGAAACAATAAAGACTATTCTTGAACAAGAAGGTGTATTAAGAAATAGACCAAAGGGAACTTCTGCAACAACGTACAATGGAGAAAATTATGTGTTTGCACATGGACAGTCTCCTGGCGCCCCAATAAGAGATCCACAAGAATTGCAAAGACTTGCAGATATGGCAACATCAAAAACATCTGGAGTTGGAAAACACCTACAGTCTTCGGCAGATGCTGCTAAGGCAGGAGATCCAAACGGATATGCTAGACAGTTTAGCAACTTTGGATTTATGCTACCAGAAAAAGCAAACAAGGGACAAATGTCCCCTACAGATCTTGCATCTAAATTTGGTGGAAAAGATATGGCAATCACCATGGCCCCAATGTATGATCAGTATGCAAGATCAATGGGTATGTCACTTGAAGAAGCACTTAATAGTCCTGCTGTCGCTGCACAAATGCATACAGACATGCAAACATTTGCAAGTAGAATTTCAAGCGAAGTTTCAAAGATTCCAACAGAGTTTGTTAATGATCCAGAATTTTACGCAGCAGTAGAGCAAGCACAATCTCAACTTGGGGATTCCGTCAGTGGAATGATGAAGCAGGCAATTGCTGATGCTAAAGCAACTTCTGTTGTTGGAACATTTGGTGGAGAAGCAAACCGTGGCTCAGAAGGTCAAAGAATATCTTTAGCAGCAAAAGAAACAGCATTAAGAACAGAGTTAGGGGCTTCATCAAGCGCAAAGCCATACAGAAAGAGAAACCCAGAATTTGTAAAAGCATCAACAGAGATTAGTGATGCACTCGATAAAGACTTAACAAGAGCAGAAAAACAAATTGCTCAAACAGCATCTCCATCAAAGAGAACTAAGAAACTAGGTCAAGATATTGGAGATGGTTTATCTCAAGGTCTTGCATCAAAGGCTAGTGCCGTATCAGCACAGTCAGAAAAATTAAAGAAGGCTGCAAAAGTTGATACAGGTAATAAACAGTTCTATGATGATATTAATACTCCAGATATGAGAGACCAAAGACAAGTTCTTAAGGCTCTTGATAGAAGAAGAAGAGATGGCAAGGGGTCACTATCTTCTGGTGCAGGATCAGGCGGAATTGATAAAACATCTGCAACATTAACATTACAGATGGGCAAACTTTCTAAAGCAACTGGGGATTCACTAGAGGCACAGAGAAGACATCAAGATAATATTGTAACAGCATCAGACCTTGCAGAGGCAACAGCAAACAGTTCACAACAAATTGCTAACGCAGCAGATCAAACAGCAAATGCACAGCAAGACTCTTCTATGCTTGCAAGTCAGATCTCAAAGAAAGACCGTGAAATTCTTGCAGAAAAAGAAAAAGAACTTGCTGCTCTTCGTGCAAAGATTAACTCATCAGCATCACAGTCTCAGAATCTTGATAGCAGAATGACCAAAGAGCAAGCATACAAAGAGGCTTCTGGATATGCTCGTGATAAAGAAGGACAGGTATTTATTGATCCAGGTACAGGCGACCCAATGGACAAGAAAACATATAACAAGATGAAGCGTGGTATGCGTAGAGAGAAGGTTGGAAAGTTTTCTGGTAAGGCTGCAGGAGGCCTAGGAATGGCCACTATGGTTGCAGGCGCAATGGGGGCACCACCAGCAGTAACAGGAGCACTTGGAGCAGCATCTACAGTAGCGTCAATTGCACCAGCACTTGCAGGTATGGGACCAGTTGGTTGGACTGTTGCAGGAATAGCAGCACTTGGTGCTGGAGCATATATGCTAAATAAACATTTTGAAAATGCAGCAAAAGAAACTGCAAAATTTGTAACTGCAACATCTGCTACATCTGATTTAATGAAAAAAATTGGCCAAGAAACTGGTCTTGTTGGTGCATCTGAAATTATGAATAAGAGAAGAGGCGATGGACTTCTCTCTGGATATAATGAAGCAGCACGTAAGGGAACCATGGAGGGCGAGAAGTTTATGGGGTCTGCAACTGGTAAAGAGTTGGCAGCCACATATACAAAGAACGCAAATCAAAATGGTTCAGAAGTAGCAGCACAACAGTTTGCAATGCAGTTAGCAGCAGCAGTTGCTGACGGAACAATGAGTGCAGACCTTGCAAGTCAAACAGCGTATCAACTTGGAGTTAACCTAAAAGACTCTAGTATTTCTATGAAGGTTGATGGACAACTAAGAAATCTTATTGGGGCAAATGGAGAAGACTTAACAAAAGATCCACTAACAGTAAGAACAAGACTTGCAGTTATTGCAGGAGCAAGATCTGGTCAAATAGTTAATGGTCTAGATGAGGCTTTAGCAAAGGGCAATAGTGGAAGAACTGAAGCAGCAGCCCTTGCAGCAGCAGGAACAAACGCAGTTGAGATGGCCCAGATGCAAGCCGATGGAATGGCAAGATATTATGAAGATCAATTAAAATCTTTGACAGCACAACGTGCAGTAACTACCGATAAAGCAAAACAGTTAGAACTTGATACCCAAATTAAAGCAATGCAGGATAAACAAATAGCGGGTATGGAAACAATGAATAGGCTTGTTTCTGCTCAGGTTGCAAAGCAAGAAGCATTTGTAGCAGATAAGGTTATTGGGGCATACACTGGCACAGGAAGAGAAGATGCATATTTTGATGCTAATAAAGCAGATGTAAAGGCTAAATATAAGGGTACCGCATACGAAGCATCTGCACAAAGAGTTCTTAATGCTGGCGCTAGAGCAGATGAGGATAAGTCTTTTGGAAGTGTAAAGGCTGGAAGAGTATTTGAAGCAAAAATTCAAATGTTAATGGCTTCTGGTCAAATGAATCCTCAACAAATGGAAACAATGATGAAAATATTTGATGGAGATCTTGCAAGTATGGATGTTGCTTTAAATGTTGGAATTAGAAAGCAGGGGGCTACAAAGGTAGCAGAACTTACATCTTTGCTCTCTGGAATGAAAAATAAAACAACAGCGCAAAGTATTATTTTAAATATGGTTAGAAAGAGCCCAGCAGAATTTGATAGAGTTGGCAAGGCTCTAGCATTACTTCAAGCCTCTGATGGCTTAGAAGTAGACATGAGCGCTTACATAGATACAGTTGGTTTACCAGGTCTTGAAAAACTTGCAAAAAATCTTGATCTAATTGAAGCAATGAAAACTCCAATTACAAAAGAAGCAGTTATTGAGTTTGGAAAAAATACATTAACTAATATGCAGGGAGTTATTGATAATTGGGATTATTTTAGTAAGTTAAAAGATCCAGTTCAAAAAGAAGCCATTCAAACATACACAACACTTTATGATACTTTAATACATTTTGAAAATGAAGAAGCAAGAAGAGCCTGGGCAGATCAAATGGCAAAAGACGAAGCAGGCCTGTATGGTAAACCAGGTTCAACTGAATATACAACTGTCTATAATAAAAAGTTTAATGCGTTAACTACTGGAACACTTAATGATCCAGCAGCAGCAGCAAAACTTGCTTTTGACATGGATCAAGCAAAATACGGAAAAGATCCTGTAATTGCTTCAAAGGCTGCAGGACCATCAGATGGTTCTGGCTCAGGAGCAAAGCCAGCAGACCCATATGCAGATTTACTCAAGAGACTTAAAGAGGTTCGTCTTGCTTCTATAGATGCAGAAAAAGGAATCAGCGCTTTAAACAAGGCACTTCTAGCAGCAAAGAAGGGCGGTATTGGAGATGCATATAAAGGCATTAAAGAGCAGATGCTTGACCTTGGAAAGAACTCACAATTCATGGACTTTATTACTGGTCTTGATCCAAAAGAACAAAAGAAATTTATGCGTACAGCAACCGCTGGAACTGGAAAAAATAAAGGCAAAGTTATTGATCCATTTACAAAAAAGGTTGCAGCAGAAGGTACAAAAGTTGGAGATGTTGTATTTAGTAAAAATGCACAAGCAGTAGAGGCTGGACTTAATAAAGCAATCACTGGAGATTTTATTGTTGCACAAAAATCAATCCTTAAGAATTTTAATGAACAAGAAATTGTAACAAGGAAGTTGGCTGCACTAGGAATGTCCAATTCTGAAATTCAGCAGGTACTTTCAGATGAAGCAATGACAACAGTTATTGCTACTGGTAAGATTACAGACAAAGAACTGCAAACAAATATAGCACTAGAAAAACAAAGAGTTGCACGAGAGAAGATTAATGAATTAATTAATACTGGCAAGGCTGCAATTGAAGAACAAAATAACAATGCAAAGATCCCACAAGTCTTAGAGTTCTTTGCTAAGAATGGTCCAGCCATGTCTCCAAAGGCTTTAAACTCATTAGTGTCTGATCCAAAAAATCTTGCAGCAGCCATCTCAGCAATGGAAGAATATGGGACAGATTCAGAAAAGGCTAAAGAACATGTTGAGGCAATTGCAAAGGGCCTAGAAGCAGTACAAGCAAATTCAACAATTAAACTTGCACTTGAATATGCAAACTCTACTCCATTTGAAAGAGCAAGCAAGGGTTATGAGGCTGCACAAAAAATTATGAATGTTAGAAAAACAGCATACTCTAATATGTCAATAAACGAATTACGTAATGCTCAGACAGCAGATACATCCTCCATTGGTGGCAAGGCTCCTTATAATATTGGAGAGGCTGGATACCAGGCTGCTGTTAAAAATGGAGTTAACCTATCAGAAAGTGCAATGGCAAAATCACTTGCAGGAATTCAAAAGCAAAGAGCAGGTCTTGCACAGGCAATAAGTATATCTTCTGCAAGAACCGCATCACTTGAATCTCAAATTACTCAGGCACAAAACTCACTGTCAAAGAGTCTTGAAGAAAATGCTAAGAAGTATGAGGGATTAATTAAAAAAGAAGAAGATAAAATTAAAACACAGCAAGACTTCATTAAGAAAAACTTTGAAGATCCAGCAAAGGTTTTAGGTGTTGAATCTAATAAAATTTCAAATGATTTAGCAGTAATGTCTCATGCTGCAGATGAAATTAATAAAAAATATGATGCTCAAGCAGAAGCCCTTGCAAACGTTCAACGTATTAATGAAAATATAATTAGACAACAGCAACAACAGTTAGGTCTTGCAGATGCACTTTCATCTGGAGATATTGCAGCAGCAGCCAAGGCAGCACAGGATATGAGGGCAGCAGATGCTGCTAACTATGCTGGTGGAGTATCTTCTGCAATGGATCAAGCACGTAATAATGAAATTAAAAATCTTAAAAATAGTTCTGGTCAAAATCAAGAGCAATTACAAGAAAGACAATACCAAATTTCTCAAGAATTGTTTGCACTTGAAACAGACCCAAGAAGAGTTGCTGCTGAAAAGGCAATTGAAGATGCCCAGGCTAAGATAACCGCATATCAAGATCAGCAAGTAGCAGCAGCCAAAACATTACAAGATGCTTTTGATTTAGAAGTTAAAACTATTAATGATGCACTTACTGCTGAAAAAGCAATTCTTGATAATTTACAAAAGCAAGATGCACAACTTGCATTAGAAGAAATATCTGCTCAAGCAGTTGTAGATCAGATTGTTGACCTTGATACAAGTTCTGGACATACTCTTGAAGAATGGAAAGACATAGTTGCTAAAATGGAAGCAGGTCAGCCATTAGCAGAAGAGTATGCACTTGCCATGGAAGCAGCAGCCGATAAAGCGCTAGAGAATAAAAATAGTTGGGCTTCAATTCTTGAGACTATGAATAAGATTCCTAAGAGCCTATACACAAAGCATGTTTATGATGAAATTCATAACATAACAAACTATGTAACTACCTATGTAACAACTGTGTCAACAGGGTCATCTTCTGGTGGAAAGTCAACAGGTGGAACATCAAATTCAACTAGTGGTAGCGCTACAACTACAAAAGTTCCAAATGGAGCATCAAAGGGCCCACTATGGCTATCATCTGGTGGAATGACCCCAAGATATTTTGGAAGAGGTGGATTTAATATGTTGCCAATTGGTACTGACACAATTCCTGCAATGCTAAGTCCTGGAGAATTTGTTGTAAGTAAGTTCGCTGTGGATAATTTTGGAGCAGATAAACTAAAGGCCATAAACTCTGGCAATACAGACCTTGGATCAGTGTATAATTATAACCTAAGTGTTAATGTTAAATCTGATGCAAATCCAAATGATATAGCCCAGACAATCATTGAACAGATTAGACAAGTAGATAATCAAAGAATTAGGAGCAACAGACTATAATGGCAACATCATCATATATGTCAGGACGCAAGAAGTGGGGAAGACCCCAAGCGTTGCTTTGGTCTGAAAATTCAGGGAAGTTAGACAATGGACTATACGTACCAAACGGATTAGAGAAGGGTGCAACAGCAACAACAGATACCCTGGTTGATCAGTTTATTGTTCTATCGGATCATGGTAGAGCCCCTATTGATATATCAACAGAAAGAATTGAGAAGCGTGAAAGAACTGTAAATGGTAAATCAAGATCTTATCATATTGCAGACAAGAATAAGTTTACTGTTTCATGGACAGGTCTTCCATCAAGAGCATTTTCAGATGCCCCAGAGTTTTCTGTAAATGGAAAGCAAACTAGTTCTGGAATTGGGTTTACTGTAGATGGTGGTGCTGGAGGAGTTGAGTTGCTAGACTGGTACGAAAACCATAAAGGGTCTTTCTGGATGTTTTTATCTTATGATAAATATAATACTTTTGGATCTGATTCAGAGGCTAAGATGCATTTACAACAATACAACGATGTTGTTGAAGTGTATATCTCAAACTTTAACTATAAGGTTGGCAAGCGTGGACAGACACTACATGATTTTTGGGATATTACGGTAACCCTGGAAGAGGCGTAATGTTTGATAATGCAGAACTAAATGAGCATTTATTATCTTCATCTGTAGTTCAAACAAACTCGCTGGTAATTGCAGAGTGGAACCTAAATATTCCAACTAATATAAAACAAATTGGAAATTATAGGTATCGCCCAACAGAATCAGAATCTTCATACTACAATATTGTTTCTTCTTTTGATATTAATGATGCTGGTAATCATTACACAGATGCAACAGATTCCGATATAACCATTGATGGCGGATATACAGATAATAATCTTCCAACTACACTTACAAAAACAAAAGATAAGTTAAAAATGCTATATTCTTTAGAGTCTTGTTTTCAACAGTTTAGACCAAGATCTGGAATTAATAAGGCATCGTACCTACCTGGAAGATACCTTCACAGTCAGAATATAAACATGGCACGTAGACCAAGATACTATATGCCTGATAAAAATGATAAATTTAAATATTGGACTTCTTTGAGAACCGAAGGGAATACTGAGTATGGAATTTCTTTCCTATCTTCTGGTGGACAATATGCAATTAATGATTCAGCCCCTTATATTGTTTATGAAGAAGAGGTTCCAGCAAACCGTGTAGTAGTTAAATTACAAACACATTCTGGCAATGTAGATCTTGGTCCATTTTCAAATTCAACAGGAACCTATTCTGATCCACTATATGGTGATGCGAATAAGAGTGTCCCACTAAGGTGGAAAGTTCAGGGGTTAAAAAATAACACCTGGATAGACTTAGTATCATTTACAGAAACATCATTAAGACAAGATGGAACCCCAGTAATAAAGACAGATGGATATGTTGAGTTAGCATATGGTTTAAAAATACCCAATAGATATAGGGATATCTTTATTTATGCAGATACCTATACCTCTGAAGATTTCTTGCCAGATGAGTCAGTAAATGGATACTCTTATTTTATTAAGCAGTCAGAAACTGATATCGGATATTATGTTATATTTATAAATGGAAATAAAGAAACATTTGTTCCAGAGTATGGTTGGTACTTAGAGGAAGATTCTGTTGATAGGCTTACCAACTTTGTTACAGACACTACTTCCCCAGTTAAATTTACAACTACAACAAATAGTGGATACAGGTACCGTGAGTTTGACTACGTTGGTGGATTAAGAGTAGTCGCACAAACAATGAATAAAATTGGTGCAACACTAGACCTTATTGAACTATCCCCAAGACTGTCTGTAAATGTTTCAGACAAGGTCACTACACTAAACCTAAAAAAGAGTGCCTCTGATTTGGGTTCTAGTGGATTGCCAGTAGGTCAACTCTTAGCCTCAACAGGATCTTTATCTTTATTTGATTTTGATGATGCATTTAGTGCCAATAATTCAAACAGTATTCTTTCTAAATATATTACAAATCATATACAGTTTAAAGTTTATGACGTAACAGTTAACTTAGATGGCTATGATTATATTGTGCCAATTAAAACAATGTATTCTGAAGGGTTTCCAAAATATGAAATTGCAAACAAGAAACTTACAGTAGAACTCAGAGACCTATTCTTTTATTTTGAATCATTAACAGCCCCACAAACATTGTTTAGAGATGTCAGCCTTAGTGCTGCAGTATCATTTTTACTTGACTCTATTGGATTCTCTAACTATTCTTTTAAAAGAGTTGATGGAGAAGTAGATCTAGTTATTCCGTTCTTCTTTATTCCAACAGATAAAAACATTGCAGAAATATTACAAGACCTTGCAAGATCCACTCAGACAGCAATGTTCTTTGATGAGTACAATAATTTTATCTGCATGAGTAAGTCTTACATGATGCCAACAGAAGCAGAGAGAGCGTCTGACGTTACGTTATCAAAAGAATTTAATATTATTGATGTATCTTCAAAAAATAATTCAGTTTATAACAATGGATCTCTTAATTACGAGACAAGGTCAATACAAAAAACATATGGATCAATTAAACAAGCAAGCCTAGTTGACTCTGATAAGACATGGATATATAAGCCAGTTCTTTTATGGGAAGTAACTGGAACAGAAAATACGAAGACCTCTACTGGACAAATAACAAACCAATCAGACTACACGCTTAGCGCAATACCCCTTAATTCTAATTTATCAGCCACAGTCCCATACGTAAAAAACAATGTAGTTGTTGATAATATTATGGACTTTGGTGAAGGAGTTTACTGGATATCAAGATATAATGGATACTTTTATTCCAATGGAGAAATTATTAAATACGATGCCGTAGAATACAGCGTATCTGGACAAGGTAATGTTTGGATATCTAGCACACAAGAATATTCTAATTATTTTTCTAAAATATCTTTTAATGGAAAACTTTATCCAACTGGAAGAGTTAGAATCTATTCTCTTCCTAAATATGAAACTGTACAAGGTGTTTTAAAATTAAAAAACGGAGTAGTTGAAGAACATGGTCGTGGACAGTTTGGCACCGCTATTGTTGCACACAATGCAACCATATCAGATCACTGGCTAGACGCAGCCAACGTAAGAGGTTGCGATATGAATTCAGACTACTTATTTAAGACCGATTATGGGGTAGCAACTGGCACTGTTGCTGCAGCAGGAGTAAATTCTGCTACTGCTCAAAAAAGTGGAAGAACTAATATAATTAAAAACTTTTTATCAACAACATTTGTAGATGAAAAAACCATTAACTCAATAAGATCAACACAGACTGGAACAGTTCAGTCATCGGCATTTGTATTGTCTGGCCCAAGTTTTTCTGCACAAGAAACTCCAATTAACTTTTTATCATATGTTAAAAAACCATTAACAGATAAGTTTAAACATTTTGGAACAAGAATGAGAATTATTGGAAAGGTTGAAAGTGGTTTATCTAACTCACAGTCAGCAGTTGGAAATACAACATATTATATTGTGCCAGGAACCACACCAGATAAAAACATTAACGTATCTGGAGGTTCTGGTGGACTAGCAGTATTGCTAAACCCAGAGACAAACGTAGGGTATTATTTTGAAATTATAGCGCTTGGATCAACAAATTTAAGTACTAACTCAAAAGCAAATGTTAACAATATAATGTTCTATAAAGTAAAAAAAGATTCCTCTAGTGATAAAGCAGTTCCAATTAAACTTTGGGAAGGTCTTGGAAATATCATTGTAGATAATGGATTATTTACTGGTCAATACAGGATGGCCTCTGAGCAGAACCCAACAGTTTATGATCTTGCAGTTGAGTATATAGACATTGGAAATGTTAGAAGATTCTATCTCTACATCAATGGGGTACTCATAAAGACTGTTGATGACTCCTCTCCACTACCAACATACAACAATATGGCTTTGTTTACTCGTGGTTCATCAAAGATAATGTTTGAAAATATATATGCTCTAACAACAAATTATAGCCAAAATACATCTAATGTTCTTGAAACGCCAGTTCAGTCTGTATATGGAGACGATTCGGTAGATGTTCATGAATCATTTAAGAAGTATGCTTTAAGTGGAATGATTCAAAATACCTATCTATCTGGTATAGACCCATCACAGCCACCAAAGTACAATATATATTTTGAAGAGTTTGGAACAATTATGCGAGAGTGTGCAACATTTAATGTTAAATATGATAAGGCCTACCCAGCGCTATACGCAAAATTGTCTCCAACTTTTAACTCACTAAAGACATATTCTGTTTCTGGATTTAGGGCTGGTTCATATGGAGCAGAGTTTATGGTATTCAATGCAACAGATACTGCAATCAGTTTAGATTCATCAAGTGGAAACTATCTAAGAATACAGGGTGTAACATTTACGCAGCAAAGTACTAACAAATTGACAGTCGATGAATTTTTTAATAAGGGTAGTGATTTTTCTGATCCACAGTTTGCTGGCTCAAATCTTGTGTCATCTCCATTTAAAGTAAAGAAACAATATGAAGGAATTAAACTAAGTAGAATGCTTCATGGTAATAAAGATTTTTCTTTAGATGTTCCCTATGTTCAATCTTCAGACGAAGCAAACTCTTTAATGTCCTGGCTAACACAAAGAATCATGAAACCTAGAAATTCTATTGGACTTAAGATTTTTTCATTGCCAACAATGCAACTAGGAGATATTGTAAAGATTGATTATTTAGATAATAATATTGATGTCTTAGACTCAAAAGATAAGCGATATGTTGTATATAGCATGGACTATGCTAGATCTATAGCAGGTCCAGAGATGACAGTATACTTGGGGGAAATATAATATGGCAGTAGACGCATCATCAGCAACACCTGCAACAGTTAGCGCAGCATCTCAAAGTGCTGTAAAGATACCAACACCAGACCTGGTTCTTTTTAATACTGCCCCAATGCCAATTGAGGTAATGACCGATTTAATATTTGAAGATATTGGCGGTATAGAGTTACTAAGCCTATCAAGATCAGACATGGTAAATGGACAAGATATTTTATACTCTCCAATTAGGAATTTAAGCAGCATATTCTTTCAGTATAATCCCTTAAACTTGATTGCAATGCAAGGAACAATTCAATCAACATTTGATGCCTTTCCTATAAAGTTTGAGAAGTATGTTCCAGAAAACGGAAACGGTACAGATGGTGCTATTGTTTATATTGATAGCAATACAGGAGACCTAGTCATCAATGTTGTCAATCTTGGTAGTGACGAAAATGTACGTGTTGAAATACAGGTAAATGGGACCAAGTATAATGATACAATATATGGGGCGGGATAAATATGATAACTAATACTGGCAAAAGCATTCTAGCAAAATACCTTATAGGACAGGCACCAGCCTACGCCTCATACATTGCTATAGGCTGTGGACCAAAACCTGTTGACTCTAGCCATGCATTTACAAGTCAGGAAGTATCTAATATGAGCAATAAGACTAGCCTTGATTTTGAGATGCAGAGAGTTCCGATTACATCAAGAGGATATGTCAAAGAAAATGGTGTGTCTAAAATTGTATTTACTGCAGAACTAGACTCAACTCCAAGATACGAAATATCAGAAGTTGGAGTATTTTCTGTCGGATCTAATACTGCTAATGGAGCATATGACAGTAAGTCTTTGTTCTCCTGGGCCAATAACGAAAACTGGAAACTATATAGTCCTTCATCTGGCTCAGGAACAATTA
>Ga0214921_10007988_pt1 | contig 13892 bp, 13 predicted proteins | sample LL1505_MetaG_FD_177992 | JGI IMG/M metagenome (GOLD analysis project Ga0214921, IMG submission 177992) | Freshwater microbial communities from Lake Lanier, Atlanta, Georgia, United States - LL-1505 | ecosystem: Environmental > Aquatic > Freshwater > Lake | place: USA: Georgia | collected... | reverse complement strand
CCCATGGATGGGAGCCGGTTCGATTCCCTGTCACGGAGGACCTCGATGGCTGCCAAGCCCCTGATCGGCATCAACACCGACTACCGTTCCGCCCGCAAGGAGCACGCCGCGCTCTCGTTCGTCGCGGCCGGCTACTACGACGGGATCCTGGCCTCGGGCGGCATCCCCGTGATCCTGCCCCCCCTGAGCGAGGAGGATGACATCGTCCGGGTGCTCGACATGCTCGACGGGATCGTGCTCGTGGGCGGCGGTGACCTCGATCCGCGCCGCGACGGCTACATGCCCCATCCGTCGGTCCGCGTGATGGAGCCCCGTCGCGAGGACTTCGACCGGCTGCTGGCCAAGCACATCTGTGCCCGCCACATGCCGGTGCTCGGCGTCGGCAGCGGCATGCAGCTGCTCAACATCACGGAAGGGGGAACGCTCTTCCTCCACCTGCCTGAGGATCTCCCCAAGGCCATCCCCCACAAGGACCCGACCGATCTGGCCCACCGCCACGCCCTGCTGGTCGAGCCCGGTTCGGTCATGGAGCGGGTCTACGGCGACGGCGAGATCCGGGTCAACAGCATGCACCACATGGCGATCGACGACCTGGCCCCGAGCTTCCGCGTGACCGCCCGGGCTCCGGACGGCGTGGTGGAGGCGATCGAGAGCACCGTCGAGAACTGGACGGCGATCGGCGTGCAGTTCCATCCCGAGGCCGACACCGCCTCGGCCCTCGACGTGAAGATCTTCGAGGAGTTCATCATCGGGATTACGGGCGTGGTGCCCGAGATGCGGCTCGTGGCCTGACCCGGTAGACATCGATCGCCGGCCCGTCGGTCGCTCCCCGCGGCCGACGGGCCGGCTGCTTTTCGACGGCCAGGCCGGCGGCTGCGGCGGCCGGCTCGAAGTCCGCCGCGCGAGCCCGGCCCGGATCGGCCACGAGCGCCAGGCCGTCGGCCGCGAGCGTCGCCGCCAGCATGCCGGAGAGCGCCACGGCGTGGTGCTTCTCGTAGAGCACGTCGGCGGCGGTCACGAGGTCGAACCGGCCCAGGTCGGCCGGTGGACGCCGCCAGTCGACGAGCCGCACGGCGAGCCCCTCGGCCCCATTGCGGTCGGCGTTGTAGCGCACGCCCTCGAGCGCGGCCTCCTCGTAATCGCTGGCCGTGGCGGCGAACCCCCGCCGGGCGGCCACCACCGCCGGCAGGCCGAGGCCGCAGCCGAGTTCGAGAAACCGGCGGCCGTCACCCTCCAAGACAGCGACTTCCTCGGCCAACACGACCGCCGACTCCCAGACGTTGGCCCAGTAGGGGATCCGCTCGTCGGCCCTGAAGGCCTCCTCGTCGATCAGCGCATCGACGTCGGGCGGGCACCAGAAGCGGTACACGTCGCCACAGATGTCGATCCGCCGCTCAACCGGGGCAAACCGCTCGTAGTTGTCAGCCCGGCTCATGATGCCCGCTTCTTTGTCTTCAGGGATTTTGCTTGTGCGGAAGGGGCTGCCCGTGCCCTCGAGCGGGCTGTGGAAGCGAGCGTAGGCAGGATGCCGAAGCGAGTGGACACGCAGTGAACGAAGGCCTGGAGGGCCGTAGTGAACGTCCAGCGAGAAGGCACGGGCAGCCCCGACGCGTCACCCACGATCATCCACGCCTGAATCCGCCCGCCACCAGCGACGCCGCGGGCCGCCCGCTCCTTCGGCCCTGCAACCGTCACATTCGGCAGCCGTTTTCCCACCGGAAATCCCGTCCTTCGTCGCGTGAAGCTCTGCCGTGTGGCACGATTGTACGGTCTCCCGCCCGCCCGTCCCCGTTTCGGACACCGCATGCTCACCGACTACGACCTTCACCTCCTGGGCGAGGGCCGGCACTGGAAGAGCTACGAGAAGCTCGGGGCCCAACTGGAGACCCACGACGGCGTCGCGGGCGTTAACTTCGCCGTCTGGGCCCCGAACGCCGACCGCGTCGACGTGGTGGGCGATTTCAACGGCTGGGACGGCTCCGGGCACCGGATGCACAAGCGGATTCCGTCCGGTGTCTGGGAGCTGTTCGTGCCGGGGCTCTCGGCCGGCACGCTCTACAAATACCGCGTTCACGCCACCGGATCGGCCAGCGACCGCACCGATCCGTACGGCTTCGGCGCCGAGGTGCCGCCCCGGACGGCATCGATCGTCACCGACCTGGCCACCTACCGCTGGCAGGACGGCGACTGGATGGCCTCCCGGGCCGCGAAGAACGCCCTCGACGCCCCGCTCAACGTGTACGAGGTGCACCTCGGCAGCTGGCGGCGGCCGGGCGACGATCCCCACCGCTGGCTCTCCTACGCCGACCTCGAGCGGGAGCTGGTGCCCTACGTCGTCGAGATGGGCTTCACCCACGTCGAGTTCCTGCCGCCCACGGAGCATCCGCTCTCGGCGAGCTGGGGGTACCAGACGATCGGCCTGTTCGCGGCCACGAGCCGGTTCGGGTCGCCGCAGGCCCTGATGTCGCTGATCGACGCGCTCCACCGGGCGGGCGTGGGCGTGATCATCGACTGGGTGCCGGCACACTTCCCCAAAGACGCGCATGGCCTGCGTCGCTTCGACGGCACCGCGATCTACGAGCACGACGACCCCCGCAAGGGCGAGCACCCCGACTGGGGGACGCTGATCTTCAACTATGGCCGCAACGAGGTGGCCAACTATCTCGTCTCCTCCGCCCTGTTCTGGCTCGACCGCTACCACGTGGACGGGCTGCGGGTCGACGCCGTGGCCTCGATGCTCTATCTCGATTACAGCCGCAAGGACGGCGAGTGGGAGCCCAACTGCTTCGGCGGCCGGGAAAACCTCGAGGCGATCGAGTTTCTCAAGACGTTCAACATCCAGGCCCACACGCATTTCCCCGGCACGCTCACCATCGCCGAGGAATCGACCTCCTGGGCGGGAGTCTCCCGGCCGACCTACGTGGGCGGCCTGGGCTTCAGCCTCAAGTGGAACATGGGCTGGATGAACGACACGCTCCGGTACATGCGGCACGACCCCGTGCATCGCAAGTATCACCACGACGAGCTCACCTTCAGCCTGATCTACGCCTTCCACGAGAACTTCGTGCTGCCGCTCTCCCACGACGAGGTCGTGCACGGCAAGGGCTCGCTGCTCGGCCAGATGCCGGGCGACCTGTGGCAGAAGTTCGCGAACCTACGGCTGCTCTACGCCTACATGTGGTGCCATCCCGGCAAGAAGCTGGTCTTCATGGGAGGCGAGTTCGGGCAGTGGACCGAGTGGAACTTCGACGAGAGCCTGCAGTGGCACCTGCTGGAGTGGGAGAGCCATCGGGGCCTGTCACGCACCGTGGCCGACCTCAACGACCTCGTCCGCCGCGAGCCGGCCCTCCACCAGCTCGACTTCGACGGACCGGGCTTCGAGTGGATCGACTGCCACAACTGGCAGGACAGCGTGCTCGTGTTCATCCGCCGGGCCCGCGACCCGGCCGACTTTCTGATCGTGTGCTGCAACTTCACCCCGGTGCCCCGCCACGGCTACCGGCTGGGGGTGCCCCACGGCGGCGACTACGACGAGATCTTCAACAGCGACTCGGCCTGGTACGGCGGCGGGAATCTCGGCAACTCGGGCGCGCTCGTCGCCCGCGCCGAGCCGCACCACGGCCGCGACCACTCGGTCGCGGTCACGCTGCCGCCGCTGGCGACGCTGGTCCTCAAGCCCCGCCGCTGATCACGCCCGCCGGCCCATCCCCATCGTTGGCGGGCAGGGCGGCCGCCAGCCGCTCACCGCGGGTCCCGCTTCCACTCCACGCCGTACCGCTTCTCGATCCCGGCCATCCAGCGATCCCGGACATCGCGCACCTCGTCGTCGGCGAGCATTGCCAGCCGCCGCGGGTCGGCGGAATCGTCGGTGAACCGCTCTTGGAGGATCGCCTCCTCCGGCTCGTAGGCGACCAGTCGGATGCAGTAGCAGATCGTCTTCGGCTCGTTGAAGGCCGTGGCCGTGCCCCCCGGCTCGAGGCCGAACACCGCCTCCATGAACTCGCCGCCCGCCATCTGCACGCCGGCAGGCTGTGAGATCACCGGCGCCGAACCGAACGGGGCGGTGCCCCGCGTCAGCCAGGTGAAGGGGCCGACCTTCGTGACCTCCATTCCTTCCTGGCCGGCGATCGCCGCGGTCAGTTCCTTCCCGGCGGCCGCGGTGGCCAGCTTCTCCGCCCGCTGCTTCGCGAGCGGCCGCGCCTCCATCAACCGCCAGACCCGCTCCACGTCGTCCCGCACGTCGGCGAAGGCGGGCGTGAACTCCGGCCGATCCTCGGTCTTCCAGGAAAGATAGCGGTTGCCCGCGAAGTCGCGGGTGGCCACGGGCCGCCAGCGGGCCGCGTCGGGCGAGAACAGCATGTCGGCCCACTGCACCTGCCGCACGCCCATGGGCTGCGAGAAGCTGAGCTGGAAACTCGTGCCGACGCCGCCGGCCGCGATCGCGTCACTGGCATCGACGAAGTCGGACCGCACCGCCTCGAGCCCGTGCTCGGCGGCGAGCTTCTCCACCGAGGGTGCCGGCGGCACGGGCTCGCCCACGCCCAGCGCCAACTCGACGTCGTCGGCATAGGTGGCGATCCGGCCGGCCACCTTGTCGAAGATCTCCCCGAGCTTCTTGTCAGCCGCCTCGCGGGCGAGCCGCTTGCGGATGTCGTCACGGACCTTGTCGAGCGGCTCGTAAGCGGGTTTTTCCTCGGGCTTGGTCTCCGGCGTGGCAGCCGGTTTGTCGCCGTCCTTCGCCACGGGCTCCTTATCTTTTGCCGGTTCACCGGCCGCGGGCTTCTCGCCGGTGGCCGGGGGCGGTGCGGCCGGAGCCCCAGCCGCCGCGGCGGTAACTTCTTTCGCCGGTTCCTCGGCCGCCTCGGCGACGGCCTCGCCGGGCTGACGGAAGGCGACCGCACGAATCACGCCGGCCCGTGTAGCGGTGGCCGCTTTCGGGTCGGCCGCTTCTGGATCACCTTCCGGCGTCGTCGGCGTGGGCTCCGCCGGGGCGGCGGGAGCCGGCGCGGCAGGCTTGGCAGCTTCCGGCTCAGCGGCCGGCGGCCCTTCAGCCTTGTCTGCCGGCTTCGCTTCCGGTGTCGATTCGGTGGCGGGCGGAGTGGCCTTCTCGCCGGCCTTCGGATCACCGGCCTTCTCGCCCGCCTTGTCCGGCTCCGCTTCCTTTGCCGCGGCCTCGTCCGGCTTGGTGACCTGCTTGTAGAGCGCGTCCTTGTTCGCCTCGTAGAACTTCGCGATCTGTTCCTCCGTCACCGCCTTCTCCGCCTCGGCCACGAACACGGCGGGCGTGGCCACGAGGGCGTCGTAGCGGATCCGAGCCGGCTCCCGGAAGCCGGGCGTGTCGCTCTCGGCCCGCGGCAGGTCTTCCTGATACTTCGCATAGACCGCCTCGAGCGCGGCGGTCGTCGGCTCGGCCACCTCGCCGCCGAGCGACTCGACGATCACGGGCACGACCTCGACCGTCGCCGACTGCTCGAGCCGCCGGAAGGCGTCCCACCGCCAGCCGGGAGGGGCGCTCGCGAAGCCCGTGCCGCGCAGGGCGAGCGCCTGCATCCGTTCACCGAGCAGCAGCGTCCGCAGGCCGTCGAAGATGTCCTGTTCGGTCACGCCCGCCCGCTCGCGAAGCTGGTCGATCACGCCGCGGATGTCGGCCTGCGGCACCCGATCACCCGTCCAGATCGCCAGAAAGTCGTTGATCACGGCGTCGCTCACGACGATCCCGTTGGCCTCCGCCTCGCGGGCCATGAGCAACGAGTCAACCACCGCCTTCTCGTCGTCCCGCAGCGGCGGCTGCACCCGCTCGCTGCCGCTCGCGGCCGCCTGGAGGGCCATCAGGAACTGGTTGAGCGCCCGACGGGCGACCACCGCCCGCTCGAGCCCGCTCTCCCGCAGGCTCTCCCCCTTCCACGTCACCACCACGGTGTCGGCCGTCGGCCCGCCGGCCGACCCCATCTGGAGCACGGGCGGGAGAACGAAGAAAGCGAGCATCGCCATGATGGCAAGGCCCGCCAGTGCCGCCTTCTGGTAGCGGCGGAAAATATCGAACGATCCGGCCATGTGCGCGTCTGGGCCTCGCCCGGCTCCTACCCAAAAAACCCGCCGTTCCGGAGGAACGGCGAAACGTCCGACACTTGACAAGCCCGAAGAACGCAGGGTAACGCTTGTGGCGGCCGGTTCCGAGGCGATTGTAGCGCCAGACCGGTTGGCGCCAATCCCGATGTCCGCGCCACCCCTACTCTCCAGCCCCCCGCGAGCCGATGGCCCGAAAAGCTCCCGCCAGCCGTAAGCCCGCCGCGACCAAGGCTCGATCCTCCGGAGCTCGGCCCGGCTCCTCAGCGCCCTCGGCTCGCTCCTCAGCGCGGCGGGGCGACTATGAGCTCGTCATCGTCGAGAGCCCCGCCAAGGCCAAGACGATCGAGAAGTACCTGGGCCCGGGATTCGTGGTGAAGGCCTCGATCGGCCACATCCGCGACCTCCCCAAGCGGGCCCCCAAGGGCATCAAGCAGGCCGTGCCCGGCGTCGATCTGGACCACGACTTCGAGCCCACCTACGAGGTCGATCCGGGCAAGCAGAAGACCGTCACCGAACTGCGGAAGCTCGCCAAGGGAGCCAGTGACGTCTGGTTCGCCACCGACTTGGACCGCGAGGGCGAGGCGATCGCCTGGCACCTCACGCAGGTGCTCGACGTCGATCCGGCCACGGCCAAGCGGGTCACCTTCGACGCCATCACCAAGAGCGAGGTGCAGCGGGCCTTTCAGTCGCCGCGGGCTATCAATATGCCCCGTGTCGAGGCCCAGCAGGCCCGCCGGATCGTCGACCGGATCGTGGGCTACCGCGTCTCGCCGGTGCTCTGGAAGAAGGTCGCCGGCGGCCTCTCGGCCGGCCGGGTGCAGAGCGTGGCGACCCGGATCGTGGTCGAGCGGGAGCAGGAGATCCGGGCCTTCACCCCGGCGGAGTCGTGGGAGATTTCGGCCTGTCTGTCGTTCGACGTGGCCGCCGCGGCCGGGCTGCACGACGCCTGGAACGAGTTCATGGCCCGCCGCGACGAGCGGGGCCGGCCGCCGTTCGTCCGCGACCGGATGGCGTGGCTGGCGGAACGGAAGGCGCTCTCCTGCGATCTGGTCGAGGTGGGCGGGCGGCCCGTGAAGATCGAAGCGGAAAGCACCTCGGCCGCCGACCTCGTCGGCGCTGCCGTGGCGGCCGCCGAGGCCGCGGGCCTGCTCGGCATTGCGGTCGTCCGCGAGACCGCCGCCGACGGCAAGGGCCGCGGCAAGAACGTGGTCCGGCTCACCGGGCGACCCGACCCCGCCGCCCGCTACACCGTCGAGAGCATCGACGTCACCCGGACCAAGTCGCGGCCCTATCCCCCGTTCATCACGAGCACCCTCCAGCAGGCCGCCTCCAGCAAACTTGGCATGAGCACCGACCGCACGATGCGGATCGCCCAGCAGCTCTACGAGGGCATCGACCTCCCCTCCGAGGGCCGCGTGGGCCTGATCACCTACATGCGGACCGACTCCACGAACCTCTCGGGCGAGGCGATCACGATGGCCCGCCGCTACCTCGGCGAGACCCATGGCGACGCCTACGTGCCGGAGAAGCCCCGCTCCTACACGAGCAGCAACAAGGGGGCCCAGGAAGCCCACGAGGCGATCCGCCCCACCGACGCCTTCCGCGAGCCCGACGCGATCCGCGACGCGCTCACCGACGAGCAATACCGGCTCTACAAGCTGATCTGGCAGAGCTTCCTCGCCTGCCAGTCGACCGACGCCGAGTGGGACTCGACCGCGGTGCGGATGCGACGGAGCGACCGCGACACCGGCGCCGTGTTCAAGGCCAACGGCCGCGTGCTCCGGTTCGACGGCTTTTACAGAATCAGCGGGGTGCCGCGCGACGACGGCGAGCAGGTGCTGCCCGACTTCGCCAAGGGGGCCGTGCTCGCCCCGTTCGACATCGAGCCGCGGCAGAAGTTCCAGGCTCCACCGCCGCGGTACAGCGAGGCCTCGCTGGTCAAGAAACTGGAGGAGGAAGGGATCGGCCGCCCCTCCACCTACGCGAGCATCATCAACACCATCGAGCAGCGGGGCTACGTGGAGCAGCACGAGCGGCGGTTTCACGCCACCGCGATCGGCGAGGCGGTGACGACGTTTCTCAAGAACGGCTTCGCCGACCAGTTCATCGAGATCGGCTACACCAGGGAGATCGAGCGGGAACTCGACCAGGTGGCCGAGGGCTCGAAGAGTTGGCGGGAAATGCTCCACGAGTTTCACGACGAGCTCGTGCCCAAGCTGGGCGAGGCCGAGAAGCAGGAGCACGTCAAGGCGGCCGCCGATCCCTCTCCCTACAAGTGCCCGAAGTGCGGCCGCCGGCTCGAGTATCGGCTCGGCAAGAAGGGCCGCTTCCTCTCCTGCTCAGGCTACAACGAGAACGTCGCCGAGCCGGAGCCGGAGAAGCCGGCCGCCCGCGGCAAGGCCAAGGCCGCAAAAGGGAAGAAGGCCAAGCCGGCCCGGGCCAAGAAGCCGAAGCACGTGCCGGCCTGCGACTACGCGATGCCGGTCGATCGCGAGGGCCGGCCGCTCTTGCCGGAGCAGATCGATCTCCTCTCGCCGGCCGGCGTGCCGATGGTGAAGCGGACGGGCCGGTTCGGCGACTTCCTCGTCGAAGACAAGCCTCGGCCGCCCAAACCGAAGGGCAAGAAGGCGGCGGCGGAAGCGGAGCCCGCCGAGCCGCTCCCGCTGATCCTCAACCTCGACCGCAAGGGGAACATCAAGTTTCCCTCCCCGCCGCCGCTGGTCACCGACATCGCCTGCGAGAAGTGCGGGGCGATGATGAACCTCCGCGACGGCAAGCGGGGCCCGTGGCTGGGCTGCCAGAAGTTCCCGAAGTGTCGGGGCCGGGCCGCCTTCGCAAAGTTGCCCGAGCCGGAGCAGAAGGATCTCGAGCAGCAGCTCAAGAAGCAGCTCGCAGGGCACGAGCGGCTCCACCTGACCCGCCGCGACGGCGTGACGCCCGTCGAGGAGGGCACGCCGCTCGCCGCGCTCCTGCTCCCGGGCGGCACCGCCGAGCTCGAACGCTGGGAAGAAGTCGAGGCGGCCTGACTTGGTCTCGTGACGCCGGCTCGGGGTCGCCCATGCCGTCTCGCCGGACGCTCGCTACGGGCATCCTGCCCTCCACTCGCTCGGAGGAAACCTCGCTGCGCAATCCTTGCTGCGCTCGGTTTCCTACGCCGCTCGATCGGCACGGGCTACCCCTCGCCCTATCGCTGATAGACTGAGAAGCGGAGAGATGGTTGTCATGAAGTTTTCTCGTCAATCCATGAAGCAACTCGCATTCAGTGTCGGTCTGCTCGCCATGGCGATGACCACCAATGCCGCCGAGCCCGAGCCCTCGAAGCCGATGATGATCTCCGAGGCCAAGTTGCCGGCCGGTTTTCCGGGCCCGGGGCCGGTCGGCGAGGTGATCGTGAAGACCTATCCCGCCCATCGGCTGGCGCGAACGGCAGCCGACGCCGGCGGCGACGACCGGATGTTCATGCGGCTCTTCGGCCACATCAAGCGGAACGAGATCGCCATGACGGCGCCGGTCACGATGGACTGGGCGGGCGAGCCGGCCGAGCGGGGCGGCCCCGAGTCGATGGCGTTTCTCTATGCCGAGCCCGAACGGGGCAAGGCGGGCCCCGATCCGGCGGACGAGGCCGTCGTGGTCGAGGACGTGCCCGAGGTCACGGTCGTGTCGATCGGCCTGCGAGGCGGTTACGGCGAGAAGACGTTCAAGAAGGGCGCGGGGCCGCTCGATGCCTGGCTGGCCGAGCATCCCGAGTGGGAGCCGGCGGGCCCGCCGCGGATGCTCGCCTACAACAGCCCGTTCGTGCCCGACTTCCTCAAATACGCCGAAATCCAGCGGCCCATCCGCCCGGCCCCCAAGCCCGTTGCCAAGCCCACGGCCGGGCCCTGACGGCCCCCGCCGCCGGATTCATCGCCGGCCTATCCGTCGGCCGTTCCCCGAGCGAGGCCATCGACCAGCGGATTTCGCGTCTTGAGTTCCGGGAAGAGTGAAAAATCACGGTCGGCCGTCCAGAGTTCGGCGATGCCGTGGTTGAGGCAGACGGCAGCGATTCGGGCGTCGTGGATTTTTCCACCGGCGATTCTGGCTTTGACGCAGAGACGCTCGAGCTTGTCGAGATACCCGGGACCTTCGTGGATCAAGTGCAATCCGGGCGAAGCGAGCCAGGCGTTGATCGCCGCGAAGGCCGTGGCCTGCGGCGTGGGCGGGGCGTAGATGCGGGGATGGGTGACGACGGCGAAGAACTCATGCAGTGAGTTCCAGGCGATGGCCCAAGGAGCGCCGCTGTCCGCAAGCTCGACGAGACAGGCCCTTGCCGCCGCATGCCACTCGCTGTCTTCCCGATGGGCATAGACGAGCAGGTTGGTATCGACAGCGATCATGATCACTTGGAGCCGGGGTCAAGGTCCTCGATCGCATCACGAATGGCATCCCAGCCTTTGCCCCTGAACTCGGGCTGCAGCCCCTTGCCCCGAAACGTCACGGGCTTGACCCGCGGTCGCTTCGCGGCCGACCGCCGGCCCAGCACCTCGCGGAGACCCGCCTCGATGAGGCTGCGCAGCGTGGTTTTTGAAGCCTCGGCTTCCTGCTTGGCCCGGAGCAGAAGATCGTCGGCAATATCGATGGTTGTCTTCATATGGGTAACCATATGCCACGACCTTGACTCGGTCAAGCGGCCGCAGCGGGCCGCACGAGGAGCGTGTGGGGGAAGGCGAGATACCCACCGGCCTCCGCCACGGCAGACCGGGCCTCGGTGCCGGCTCGGTAGGCGAAGTACAGGATGCGGACGTCGTCGCAGCCGGCCTGCAACCGCACCCGCTCGGCAACGGCGAGAAAATCCCGCACCTCGTGCGGGGAGATGTTCGTCTTCGTCTCGCAGAGAAACACGACCGGCCGGCCGGAGAGCGTGCCGCGGACCACCACGTCGATGTCATCCTGTTCACCCGCCGGGGAGACGAACTGCTCCGGTCCGGACGTCTCCTCGACGAACGCCAGCTGCTTGGCGAGAATCTTCGGAATCCGCTCCATGGCGTAGGCCTCGAGGCCGTAGCCGACCGACTGGGCGAGCCCGCCGAGCTGCTTGCGGGTGTCTTTCATCGCCCACGTGAGTTCCTTCTGCGCCTCGAAGAGCTCTTCCTGGGTCTGGGCGAACTCCTCCATCCGCCGCTCGGTCTTCTTCTGGGCCTCGGCCAGTTCCCTCTGCGCGTCTGCCAGTTCCCTCTGCGCGTCTGCCAGTTCCTTATGCGACTCGGCCAGGTCTTTTTGCACTTCTGCGATTTGCTTGACCACCTCGGTCAACTCGTGGAGGTCGGTCCGCGTCACGAGGTCGTCGCGGGTCTCGCCGACGACGTGGGCGAGAACTTCGGCCTGCGCCTCGGTGAAGACGACCTTGAGCCGCTCGCGAATCTCGGGCACCGATGCCATGACAAACCTCCGGCGGACCACGACTTTCACCTCCTGGAATATGTACAGGCGCACACGTCCCGTCAAGCACGGCCAACCGCTCCCGGACGCGCGGCCGCGGCGGTGAGCGACGGCCGCGGATCGGCTCACTTCGACTCGACGGCAAAGTCGGCGACGTTGTCGCCGGGCACGACCTCGAGGGTCAGCGTCGTGGCCGTGTTGAATCGCTCGGCCACGACGTCACCGATCATTTCGGGCGACAGACTCCCGGGCGATTTCGTCTTTTCCTGGATCATCCGCCCGGTCGGCGTGGGACTGGCGGTGATCGACACGCGATACGACCCGACCGTGGCGGCGGCCCGGCCCGTGAGTTCATAGCAGCCCTCTTGGACGAGGCCTCCGGTCACCCGCCGCGGCGCGGGGGCGGTCGACGTGTCGCGGGACGGCGAAACCTGGATCAGCCTCTGTGACTCGCTCGCGCCGCTCCGCTGGGGCGAGGATCATGCGATCGACGAACCCCTCCCCGAGACCGTCCTCGGCGGGACGTCGCTCTGGCTGCGAGTCCGGCTGCTCACGACCGGCTCGCTCAAGACCCGCTACACGACCGCCCAGTTCGGCCGCGACTTCTTCGACGATTTCCCGGCACTCCGCGGCGTGTTCGGCTTCGACCTGCAGCTTCGCTGACGAAACGGCCGGCCCCCCCGACAATCCATGGTCAGCCTTCGGTGGCGGGCACTTCGTCGAGGGCCACGGCATAGGCCGTCGCGTGGGAGCGGCAGTGGGAGATGCTCACGAGCACGCAGCGGATGCCGAGCGACTCTGCCACCTCCTGCGTGCCGCCGGAGAGAAACGCCTGCGGCCGGCCGCCCGGGAGGTTCCTGATCTCGACGTCCCGCCAGCTGATGCCCCGCTTCCAGCCCGTGCCCAGCGCCTTGAGCACGGCTTCCTTGGCGGCCCAGCGGCCGGTGAAGTGCTGCGTGGCCATCTTCCGGCTGCGGCAATACTCGATCTCGTGCTGCGTGTAGACGCGGCCCACGAACAGCTCGCCGTGCCGCTCGATCATCTGCGCGATCCGGAGGCACTCGGTGATGTCGGTGCCGATCCCGAGGACGTTCATGATCGCTTCCCCGCCGGCTTGGGCGGCGGCGAGCGGTCGAGCCCGCAGGCCCGCCGCGCCCGGGCGAGCACCTCGCCCGCCTTGGCCCGGGCCTTGTCCGCACCGGCGGCGAGGATCGCCTCGATCCGGGCCGGGTCGGCCGCCAGCGTCGCCCGCCGGGCCCGCGCCTCGGCGAAGAAGTCGCCGGCCGCCTCGAGCAGCTTTTTCTTGACCTCGCCGTAGCCGAACCCTCCGCGGCGATAGAGATCGGCGAGGGCCTGCCGGTCGGCCTCGCCTGCGAACAGCGCGTAGAGCTGGTAGAGGTGATCCCCCTCGGGCTCCTTCGGCTCCTCCACCGGCCGCGAATCGGTGGTGATCCGCATGATCTTCTTCTTGAGCGCGCCGGGCTCCTCGAACACCTCGATCGTGTTCTCGTAGCTCTTGCTCATCTTCTGGCCGTCGGTGCCCGGCACCTTGGCGCTGCCGTCGACGAGCCGCGGCTTCGGCAGCGTGAACACCTCGCCATAGAGGTGGTTGAACGTGCCGGCGAGGTCCCGGCAGACCTCGATGTGCTGCACCTGGTCCTCGCCCACGGGCACGACCGTGGCGTCGTACGCGAGGATGTCGGCCGCCATCAAGACGGGGTAGGTGAAGAGGCCCGCATCGGCCGGCAGGCCGCGGGTCTTCTTGTCCTTGAAGGCGTGGCACCGCTCGAGCAGGCCCATCGGCGTGACGGTCATCAGGAGCCAGGTCAGCTCCGTCACCTCCGGCACGTCCGACTGCACGAACAGCACCGCCCGCTCCGGGTCGAGGCCGAGGGCCACGAGGTCGAGCGCCGCGTCGCGCACGAAGCCCCGGAGCCGCTCCGGCTCGCGGACGGTCGTCAAGGCGTGCAGGTCGGCGATGAAGTAGTAGGCCTCGGCCGCGGCCTGATCGTGGCCACCCGGCTGGAGCTCGATGTATTGCCGGATCGCACCGAAGTAGTTGCCCCAGTGAAACCGCCCGGTGGGCTGGATGCCCGAGAGGGCGCGGGTGGGCGGCGGCGGGCTCGTCTCAGTCGGCATCGGCATGCTCCTGCGAGGGCTCGGCGGCGCATCCGGCCGGCCGCGGAAGTTGGAGCGTGCCCACCACGTCGGCGAACCGGGCCGCCCCCGCCTCGCGGAGGGCTGCCGGCAGTTCGTCGAGCAGTCGCGCCGACGCCACGGGCTCGGCGAAGCTGGCGGTGCCGATCTGGACCGCCGCCGCCCCGGCCACGAAAAACTCCATGCAGTCGTCGATCGTCATGATGCCGCCCACGCCGATGATCGGGATCCCGACCGCGCGGTGCACCTGG
>Ga0214921_10007987_pt1 | contig 13895 bp, 13 predicted proteins | sample LL1505_MetaG_FD_177992 | JGI IMG/M metagenome (GOLD analysis project Ga0214921, IMG submission 177992) | Freshwater microbial communities from Lake Lanier, Atlanta, Georgia, United States - LL-1505 | ecosystem: Environmental > Aquatic > Freshwater > Lake | place: USA: Georgia | collected... | reverse complement strand
GCGAAATAGTCCGCAACGATCAGATCATTCTCCTCGTCGGTCCAAGCCTCAATCGACATTACAGCAGGCTAGGGGTGCAAAAAGACTTTATCATCCCCAATAGATCAGCGCGACGCCACCGGTGAGATGGTCGGGGCAGGGGGCGGAACCCCCGCTGTCGGGCTACGTTTGGGCATCATCTTCGCTGCCGCCGCCATCTCCTTGGCATCAATGCCACCGTCATGGCTGCTATCGATCAGCGCAAAATAGGTCTTGAGCATCTTGACCGGACCCTTTGCCCCGCCGCGCAGTTCAGACATCTCGATCTTACCGTTCATATTGTCATCGAGGATGCCCATCAGCAGATTGCCCTGAAGCTGGGTTTCATAGTCTGGCGTCTGGTGGGCTACGGTCTCGTCGACCCAGCGATAGTGCAGATAGGTGGCCATCATCTCTTCGGAGGTCTGCTCCCCCATATAGACGGTCTTGGTCGGGTCGGGGTTGCCGGGATTGCGGGTAGAATTGTCATAGGTCCAGCGCGCAATGATCTTGGCCCCCGCCGGTACCTTCAGGGGGTCCTTCAAGAAGTACTCATATTGCCAGCTAAAATCATAGCGGGGCAGCGCCAGTAACTTGTCTTCCTTGCCATTGGGATAGAGGATCGACACCTGGGCCGAGCCGCCGCGCACATGGGCGTGGGGCGTGATGCCATAGAGGATCGCGTCCTTCGGAAACTCAATATAGCTGGTTTCCTTGTGGAACTCCTCCCCCGGTGGAATCTCGATGGCGAAATCGAAGATCAGGAAGGTGCGCAGGACGTAGGTCGGTTCCTGACCCTTGGGATAGAAATAGAGCCCCATCTGGGTCTTCTCGGTCGTTTCCTTGCCATAGGGCGTATAGTGGTTCTGGAAGCCGACGCCCCCTGAGGCAGGCACCCATACGCCAGTATCGTCTGGCTGGATGTTCGACCCACGGCCTGGGCCATAGCCGCCCAAGGACGCGCCCCACTGGCTCTCAGAGAAGGTGTCACCCACATGGTCGGTGCCAACGACACCGGTCAGAATATGGTGCACCGCTTGACGATCGGTGATGCGGAAGGTGGTGGCCTTCATCCAGCGGCCCTCAGACATGGCATTGGCCACGACCGGGTGTTGATAGTCCATAATCCCAGTCGCGGGGACCTTAACCGGTGGCACGTCGAGGATCACGTCCGGCTTGCCCAGCGGCCATTCGGGGGCTTGGAACTTTACCTTCTGCAAGGGATCTTCGCCCGTGCCGCGCGGTGCGCCCGCTTCAATCCAGTGAACCAGCGTCTTTCTCTGGTCCAAGGTCAGACGGTCATCATCTTTAAAGGCCCCCACGGTTGGGTCCGCCAGATACGGCGGCATGCGGTGGGTTCGGATGACCTCGCGGATCATCGGCGAGAAGGCCTTGATCTGGCTGTAGGTGTTGAGGGGCATCGGTCCAATCCCGCCGGGCTGATGGCAGGTGGCGCATTTGGCCTGGATAATCGGTGCGACACCATCGGTGTAAGAGATCTTCGCGTGGCTGGACGCCTTGGCTCGCTCGGGGAAAGCCAGCGCTTGACCCAAGGCAGCGCGGGCGGGCAGGGCGATTTTCTCCCCCGCCATCAGGCCCTCGAGGGCCGGCTTGGCACCGTCCACCGGTCCGCGATAGGCGATGGTCCAGCGGCGCGGATCGATAACGATGACCTCGGCCGCGCGGGTGACGCCGAGGGCTTCGCCCACCAACTGCTCATAGTCAAAGAGGATCGGTATATCGAGACCAACAGCCTTGGTGTCGGCCACAACGGCCTCGCGCCGCGCGCCGATGCGGCTGTCCAAGCCAAACAGTTCCAGACCCTTGGGATAGGCAGCCTTAAGAGCCATGAGCGCCTTGGCATCTGCCCGCAGACGCGGGTCACCGGGCGCATAGGTCACCAGAACCACGGCCTTGGCATCGCGCATCCGGTAGAGCTGGTGACCGAGGAGATTCTGATCCGCCAAAAAGAAATCATCGACGCGACTTGGGCTCACGGCGGGCTTGGATTGAGCCACCGCAGGAAAGGCGCCTTGCCCTACACTCAGCGCGGCAATCGTCCCCATGACCTGCAGTCGGGTTGCCAAATGTCTCGTCGTGATCTTGCCCAAAATCGCCATAACCGTTCCCATTTCCCTTGTTTTGAGAGAGGGGCGCCTCTTACGGACGCCGCCTCATATCCTTAACCGAAGGCTATTGCCCTTCTGGATAGATCACCGGAAGCACTAATGCCGACGGATGGCTGGCATCCATATAGATCATATTGGTCGCAACCCGCGCAGGCAGCCTGTGCTCACCGGGGGCCTCACCCGTATTGGGATTGACCTCGAAGCGCGGACTATTGGATGAGGTGATATGGAGCGCGATGCGGTGGCCTCGCTCAAAGGTCAGGGCCGTGGACCAGAGGTCAATTTCTAAGGCTTCCGGGGCATTGGGCGTCATCATCTTGACCTGATCGGGCATCCGACCATTGCGATAGCGGGTCCGGATTGGCGCATCGAGGACCAAAGCCTCATAGCCGTCAGGATAGACATCGACCAGCTTGGCGACAAAATCCGTATCGAGCCCGTCGGTTGCCCCATAGAGCTCCACCTTCACCGGTCCAGCAATCGACAGGTCCTTTTCCAGAGCGGGCGTTTGGAAGCGCAGATAATCGCTTCGATCCCCGATGGCCCGTTGATCCATCGGGCCACGCTCAAAGGTCAGATTGGCTCCACCAACGGTCTGCACAGGCTTAGCCGGATCAAACTGATAGCCAATCTTGGCGCTGTCGACGGCGGGTGCCTTGATGGTCAGGGCCTTGTCCGGCGTCAAATAGTAGGACACTGGGCGATTGGCTGGGGGCCAGTTGGCGGACGCTACCATCCGAGACTTGGCTGACAGAGCCCCCTTCTGGGCTGAACCCATCATATAGTAGTTCACCGGCGGCTCAGCCATGATGCCGTTGTCGATCCCCTTGAGCCAATAGTCGAACCAGCGGATTTCTTGCTCGCCCGACAGCTTCAAAGAGTCAAAGCCAGGATATTCCAGATTGCCGGACAGGGGGCCATGACCGAAGGGGCCCATCATCAGCTTTTGATTACCGCGTGCGCCCTTGGCCCCGTGATTTTGCAGATATTCGAAGTTGGAAATGTTGCCGTGGTTGAAGATGTCGTACCAGCCGCCGACATTATAGATAGGGATCTGAATATATTTGCGGTTTTCACTCATGGCCGCGCGGTTCCAGAACACATCATCAGCCACCCGGCGGCGCTGTTGGTCGAGCACCGCGTCGGACATGCCTTGGCCCTTGGACCAGCCCAGCACGTCCTTTTCTTTTAAGACCCCGCCCGGATAGCTGTTTTGCAAGAGGTCAAAGGGTGCCACCACCACATAGGCCGCCGTCAGGTGCGGCGGGGCCGTCATGGCCGCTAAATTCGAGGTGATGCCCATGGCTGATCCGCCGGAAAGTCCGACCTTACCCGTGCTCCAAGGCTGGGCAGCAGCCCACTCGACGCTGTCATAGCCATCCTCGACGTCATTTTCGAAGGCGGTGTAAAAACCCTCTGAGTGGCCCTTGCCCCGAACGTCCTGATGAACAAAGACGAAACCAGCATCCGTATAGTGCTTGGCCACAGCCGCTAAGGCTGCGCGGGTCTTAGACCCATCCGGGTCTCTCTTGGGGTCGGGACGGCCATCCTTCAGATAGGGCGTCCGCGTCATGATAACGGGCCAAGGTCCTTTGCCTGCTGGTAGATAGACATTAGCCGCGAGCCGCGTTCCGTCGCGCAGGGTGGCAAAGGCTTCGATGGCGCCAGCCGGAATCGGCGTTGCCGCCGCCGCGACCGGCGACTTGGTCAAGCCCGGCGTGAACGCACCGGTCGCTAAGACTATGGCCACAACGGATGCCACGCCAAACCTATTGATCATCTTCATCTGCATCCCCTCCCGAGGCGGATCATTGCGCGCCCGACCCTATCAAGCCGGTTCCACACCCCAGCCGATTGCCGGACCCTCAATCATCTAAGCACAGGCCGAGCAGGCGCGCCAACCCTCTGGAATGAGGAGTTCAGCCCTCCACCCAATCCAATCGCCTGGCCAAAAGCCCGGCCAGTCACCCCGTAAAGCGAAACGCCAGCATTGCGCGCCCTAAACCTACCCCAACAGCGACCCTAGAACGGGTACGGGAAGAGGTCATATGGACGCGATCACTCCTGAAATTTCATTTTCATAAGTCACTGATTAGTCAAAAATTTTATGGACTTTTGTGGGGTAACGGAAGGCTCTTGGCGGACAGGGTGGGATTCGAACCCACGGTAGGCTTCCACCTACGGCGGTTTTCAAGACCGCTGCCTTAAACCACTCGGCCACCTGTCCTCAGCCCGAAGTGCGGCTAGGCGAGCGGTCTTGTAGCGTTAGTCGGGCTGGGCGCAAAGGGATTTTCGCGCGGGGCGGGGGTGAAGTTTGCAACAGGGTTAACGGGTTGTTCAATGTCCTGTCCAACACTGTGGTCGCGATGTCGGTGCCGGTTGTTGGGCTCCATCGAGGCAGGTGAGGCAAGCGTGATTTCGAGCCACCAGATGCACAGAGGGTTTCAGGCAGGGCCGCTGTCTGTCGTCTTGGGACTGGTCTTTGTGGCTTTAATCCTCAGCGCCTGCGCCACCGGTCCGGACGGTCGCTATTCAAAATATCCAACCTCTGTGTCAGGCCATGGCCGGGTGCATAGCAAGCCGGTCTATCGCGGCGCAAAGGCTAAGCGGCCTGCGAGCTTAGGCGATCAGACCCTCGGTCGCTACAAGGTTGGCGATCCCTATCAGGTCGATGGCCGTTGGTATGTCCCAGCAGAGCAGCCAGACTATGACGAGGTCGGCATGGCCTCTTGGTACGGCGACGCCTTCCACGCCAAGGCCACGGCCAATGGCGAGCTGTTCGACATGAAGGCGCTGTCTGCGGCCCACAAGACCTTGCCGCTGCCGTCGATTGTTGAGGTGACCAACCTGAGCAATGGGCGGCGTATCCGGGTTCGGGTCAATGATCGCGGCCCCTTTGTCGATGGCCGTATTCTCGACCTGTCGCGGGCGGCGGCGGGCGAGCTGGGCTTTGCGGGGCAGGGCTTGGCGCGGGTTAGGGTACGTTATATTGGCCCCGCGCCCTTGGTCCGTCCGTCAGATGGACTGATGATCGCGGGCGTGACCGCGCCGCCTGCCTCCGCGCCAACCGTGCGGACGGCCTCAGAGCCGATCCTCGCCCGACCGCCTGAGCCCGCCGCCTTGATCGGTAGTTCATCCTTTGAGGTCGCTGTTGGGGCCTTTTCTGATCAGGCGGCAGCCCAGCGGCTTGCTGATCGGCTGAGCGGTCCTCTTTCGGCCTCAGGGCAGGTGCGTCTCGTGCCCGTCGAGCGGGCTGGTGCGACCCTCTACCGGGTTATGGTTACCGCCATTGCCGATGAGGCTCAGGCCTTGGCAGTGCGCCAACAGCTTTCCATATTTGGCCTGCTGGATGCTCGGGTGATCTATCCCAGTGGGTCGCGATAGTTATCGAGCGCAAACCCCACTTGCGTCGTGGCGCGAACTGTCCAATGTGCGGGTGTGACCCAAGGACTGTTCATTTCATTTGAGGGCGGCGAGGGGGCTGGAAAGTCCACTCAGGTGCGCCGGTTAAGCCAACGTCTCGCTGCGCTGGGCCGGGAGGTTGTGGCCACGCGTGAGCCGGGCGGATCTCCGGGCGCAGAGCTGATCCGCGACCTTCTGGTCAATGGCCCGGCTGAGCGCTGGTCGCCCATGACTGAGACGCTTTTGATGTATGCCTCGCGCCGGGACCATGTGGAGCGGGTGATTGTTCCGGCCCTAGAACGAGGGGCCGTGGTCCTGTCTGACCGGTTTCACGATTCCACGCGGGCCTATCAGGGGGCAGGCGGCGGCGCGTCGCCAGAGCTGATCGCCGCGCTGGAAACCTATTGCCTGGGCAGCGTTCGTCCCGACCTGACCTTGATCATGGACCTGCCGGTTTCGGTGGGTCTGGCCAGAGCCATGGGCCGAGGCGGAGCAGAAGCGCGTTTTGAGTCCAAGGGCGAGGCCTTCCACGAAAAGCTGCGCCAAGGCTTTGCGGATATTGCGGCGGCGGAACCAGACCGTTGCCGCCTGATCAATGCGGATCAGGCGCCTGATGAACTCGAGGCCCTGATCTGGGATCTGGTGCAACCGGCCTTGGCGGCGCAGTCATGAGCGAGGCGCCCCTTCATCCGCGTGACGTCTATCAGATGGATGGCGCGCAGGAGGCTGAGCAGGCCCTACTCGACAGCCTGTCACGCGGCCGTCTGCACCATGCTTGGCTTCTGGTTGGGCCAGAGGGTGTCGGCAAGGCGACCTTTGCCTATCGGGCGGCCAGACGGTTGCTGGGAGCCGCGCCAGAGCCAGAGTTCGGGCTCCTCGGCTCCGATCCCCATGACCCTGTCTGTCGGCAGGTCGCCGCTCAATCCCATCCCGACCTGATGGTGCTCGAACGCTCTGTTGTCGACGGCAAGACCAAGAAGAACATTGTTGTCGAGGAGGCGCGGCGATTGCCAGAGTTCTTCTCCCGCTCTCCGGCCACCGCGCCCTTTCGCGTCGCCATCATCGATGCGGTCGATGATATGAACAACAATGCTGCCAACGCCGTACTCAAGACGCTGGAAGAGCCACCAGAGAGGGGGATTGTCTTTCTGGTCAGCCATTCGCCGGGCCGCCTGTTGCCAACCATTCGTTCGCGCTGTCGGCGCCTATCGTTCGCGCCATGGGATGAGGCGCGGCTGGTCGAGTTTGCCAGCGCCCATACGGATCAGGACCTGGCCGGTGCGCACCGTTTGGCACAGATGGCCAAGGGCGCGCCGGGTCGCATTCTGGATCTGGCCTCAAACAAGGCCTTGGAGTTGGACCAACTGGCCCAAGACCTTCTGCGCCGTCTGCCCAAGATCGATGAGGCCGAACTGCTGCATCTGACCGACGGTTTTCGCGGCAATGATGGGGCAGGGCGCTTTGCCCTGTTGATGGAACGTCTCGCCGATCAGATTCATGCCCTGTCGGTCGATAGTGCCCTGCGCGGTGAGGCAGGACCGGCGCTCGATCGCTGGGCGCTGGCGTGGGAAAGGCTCAACAGCTTGCCGCCGCAGGTCGAGGGGCTCAATCTGGATCGCGGCGATGCCTTTTGGACCATCATATCAGAGCTAAGACATGCCGCGAGAATATGATCCTATTGCTCTGTAAAAGATAAGATAAAAACGATGATAATCGACAGTCACGTGAACTTGCATGCGCCGCAATTTGCCGAGGATCAGGCCGAGGTGATTGACCGCGCGCGCGCCGCCGGCGTGGCCCTGATGGTGACCATCTGCGACAAGGCATCGGTCTTTGACACGGTTCACGCCATCGCTATGGCCCATTCCGATATCTGGTGCAGCGTCGGCACCCATCCACATGAAGCTAAAGAAAATCCATCCGTTACCGCGCAAACCTTAATTAAACTCGCAAGTCGAGATCGCGTCGTCGGGATCGGCGAAACCGGCCTTGACTATTTCTATGACTATAGCCCAAGAGACGTCCAACAGAGTGTCTTTCGCGTCCATATTGAGGCAGCGCGTCAAACGAGCCTGCCGCTGATCGTCCATACCCGTGACGCTGACGACGACATGATCTCCATTCTCGAAGAGGAACATGCCAAGGGCCCGTTCAAGATCCTGCTCCATTGCTATACCAGCGGCGCGGAATTGGCCCGGCGTGCGGCCGCCTTGGGGGCTTGGTTTTCGGTCTCTGGCATTGCCACCTTTAAGGCCGCCGCTGACGTTCGAGCCGTGATTGCCGACATGCCCGGAGAGCGGATCATTGTCGAGACTGACTGCCCCTATCTGGCCCCCGTCCCCATGCGGGGCAGGCGCAATGAACCGGCCTATGTGCCCCATGTTCTGGCCAAGCTAGCCGAAATCCGTGGCTGGACGCTGGCCGAGGCCGAGGCCCGCACCGAGGCCGCCTTCTTTGCCCTGTTCGACACCATCCCAAGGCCGGTTGCATGAGTTTAGAATTTACGATCCTTGGCTCTGGCTCGTCCGCGGGTGTGCCGCGCGCCGATGGAAACTGGGGCGTTTGCGATCCCAATGAGCCGAAAAACCATCGCTCGCGCTGTTCGATGCTGGTGCGCAGGCTGTCAGGGCAGGGGGCCAAGCACGATACGACGGCCCTGATCGATACTGCGCCAGACTTTCGTCTGCAAAGTGTTCGGGCCGGTATAGGGCGCCTCGATGCCGTCCTGATGACCCACGACCATGCCGATCAGACCCATGGCCTCGATGATGTGCGCGCCTTTGCCTTGATCCAACGCCAGCGCATACCGGTCCATATGGATCAGGCAACCCACAACAGCCTAACCCGCCGATTTAGTTATATATTTAAGACCGAGGGTGGCTATCCCGCCATCTGTGACGACCATCTGATCCCGCCGCATGCCACGCCTTGGAGCGTTAAGGGACCCTCTGGCGAAATTCCCGTAATCACCTTCGATCAGGACCATGGCTCGGTGCGTTCGGTCGGCTATCGCATGGGCGATGTGGCCTATTCGAGCGATGTGGTCGATCTGGACCCCGCCGCCTTTGCCGCCCTCGAAGGGGTCAAGGTCTGGATCGTCGATGCGCTGCGCTATCTGCCGCACCCGACCCACGCCCACGTGGACAAGGCCCTGGACTGGATCGCCCAGCTTCGTCCCGAACGGGCCATTTTGACCAATCTTCACCTTGATCTGGACTATAACGAACTGACCCTCAGGCTGCCCGACGGTGTTGAGGTTGGCTATGACGGCCTCAGGTTCGAAATGCCGCTCTAGTCGCTGAGGGAGGCGATGATGGTTGAAACTGACCCAGCCACGGCGATGAAGGCTCATATTCGGGCTGAGTTGGTCACCGCAATGCGCGCCAAACAGAGCCTGAAGGTCGCAGCCCTGCGGACCGTCCTAGCCGCGCTCGACAATGCCGAATCCGTGCCGATTGAAACCCAACATCAGCCCTATCAATCCCACGCCTTTGGCGATCCAAGGACCGAGGTGCCGCGCCGCATCCTGACCGCCGATGAGGTTCAGACCTTGGTCATGGCTGAAATCACCAAACGCCGCGAAGCCGCCGACCAGATGGACCAGTTGGGTCAATCGCCACAGGCGGAACAGTTGCGCGAGGAAGCCTTGGTGTTGGAGATCTTGACCCAAGGCTCAGCCGCCTAATGGCCTTCACCCTAAGACGCCTGACGCCTGAGGACGCAGCGCAAATTGCCAGCGTCCATCGTGCGTCCTTTGATGACCGGCTGCCCTGGCTCAGCGGTATCCACACACCGGATGAGGACCTGGCCTATTTTCGCGACACGGTCTGCGCGACCTGCGTGCTGTGGGGCGCATTTGAGGGCCAGACGCTGGTCGGCTTCATCGCATTCCGAGACGGGTTTATCGATCATCTATACATCGCGCCGGACAAACAGATGATGGGGCTAGGCACAAGGCTGCTGGACCAAGCCAAGTCCGCCCACAAACGCCTGCGCCTCTGGACCTTCCAACGCAACGACGGTGCCCGGAACTTCTACGAACACAACGGCTTCATCCAGATCGACATAACCGACGGATCGGGAAACGAAGAGCGGGAACCAGATGTTTTGTATGAATGGCTTGATCGATAGAACCCATTCATTTTCAGAGGCTTGGAGGGGGATTGTTAGGTTTTAGGTTCAGCCATTCGTTCTCAGTATCATATTTATTTCTCATAATCTTCCTTAGACGAGATTTTGATCGGAAAAGGTGGCTACCCCTCCAGCGCCCTAATCATCTCTACCCGAGGCGCATGGCGACCGCATTCGAATTCAGCGGTTAGGAACGCATCGACTATATCGAGCGCTATGCCCTCTCCGACTATGCGGACACCGAGGGAGAGCATGTTGGCGTCGTTATGTTGGCGTAGCATGCCGGCTGAATAGCTGTCGGCGCAGACCCCGCACCTTATGCCCTTGACCTTGTTGGCTGCCATCATGATGCCCTGGCCTGTGCCGCATAGGATGATACCAAACCGGCAGTCCTTGGAAGCCACCAGCCGCGCCGCCGCCGCACCGTGCGGTGGATAGTCTGTGCTCTCAGCAATAATTGGCCCTATATCGACGACATCCCACCCAAGCGAACGGATATGGACCCCAATCGCCAAACGAAGCGCGATGGCGCTGTGGTCGCTGGACAGAACAATCCGCTTGTTGGCTGTCACTTCACCCCCAATTAAAACTTAGGATAGATTTTGCGGCAAGGCCGTGTCGAGGTCACTCGTTCGCTGTCACAGAGCGCAATCGCCTAGAGGAAGAGGTCATTTTTGCGCAAGGCCCTATTCATACTCGCCTTAGTGTCAGTCCTATTTCTCGAATTAATTACCACGCCCATTGGGCCCAAAGCATTATCCGCATTCCGGGTCCACAATGCGATGCAGACCTTGGAGCGTTCGCTTCGATACCCTGATAAAATTCCTACAGGCATGCCAATGCAGGAGCGATATCTCGCTCTTGAAGACCGCGCTGTTCATGGTGAGGCGAAGGAGTTGTTCAGACGCGCCCGCACCGAACAGCTTTATCGTGCGGCCCTAGATTATGACAATCGCTTAGCCTTGCTCGGTCGGGGTGCCAGTGGCCAAGACGCCGCAGAGTTGAAGGCGCGTTATCCTAACAAAACCAATTTAAGCAAACCTGTCAGCCGATCAGCATATCGGACCTAATAGAAAACGCGCCAATCTCCGTACCCTTGCCCTATTAAATGTGTGCCGAAAAGACCTGGTCACCTACCCCGCCTTCGCCGCTACAGCGATCTGGCCCGCATCGCTCAATCCTGCAACGCCCCAGGATAGATCCATCAATCGGCGGGTCTTGGCGGGGCTTAGGATGCCTTGGGCTAGGTCGGTGAATTTGGCTTCGAGCATGGAGTCCGTCATGGGGACATCGAGGCTGCCGACCGCGTGCTCGATGCGTTTGGTCAGAACGCGGCCGTCCTTGAGGCGGATCGTCAATTCGCCCTGTTCCGTCGAGATGGCGGGATCGGTGATCAGCACGACCTTACGGCGCAGCGCCACGACGGCAGGATCGCGCACGACGGCGTCGGAGAACTGCCGCTCACCGGCAGCGCCCTGTAAGATGCCGACGGCGATACAGTGATAGATCGAGAACTTGCCCTCCAGCCCAGCCGTAGGCTCGGTGCGACCGGTCAGGGACTGGACCAGCGGATTGCCGCGCAAGGTCACGGACTCGATTTCGCTGCCGGTCAGATGATTTTCGTTGCGCAGCTGGATGGCGGCATCGATACCGGGATGGGTGACGATCCCGCAGGCGAATGGCTTGTAGGTGTTCAGGGCCGCCTCATATCGCGTGCCGAGCCCCTCGGTGACCTCGGACCAGTTACGACGAGTGGACAGCGCCCTGCCCCAGCCATCCTTGCCCTCGATGGCGTGGATATCAGAGGTGAAGCCCTGCTGTGCTAAGATCGCTGCAAGCATGCCGTTTTGAGCCGCGCGGCCGGGATGGAAGCTCTTGGTCATGGAACCGAACTGAACCTTGAGCCCGACAGGCTGCGAGGCCGCGATGCCGAGCGCCCAAGCCATCTGCTGCGCGTTGAGTCCCAAAAGCTTGCCGCAGGCCGCCGCCGATCCAAAGGCACCCGTCGTGCCAGTGATATGCCAGCCCATTGCGTAGTGCTCGGGATAGACGGCATTTCCGATCCGGCACTCTACCTCCATGCCTAAGATCAGGGCATTGAGAAAGACGGCACCGCTGACCTTTTGACGCTGCGACAGGGCCAGCAATGCGGAGGCGACCGGACCGGCCGGGTGGATGATGGTTTTCAGATGGGTGTCGTCATAGTCAAAGATGTGCGAGGCGATGCCATTGATCAGGGCCGCTGTACTGGCGACCAGACGCTCCTTGCGGCCGAGCAGATTGGCCTCGGCCTTGCCTGAAAACGGCGTGAGCGCCTTAACGGCCCTGTCCACGGTCTCATGTTGCGACCCACCAACCGCACAACCCACCCAGTTGAGCAGCGTTCGAGCGCCTTGCTTGCGTACGGCCACCGGAAGGTCCTCATAGCGCGCATCGACGACATATTTGGCTAGGATTTCAGTCACAGGCGACGGTGTCGGGTCTTGAGCCAGCGCCTGCTGCGCGTTAGCCGTGATGGGCAAGGTCCCCGCCACAGCCAGACCGGTTGAAACTCCCAGCAGGGTCCGCCGGTCGATTCCCCCTTTAACTCCATTGAGTGGCTCAGTCATGGAAGGTTCCTCCAACCGCGCGGCGACAGGCCCCGATGGGCCAAGTTCCATAGTGCTATAGTCGGGCTCCCTGACCAGCAAGCTCCGGCCTCATCTCCATATCTCATTCCGCGAGAGGCGAGTTTTGACGCCAATAATCTCGCCGAAATCAATAGCCCTGTCCCAATTTTGCCCTAGTCTGGCGAGAGGCTGGGACTAACTCAAAGAGACAGGAGATTTCCATGGCTATGTCTGCGCGGGTCTTGATGATGGTGGCGGGTTTGGGCCTGATGGGTTCGGCGGCCTTTGCTGAGGCGGTTGATCCTGTGGTGAGCCGAGTGACAGTGAGGCTCGATCCGAAGTTTGTTACTGGCGGCGTGAAAACCTATGGCGCCAAGGAGGTTGGCGAGTTGGCCGACTATCTGAAAAAGACCGTCGAAAAGGACCTGACGGCCAAGGGTCGTTTCAAGCCCGATGCAGCTGGCGGGGCGTCGCTTGAGTTGGTGTTGGTCGATGCCAAGCCGAACCATCCAACCTTCAAACAGATGACCGACCGTCCCGGTCTTTCCATGCAGAGCTTTGGCATTGGCGGCGCTGAAATTCGCGGCGAGCAGGTCAATGCCGACGGCAGCCGCGTCAAGCTGGGCTATAGCTGGTATGAAAGCGATATCCGTTGGGCCGAAGGACTTGGCACCTGGGGTGACGCTGAGCAGGCCATTCACGGCTTTGCCCGCCGGGTCGCAGAAGGCCATGCGGATATCCCCACCAAATAGGAGTTCCCGCTTGCAGTTGCCCGCAACTGTCGGTCAGATGGAGCCTAGGCCGACGGGATAGAGCGGCGTTAGCGGGGATGATCATTCTATGACCAAGGGCCAGTCGCCGAGCCGATTTACCCTCTCTGCCTTTTCAGCCCCTGCCCTACCGCTCGCTGCCTTGGGGCTGCCTCTGGTGGTCTATTTACCCGAATATTACGCCAACAATCTGGGCCTAAACCTGTCGATGGTGGGGTTGGCCTTTATGGCGGTGCGGTTCTCAGACATTTTCCTCGATCCGATCTTTGGCGAGATGATGGACCGCACGCGCACGCGGATGGGTCGTTTTCGTCCGTGGATGTTGCTCAACACGCCGGTCTTGGCCCTGTCGACCTATATGCTGTTTATGGCTCAAAAGGGCGTTGGGCCGCTCTATCTATGGTTCTGGCTGGCGCTAACCTACATCACCTATTCCGCGGTTGTTCTCGCGCACTCCTCTTGGGGATCGGTGCTGTCATCAGACTATGATCAGCGTTCGAGAATTTACGGCTATTGGCAGGTCGGCAATGTGATCGGCATGATCCTGGTGCTGGCCCTGCCCCCCGTTCTGTCAGCTGTGGCCCATCTGGACTATGCAGGAGGCCTGCAGGCCATGGGCTGGTTCATTGTGCTGCTCTTACCCATAACGATCCTCTTGGCCACCAAGGCCGTAGGGGAGCCGGTCAATCTGGCCCCCGTCGCCCACCGCCCCGCCAATCTGAAAGCCTATTTTGACCTGTTCAAGAACGACTCCGTGCGGCGGATCATGCTGGCTGACCTGACCCTAGGGCTCGCCCCCGGCATCACCGGATCACTGTTTTTCTTCTTCTTTGAGC
>Ga0214921_10007985_pt1 | contig 13902 bp, 13 predicted proteins | sample LL1505_MetaG_FD_177992 | JGI IMG/M metagenome (GOLD analysis project Ga0214921, IMG submission 177992) | Freshwater microbial communities from Lake Lanier, Atlanta, Georgia, United States - LL-1505 | ecosystem: Environmental > Aquatic > Freshwater > Lake | place: USA: Georgia | collected... | reverse complement strand
ATGAAATTTATAACTGGATTATAAATTAATGTTATGAAATTTATAACTGGATTATAAATTAATGTTATGAAATTTATAACTGGATTATAAATTAATGTTATGAAATTTATAACTGGATTATAAATTAATGTTATGAAATTTATAACTGGATTATAAATTAAAATGATTTAATTAAAACTTCATTAGTTTTAGATTCTGGATTTTTTGAGTTTATACTTCTTTTACATGATATTACTTCAATTCTATATCTACTATCATTAAAATTATTTTTTACTAATTCAACATCTGCATTACTCATTACAAAATTATATTTTTTACAAGTGTTAAATAATAATTTATGTTGGTCTATATTAAATCCATCAGGAGTATAATTAACAAAACTTTTATTATTTTCTGGTGCATAAGGTGGATCTAAATATATAAAATCATTTTCTAATATTTTTTCAAAAGATTTTTCAAAACTTGAACAAAAAAAATGTACATTTTGAATTAATGAGGATATTGTTTTAATATGTAATTCATTTATTATTTCTGGATTAGTATAATGTCCAAATGGAACATTAAATCCATTCGGACCCTCTCTATATACACCACGGAAACATATTTTATTTAAAAATATAAAATAGGCACTTCCTAAAGGTTTATTTTTATCATTTTGATTTAATAAATTATATTGTTTTCTAATCCAATAATAATAAGATTCTTGTGATGTTTTTCCTTCTTCTATTGTTTTAGGTTTTCTATTTATACTTATATTATCTAAATTATTATAAATATCAATAATTTCTTTAATTAATTGTAATATTTGTATATAATTGTCTCTAATATTTATATACATATTTATTAAAGTTTCATTTATATCATATGCGTTAATTGTGCCATTAATTTTTATTTTATTTAATGATATATTTTGTAATAATGCTAATAAAACACTTCCACCTCCTAAAAATAATTCATGATAATTATTAATTTCATTTGGAAAATATGATAATACTTTATCTATAATTTGTGTTTTTCCACCAACCCATTTAATAATTGGTTTTATATATATAATATTATTTAATTTATTATTAATTAATTCAATTAGTTGTGAATTTGTTTTATTTTTATAATTTGTTATATTTAATTCATTACATTTAATAATTAAATCTTTTTTTAACATAATACTAATTATAATATACTAATGTTTATAATAATTATTATTATCAATTTTTATTTAATAAATATAACATTTTATTAACATAACATAATAATTCATATATTCAAGGATCGCCTAGAGATTGCCATAAAAACTGCAATGACATCTAGTTCTGATACAGATGCTGAGCTACCAAGTGCCAAAACCAATTTGACCGGTCATCAGGTCAACTTAAAGAAGCGAAATGTTGTTTTGATGGATAAACAAGGGGGTCTAAAAAAAGCACATGATTGAGTCTTGAAGGAGAAGTCATGAGTGGGGTTGTATTGAAAAGCCGTAATGTGAATGTTGAAAGATAATTAATTATTATTTTATATCTAATTATAAAATAATATTTTTTTTCTTTGATTATATAATTCATCAATAAAACTTATATCAATATTAAATTTAATTTTATTGATTTTCTTAATGGCAAATAAAATATTAGTGATAAAAATTAATTATTTAATCTAAAAATTAATATATGACAATAGAATTACATTATAATATTAAAAAAATAATTTACAAAAATTCTCAATTATTAAGAGATAATATAACACCAATTAAAAAATTTTTTAATCATTCATTAAAAGGAGGTGGAATTTTAGTTATTACATATAAAGATACTGAATATAAATATACTCAAATTAATGATGATGATTATTACATATTATATTCTAAGGATGAGTTTGATTGTGTATCAGTAATTATTGATAAAGAAAATAAAGTGGGTGAAATACATGGGATTGGAAATTTTAAATCATGTTTAAGTGAAACTAATAATCAAGTAGGTTCTACTTTATTAAAAATAATTATAAAAATGTTGAAAAAATATAAACAAACATTTGGTATCAATAAAATAATATTAACAGATAATAGTATTAAAAAATGTGGAAATAAAGATATTATATTATCTCATATGTTAATGTTATTAAATGGAGATACCTGGTATGGGAAATATGGTTTTAGACCTATATACAGTAATAATTATGACTATAATAAAATACTTATAAAAAAATATAAAAATAATCAATTAATTATAAACAAAATAACAATAAAAGAAGCTAATATAATGAAATATATAAAAAAAACTAACAATGAACAATTAATTAAAGCTGTGAAAAAAGTATTAGAAACAAATGAAACAATGTTATTAAAAGATTTTTTACAAAATATTTTAACGGTTTTTGATTCAAATTGTTATTATTTCTATATATTCTATGAACAATTGTATGTTGATATTGGTTTAGAAAATTTTCATAAATTATTATTTGGATTAAATATATAATCAAATATTATATATGTTATTACCATCTAATAAATATAAATTAAATTTAATTAATCATATTAGAATTATTATTATAAATTTTATTTTATCAATTAAATATAAATTTATTTTATACAATAATCTATAATCATAAATTATTAAATTCATTTATTTTATTTTCTAATTTTTTCAATAAATTATAATTAAATGTATTATATAATAATGCTAATAAAATACTTCCACCTCCTAAAAATAATTCATGATAATTATTAATTTCATTTGGAAAATATGATAATACTTTATCTATAATTTGTGTTTTTCCCGCCAACCCATTTAATATATAATTTATTGTTAATTAATTCAATTAGTTGTGATTTTGTTTTATTTTATATTTAATTTATTACATTTAATAGTTAAATCTTTTTTTAACATAATAATTATTATTACCCATTTAATTTAAATTTAATAAATATAACATTTTATTAACTTCACCTAATAATTCATCTTTAATTGCTAATATATCATTAGATTGTAATTTAAATTCATCTAAAACTGTTCTTGTTGTTTTAAACAATTCTATAAATCCAGTATCAGTTAAATATTTTGGAGTTATTTGTAATCCGGTAATATTAGGTTTAAATTTAAACCTTCCAATATAATATTCAACATATTTATCTATAAAACCACTTATAATATCATCAAATTCATCTGTTGCTTTATGTCTTGCAAATGATGTTGTATTCCAATGATATAATTTATTAGTCATTTGTAATGTTAAAAAATAGGCTAAATATTTATTTAAATCTTCCTGAGACATTATATATATATTTAGATTTTTTTAAATATTTTTTTTAAAAAAAATTGAAAAATTTAATATAAGATTATTTCTCACTAATTAGACTTTTACCGTAGCCATTTTGGCTCAAGTTGACTTGGTTCTTAAGCAACTGTTGTTCATAGGAGATACCAATCATGGAGTGGTTGAGTCCAGAAGAGTTAGAAAAGCTAGTAGACGCGGAAATTAATAAAGCCCAAAAAGCTGTTTGGGAAACTAAAAACCGTGTCGTCTTGAAGGAAAAGCCTCGTGTCGTCTTGAAAAAGCGTCGTGTCGTCTTGAAGGAAAAGTTTCGTGTCGTCTTGAAGGAAAAGCCTCGTGTCGTCTTGAAAGAAAAGCATCGTGTCGTCTTGAAGGAAAAGCCCGCGTCGTCTTGAAAAGCCCGCTTCGTCTTGAAGGAAAAGCCCGCGTCGTCTTGAATAAAAATCACATGATTGGATATTGACACAGATTAGAAATGTTGAAAAATAATTAATTATTTTTTTATATATCTAATTATAAAATAATATTTTTATAATAAAACTCAAGTATTTATAATCTTGTATACTACAATTATATATTATAAGACTTTAGTAAAAAATAATATAATTGACATTTTTTAATTATAGTATAATTACAATTAAATTATTATTTAGATTATATAAAATAAATGTTTAATAAACATTTAATGTCCTTGCAGATGGATCCACATAAGAATTATCTTTATTAATCCATTTTGGTTGCCAATAATGTTCTAATATATCAATTTTATCAATACCGAAATGATTAATAAAAATATCTTTATAATAAGCTGCTTCTAATGAAGGAGCATAATTCTCATCAAATTCTGTATTATTAGTTTTAATATGATTCTGAATTATTTCAAACCAAGATAATTCTTTATCACTAACACCATCTGAAAATGCTTCTTTTTTCCTCCATAATACTTCATCAGGTAATATATCTAATCCATCAAAAGCTTTTCTTAACCACCATTTTTCAATACCTTTATATTTTGGATGTCTAAATGATGGAGGTAGTTGCCAATATGCTTCTATAAATTCTGGGTCTAAAAAAGGAACTCTTCCTTCTAATCCCCACCTACTAATACATCTATCAGCCCTTCTACCATCATATTTATGAATTTCTTTAACATAATCTATAGCAGCATTATGTAATTCTTCATCTGATGGAGCATAATAATTAAATAAATAAGATGAACATACTTCATCTGGTCCTTCTCCTACTAATACAACTTTACAATCTGTATTTAATCCAATATGTTTACTTACTAAATATTGTCCTACTGATGCTCTTACTGTTGTTGTATCCCATGTTTCTGTAGTATATATAACATCTTTAATTGCATCTAATCCTTCTGAGCTAGTAAACATAACTTCTGTATGAATAGAACCAATATGTTCTGCTACTTTTCTAGCATATATTAAATCAGTTCCCCTACTCATACCACAACAAAATGTCTTAATTGGAACATTTAATATTTTAGCTGAAATAGCTGCTACTAATGAAGAATCTACACCTCCTGATAATAAAAATGCAATTGGTTTATCTGACATTAACCTAAGTTTAATAGAATTAATAACAGAATTTCTAATATTCATTAAATAATAATTTACATCATCATATTTAATAGGTTTTATATTATAAACTGTCTGAAAATCAAAAGTATTTAATGACTTTATCCCAGTAATATTATCTATATCTATATCTAATAATGTCCCAGGTTGAAATTCTTTTATTGGCAAATCAACATTAATACCTTTAATTTCAGAAGCACATACAATTGTAGTTTCATTTAATGATAATTTATTATAATATAATGGTCTTACACCAATTTGGTCTCTGCCTAAAATTACATGTTTTATATTTTGGAATTTATCAAATTCTAATAATACAAATGCAAACTCACCTTTAATAATATTATCTACAAATAATTTTGCAAATTTATTAATATATTGTGTTTCATTATTAGTATATTTTAAATATAATTTTGGAATAACTAAACAATCTGAATTAGTTTTAATATCTAAATCATAGTTTTTAATTAATTCTTTAAAATTATAAATTTCACCATTACATAAAAATACAATTGTTCTATCACCATCTTCTAATATATAAGGTTGATTAGAATGAAATGTAGGATCCATTATAGCTAATCTATGAAATCCAATCATAACATTATTAATTATTTGAAATATAGATAAATCAGGACCTCTATGTTTCAACTTCATAAAATCATTATATAAATTTGAATCATTGATTTTTTTATTTTTACATAAATTAATAAATGTCCATATACCACACATTGACTTATTATATTCATAATATTTATTCTTTATCCTACTTTTTGATTTCTATCATAAGTAACTCCTGTATAACAATATCCTTTTTTCTGTAATTTAGAAAGAGCAATATCAACAATATTCTTATTATCACATACAACATAATTTTTATTTATATCACATAATGACATTGACTTAAATAAATTATTATTTGATTCATCTTTATAATTATTACTATTCATAATATTTTTTACATTATCACTATTAGGTGCTAATGTAGAATTTGCTGAAACTACATAACATTTATTTATTTTTAAATCATTATTAAGTTTATCTTTAGTTATTCTAACATCACAAGGTTTTGATTTAAAAGCTTTAAGAGAATTTGGTAAATTTCCATTTGTATTATATAAAACACTAATTTGATTATTTGGATTAAAACTTTTACAAAAATTAAATTCTTTATCATAATCACTTATAAATGGTTTTACATTAGTCATATGTTCATTACAGATATAATCTCCTATAGCTGTATATACACAACTCATTATAATATGTTATATATTTTTTTTAATAAAAAGATATAATTTATAATATTATATAAGATGGAACATAATATTTATCAAGATAATATAATAAAATCTAATAATAATTATACATTAGTTATTGCTTGTCCAGGTTCTGGTAAAACTTTTACATTAATTGAAAAATATAAAAATATATTAAATGATTATGAACCAGAATCTATTATTTTAATAACTTTTACTAAAAAAGCAGGTGTTGAAATGAATAAAAGAATTTTACAACATAATATTAAATCCCCATATTATGTAGGTTCATTACATGGTTTAGCTTATAAAATATTATCTAATAATAATATTTTATCTAATTTTACTATTATTGATGAAACACATACTACAACATATTTATTAAATTTAATTAATAATCATGAAACATTTAAATCAATAGATAATAATGAAAAAATGAAAATAATAAATGATATTGATAAAATTAATATTAATTATCCTATTAACATTACTAATATTGATAAAGATATTAAAGATATATATAAACAATATAATAAATTTAAGAAAAAAAATAAATTATTTGATTTTAATGATTTAATGATATTATTATGTAAATTTTTAGATAGTAATAATAATTTTATAAATAACATTAAATATATATTTTTTGATGAATACCAAGATATTAATCCAATTCAACAATATATTTTAAAAAAATTTAGTAATAGTAATATTGTATTATTTGGAGATGATGCACAATCCATATATTCATTTAGGGGAAGTTCAATTAATTTTATATTAAATTTTGATAAAAATTTTAATTATCCTGAAAAGACAACTCAAACTTATTATTTAATAGATAATTATAGGTCTACACCTGAAATTATTAATTTTTGTCAAAGTATTATTAATAACAATAATAAACTTATTAAAAAAAATGTTAAAACTAATAATAATAATGGAACAATCCCATTAGTATATGGATTTAAGTATAAAAATCAAGAATATGACTGGGTTGTTCAAGATATCAAAAAAAAAGGATTAAATAATGTTGCAATTTTATCAAGAAATAATTATGAATTGAATAATATTGAAACTTATCTTATTGATAATAATATATCATATACAAAACAATTAAATAATTCATTATTAAATAAAAATCATGTTAAATTATATATTTATATTATTATCTTAATTAATAATCCTAATAATTATTATTATTGGGAATTATTATTAAATAAATCTGTTAAAAATAAATCTGAAATTAAATTATTAAATCCTATATTATATAACCTAATCTATAATAAATTATATGACAATATTATAAATTATTTAAAATTAAATAATTATGAAATTAAAGATATTGAAACATTAAAACAATTTATGGTTAATAATGATTATTATCATTTATTTTTAAATCAAGAAATAGATTTAGATGAAAATAAAATTTGTTTATCAACTATTCATAGTGCAAAAGGTCTTGAATGGGATAATGTTTATATAATTGGTATGAGTTATAATTCATTTCCTAATATTAAATCAAAATATTATTTAGATGAAATTAATGAAGTTGAAGAAGAAAGAAGATTATTATATGTAGCATGTTCTCGTGCAAAAAAAACATTAACATTAACGTTTGTTAATAATCCAAGTTCTTTTATTTCTGAAATTAATCCTGAGTTATATATATTAAAAGGATATGAAAAACCATTAAAAATGTATCCTAATACAATAACAAATTTTATTAAATTAAATGGATATAAACATATAATTAAACAACTATTAAAATATGAATTAAAAATTATTAATTATAATAATGATAATTATTATAAGATTAATAATATAAATGATATAAATATATTAAATATATGTACTATAATATTAAATAATAATATGAATGAAATTAAATTTTATGATGATAAAAAAGTTTATATATTATCTAACATAAATATTGATAAAATAAAAAAAATATTTTTATAATCCATAACTATTTATTATAAGTATATAATTTTATTATTATATATAAAATAATTTAGTATAATAAATTTATACTAAGATATAAATAAAATATTATAATTAATACTTTAATATATAATAATGAATATAATTTAGATATTTCCGGATATCCGGAAATAATTTCTAAAAATTCAATATTTTTTATTATAAAAATCCATGTTATATGTATATTAATAAATTTAATTATATTACTATTCTTATTAAACTAATTTTGATTTACTGTTTTTTTTAATAACATTATACTAAATTATTTAATAATTATAATTATAGTATTAGAAAAGGTGTAATAAATAACTATAAAAATTACAAATTTTAATTTTTTTGTAAGTTTATAAAAAGATATAATCTATAATAATTTATATGGAAACCATATTAATTAATATAGATTCAAAATATAGAGATTTCAGTCTCTATAAAAAATCTACACAATTTAATTTAACATTAGATAATTCATATAAAAATATTGTATCAATTAAAATGTCCAGTTTTGAAATGTGTAATAATCAAATTAAATACTTAAATTATAATAATATAAGTAAATCTAAAAATAATAATTATTTTAAAGTTCATATACCTAATAAATTAAATGACCCAGAAGGAACAACATTATATGTAGATGATGGAATTAATGATATAAATTTATTAATAGATAATATTTCATTAAAATTAAATAGTTTACCTAATAATGAAAAATATTTTTATATTTTTTATTTAAGTTTAAGTTCTACTATTACATTTGATTTTAATAAACCTGTATCTTTAGATAATAAATTAGTATTACAACCTGGATGGTATAGTTTATATGGTATTGTAAGAATAATAAATAATTATGTATCAACAAAATATAATGAATATATAAAAAAAAATCCACCTATTGGATTATCTAATTATAATTTTGAAATTTTATCTTTTGAATTAAATATATTTGATAGAAGATTTAAAGATTCTAATTGTATTAGAACTGATGTTATACCATCAAGTTTATCTACTAACTATAAAAATATAATATATAATACATATATAGATGATATTACAAATTTTAATATAACATTGGAAGGTAATGGAATATTAGATAAATTAGCATCAGGAACTATAGAAGGTATTATGTCAAATTCTAAATATCATATTAATAATAATAACATAACAATTAATAATAATAAATTATTATATAATTTTGTAATTAATACTAATTTAATGCATATTATTATTAATAATAATTTTGGAAATTATTATTTTAGTAATAACAATACATGGAATAATATAAATAATTTATTAGATAACTCATATTTATTATCTAATAATTTTTTATCTATAACACCACTTAATACATATACTCCTATACCAACTAGTAATGTATTAACACAATATCAATATAATAATTATGTTCCAACATTAAATAAAGATATTCCAACTTTTGAAATTGATTTTAATATTAATAATATATATACATCACTAGGATATTATTTAGGATTTAGATCTTTAATACCAATTAGTTCTATTTATAATAATACTACACAATATATTAAATCACAATATATGTATAATTTATTTTCCGAAAATTATATATTTTTAAATTTAAATAATTGGGGTTTATTTAATTTTCAAAATAAATTTTTTTTAGGTAAAATTGTATTTAATACTAATGATTATAATAATGATATTATTTTAGTTAATAATGAATATTTTTTTAGACAACCAATTAATATTAAACATTTAGATATATCATTATTAGATTATCTTGGTAATAATTTAGATTTAAATGGTATTGATTTTTCATTTACTATTGAATTAAAACAAGTAATAAATATGGAAGATAAATATAATTATGAAAGAAATAATAATATTGTATTTAGAAAAAATTGATATATCATAAGTAAATTGATATAAAGAATATTTATTTATTATAATTAATGTCAAAAAATAATGTTGCAATTGGAATTGATTTAGGAACTACTTATAGTTGTGTTGCTATTTATAAAGATGGTAAAGTAGATATTATTGCAAATGAGTTAGGTGATAGAACTACTCCATCATATGTATCATTTACAGAAGAAGAACGGTTAATTGGTTCAGGAGCAAAAAATTTAGCATCATCAAATCCAATAAATACAGTTTATGATGCAAAAAGATTAATTGGAAGAGATTATGATGATCCTAAAGTGCAAGAAGATATGAAACATTATTCATTTAATGTTGTTAATAGTAATAATAAACCAAAAATTAGTGTAATGTATAAAAATGAAAAAAAAGAATTTACACCTGAAGAAATTTCAGCTATGATTTTAACTAAAATGAAAAATATTGCAGAAGATTATTTAGGATGTCAAGTTAAGAATGCAGTTATTACAGTTCCAGCTTATTTTAATGATGCACAAAGACAAGCTACTAAAGATGCAGGTGCTATTGCAGGTTTAAATGTATTAAGAATTATTAATGAGCCGACTGCTGCAGCTATTGCTTATGGATTAGATAAAATTTCAGAAGAAACTAAAAATATTTTAATTTTTGACGAAGGCGGAGGAACACATGATGTATCATTATTATCAATTTCAGACGGTGTATTTGAGGTTAAAGCAACAGCTGGGAATACTCATTTAGGTGGTGAAGATTTTGATAATAGAATTGTAGATCACATGGTTGCTGAATTTAAGAAGAAACATAAAATTGATTTGAGTCAAAATGTTAGGGCTATGAGAAGATTAAAAACAATAGCAGAAACAGCTAAACGAACATTATCAGGAGTATCATTAACTACATTAGAATTAGATTCAGTTCAAGATGGTATAGATTTAAGTATGACACTAAGTCGTGCAAAATTTGAAAGTTTATGTATGGATTTATTTCAAGCAACTATAGAACCAGTTGATAAAGTATTAAGAGATGCAAAAGTATCTAAAAATGAGATAGATGAAGTAGTATTAGTAGGTGGTTCTACAAGAATTCCTAAAATTCAAGAATTATTATCAACATATTTTAATGGTAAAACTTTATGTAAAAATATTAATCCAGATGAGGCTATTGCATATGGTGCTGCAGTACAAGCAGCCGTATTATCAGGTGGAAAAGATGATGTGTTAGATCAATTAGTATTATTAGATGTATCACCATTATCATTAGGTGTTGAAACATCAGGAGAAGTTATGACAGTAATCATTCCTAGAGGAACTACATTACCTACAAAAAGAACTCAAACATTTTCAACAGCAGTAGATAATCAACCAGGTGTAACAATTCAAGTATTTGAGGGTGAAAGACAATTAACAAGACATAATAATAAGTTAGGGGAATTTAATTTACAAGGAATTCCTCCAATGCAAAGAGGAACACCTCAAATTGAAATTACTTATGATGTAGATGCAAATGGTATTTTACAAGTATCAGCAGTTGAAAAATCATCAGGAAAATCAGAGAAAATTACAATTACAAATGATTCAAGTAGATTAAGTAAAGAAGATATTGAAAGGATGGTTAGTGAAGCAGAAAAGTTTAAAGATGAAGATAATTTATTAAAGGTTAAGATGGAAAATAAAAATAAATTAGAAAATTATTGTTATAGTATTAAATCATCATTTGACAAAATGTCATCATCATTAGGAGATGATTTTGAAACTGTAAAAACAACAGTAGAAGAAACATTAAAATGGTTAGAAGAATCTAATGACTATACAGGAGAAGAATATGAATCAAAATATAAAGAAGTTGAATCAAAATTAATGCCATTATTATCTAAGGCTTCTCAAAGTAATACTCCAGATGGTGAAAATCCAGGAGGAATGCCAGGAGGAATGCCAGATATGAGTGATATGTTTAAGAATATGCCGGGAGGGATGCCAGATATGAGTGAAATGTTTAAGAATATGCCAGGAGGAATGCCAGATATGAGTGAAATGCTAAAAAATATGTCTAAGGAAACATCTGCTGAACCACCTGTAGAACCAGATTTAGATTAAATAGTATAAAATTAAATTTATAAAAACTAAATTTAATTAGTTTTTATAAATATATCTAACCACTTCCAAGGGAATAATCACCACCACTCCATGCATTATGAATATGCAACTTAGCATGACCATTCTCTGGAAAATTAAATCTCATAAATCTTTCTCCATTAATAGGTTCTTTATTAATTTCAATTTGATCATTATTAATTGCTTTCATATACATTTTATCACCTAAATAAAGTTTATTATTAGTTTTTATTTTTATATCTTTACTTGCTGTTAAATCACCACCTACTGTTATACCATCAGCAGATGTTATATTATTGTCTGAATAGAATCCATATTTAATACTTGCAGGTGTTTCAGCATTATGCATTACATAGCGTCGGACATTATTATATTTATATTGTAGATGACGATCTACACCTGTGCCTGAACTTTCTAATTTCCAAGGACCAATTGATACATTACCATATAAAGCAGATATATTGTTTACAGCAGAAATATCATTTTTAGCTTTTATATCACCTTCAGACCAGAAATAATTTAATTCTGGATTTTGTGTTGTTGGATTATGCATTGTATAACGAGGTGTTCCATTTTTATTAAATCTTAAATGACCATCATTAGATATTTTCCAATCTCCAATTTCTAATGGACCTGATAATTTTAAACCACCAGGAATTTCTAATTTACCATCTTTCATTAATGAATCAGCTAATAAAGATAAATTTTTAATAGCACTTACATCAACATCATTAATAGTAAAATTTTCAATTGTTTTATGTGATGGTAGCATAACTATTATAAATAGTAATAAAATTATATATATCATCATTATATTATATTATAAAAAAATATATAAATATTAAATAATAATAATAATCATTAATGATTATTATTATTATTTACAATATAAAATAAAAATTAAAAATTTTTTGATATTTGTGATTTTGAAACTATCGCAATCCAAGAAAATCCAGACTCTCCATTCCAATCAGAGTGAGACCAACCATTATAAAAAAACCATTAAGAGATACTTTACTTTGATCAATGGCTGGTCTATAAGAAGACCAATTTGTACTACCTGCATTAGAATATTTGTATATGGCAAAATATATAGTAGGAATAGTTTTTTTAAATGGAACTTTAAAATTTATTTTGGTTTCACCCCAATCTAATTCACCTGATATTTTTATATAACCTATTTGTGTATTCATTAAATCAAATAATATATCTTGATCTAATGAAGTATTTCCTAAATTTAATTTATTTGCAGAATATAAATATCCATCTGGACCAGCAACCATTGCAAAATTTTGGTTATTATTATAATTATAACGTAGAACTTCATCTGAAGCATCTAAATTCCAATTTTTAATTTTAATATTACCTGTATTACTTGTTATACTATCTTCAGCATAAAATCCATATTGTTTAGCAGTAGGATTATGCATTGAATAACGCATAACATCATTATATTTATATCGTAAATGGTCTTGTTCTACACCTATTTTCCAATTTCCTATTTTTAATGGACCACTAATTTCCAGACCACCAGGAATTATTAATTTACCATCTTTCATTAATGAATCAGCTAATAAAGATAAATTTTTAATAGTACCAACATCAACATCATTAATAGTAAAATTTTCAATTGTTTTATGTGATGGTAGCATAACTATTATAAATAGTAATAAAATTATATATATCATCATTATATTATATTATAAAAAAAACATATAAATATTAAATAATAATAATTATTATTAATGATTATTATTATTTTTTTATTATTATTTAATTTTGTTAAATCAATTGATATTATAAATATTAAAGGTTTTATAAATAATGACCTAT
>Ga0214921_10007984_pt1 | contig 13902 bp, 6 predicted proteins | sample LL1505_MetaG_FD_177992 | JGI IMG/M metagenome (GOLD analysis project Ga0214921, IMG submission 177992) | Freshwater microbial communities from Lake Lanier, Atlanta, Georgia, United States - LL-1505 | ecosystem: Environmental > Aquatic > Freshwater > Lake | place: USA: Georgia | collected 2015-05-28 | reverse complement strand
AATATTATTTTCTGAAGCCTTATCCTCCAAGGGTAATTCTTCAATTTTTTGTTCCTCTGAACTTTGATTTTCATTGATTTTTAATTCAACTGGACCTTCAGTTTGTACGGCTACACCCTGCACATCAGCGGCTGGGTTTAGAGTTAATCCTATGCCTAGAGGAACTACTTTACCAAGAACTTGTCTGTAAATTGATTTATTATTATCTAATTTTCCTGTTCCGCCATTAGATCTTAATTTTTCACTATATTTTTCAATTTCTTTAGCATCAGATATAACTTCAGCATTTTCAATATTCTTTTCGCCATTATCTAATACTACTAAATTATAATCATTAAATCCTAATTCCCAACTAGCACTAATACTCATATAATTTTCGCTAGTAGGATCGTTGCTTTCTTCTATTTGTTCTGCTAAATCTTTATTAACAACTTTCCATATAACTCCACCAAGAGTAATATTAAATGGAGCTTTCATATCTTTAACATCTAGTTCGGCTAGACTCTCGTTTGAGCCAAACTTACTAAAATTAGCAGACACAATACATCCAATAACTTGAGTACGGTTATGTTCAATATTAATTGGTTTATTAACAAAATTCTTTGTTACTTTAGCTGCTGTAGCTCCATCCATTACATCACCATTTTTATTAACACGATTTACTACGCAAGCATCAAAAGCAATAGGAAGAAGATCAACATTATCCTCTGTATTAATATCTGGTAAAAATTTTCTTAGTTTATTAATAGAGGCAAGAGATAGATATTTGTCCTTCTCTTCGCTTACTACTGGGCGAATTTTAATATTTGCGAAAATTGATTCAAATTTATGTTTTTTCATAATTATATATTCTCCAAACCGTATATTACACGATCTTCTTCATCATCGAGATATAATTCATTAATATCATTAAATTCAAAATCATTTAAATCATAATTTTTTAAATCTTGTTCTGCTTGAGCGAAATCTTCATCACTTGGTTCAAAATAAGCTTCAACTATATAATCATTTAATGATGCTCGAGCAATATCACTATCAGCTTTACGATAAGCATCTTTAACTGGTTTTCCACTCATCATTCTAAGAAACATATTTACTCTAGCCATTGCCCAGCCACCTCTACTCATTCCTGGTCTGTGAGAAGAAGAAAATGCACCTGCACCACGACGATATACTTTTTTTAATTGGCCAAGAGTTACTTTTTTCTTGTTTTTACTATTGTGTTCTTTTACTTTATTTTTAAGAGCTTCAATTACTTTTTTAGAAAATTCAATTGCTTTATCGCTTTTTGTTCCAGCACTTCCTGGTTTATTGCGAGAAGAACCTTTTCTTTTTTCACCTGGTTTTGCTGGGGTTTGAGCACCTGATTTTGGACCTCTACGAGCAGCTTTAATTTGTTCAAAGCCGTAGTTTTCAGAATTATAATTCATCCTAAATATAAATACACTTAAATTTTTAATTTATGGTGTAAATTTAGATGAAAGGCATAAGGTACATGGCTAAAAATCAAGTTATTTATAATGTTGAAGATTTATTTATTGGGCCATGTCCAGCAAGCGGTTATCATTTTATTAATTACTCTGGTGGTCTAAATAATAATTATGAAGACTTACCTTATGTAACCTATGAGACCTTTCAACCAATAAGCCCAAATCCAGGAGTTATAAGTAATATTATAACTAGAGATAAGAATCAAAATACCTTTCCAAGAAATCATAATCTTCTAAAAAGATTAGATAGAATACAAAATATATCTTATGATATATCAACAAATCGAACAGTTATAAATCAAATTGGCAAAGCGGCTTCTGTTGATAGAATACATTTAAATAAACCTCAAGTAAGCCTTTCGTTTTCTTATATACTCTCCTCATTAAGAAATGAAGCTAGAATGGGATTTAATATAAATCACCCAAGATTAGATTATCCTTATACAGGAGATAAGTATCATTATAGAACTGATAATGGAGATCCTCTTTTTTTATTTTCTGGATTTTTAAATAGAGATTATTCAAAAAATTATCCTCAACTTTCTACTCGTGGAGAAGGAATTGGTGTTGGTTCTCCATGTTTTGAATACATACAGCCAGATCAAAGTCCAAATCCAAATGTTATTTCTCAAAATGTTCCATTTTATGTTGGAAAAAATATAAATCCAATTATCAATTTTGAAAATATGTCTAGTCAAGGTGTAGATGTTGCAGCAGGTTTTTATCATTCATTTTTAATAAAAAATCGTGGAATTGTTACTGGTTGGGGCGATAATACAGAAGGTCAATTAACAAACAATTTAAATTATAATGATGCAAATGGGCAATTTACAGGAAATTGGAATGATACTATTATAGGCAAATTAAGTAGGATTAAAAAAATTAGCACAAATTATTTGCATACTCTCGCTATACTTTCTGATGATAAAATTACTGGTTGGGGAGCAAATGATGAAGGTCAAGCAGTTGGAACAACTGGATATAATGATAGTAATTATTTATTTACTGGAAATTGGAACAATACTCCAGTAAGTAATATTACTGGTGCGAGCGGAATAAGCGCAGGAGCATATCATTCATTAGCTTTATTAAAAAATAAAACAATAACTGGTTGGGGAGATAATACTTCTGGACAAGCTCTTGGTGGAAATAATTTAACTGGAATCATTGGTATTTCTGCAGGAGGATATCATTCTTTAGCAATTAGAAATATAAGTGGAGGAATGGTGACTGGTTGGGGAGATAATGATTATCTTCAATCCTCGCGTGGAAATAATTTAACTGGCGTAAAGATGGTAAGCGCTGGTCATTTGCATTCATTTGCTCTTTTAAATAATGGAAAAGTTACTGGATGGGGTTGGAATGATGATGGTCAAGTAGCTGGAGTAACAAATTCCAATAATACTAGCGGAATATTTATTGGAAATTGGAGTAATACTGCAGTTGGACAATTAACTGGAGTAAAATCAATTCATGCAGGATGGTTTCATACTCTTGCGCTTTTAGAAAACAATAAAATTACTGGATGGGGATTTAATAATGTTGGACAAATAAGTGAAAATATTTCTTATAACAATGCAAACGGAGTTTTTACAGGAAATTGGGATTCTACAATTGTTGGATCTTTTGAAAATGTTTTAAATATTGATACAAGTTATCAAACTTCTTTAGCTCATATACAATCTAAGGAAATTAAAATTACTGGATGGGGAGAAGAAGATGTTAATTATAATTTTGATAATAATGAATATATTACTGATGTTTTAGAGTACAATGAATATGATTGTATAACAAATGATCCATATTGGCCACTGACAACAAAGGATAAAAGAAATATTTTTATTTCAATTTCTGAAGATAAACAGAACCAAAACGAAAATTTATACGAAGACTTTATAAATCCAGATGATCAAACTTTTATAGCAAGAAGCGCTCATTTAAGATCTCAAACAAATAGAACAATAGGATTTGGAAATTGTTATCTCGCATCTTATAATCAAAGCGCCTCAGTTGGAAATTTTGTAACTGCAGAAGTTAATTATGTTGCCGAAAATATGTTATTTCAAATGAGTGGAAGTGGAGCAAATACTCCATACATTGATCCAAAAACTTATGAAACAAATACTGGTATAAAATTTAATATTCCATCTGAATTAGATTCAAAAAATCCGATAGCAGCATTACAACCTGGAGATATCACTGTCGAAATAAATGGTTCTGGATATGGATTAGATTTATCAGATGTTAAGGTTCAAGGATATCAATTCTCTTTTGATTTGGCAAGAGAAAGCATGGACGCTATAGGTTATAAACTTCCTTTAGATAGAGAAGTTAATTTACCATTAATAGTAAGTCTTTCGATAGATATGGTTGTGGGTGATAATCAATATGATGATCTTGCATCTTTAATTAAAGAAGACGCAGAATATGATGTATTAATATCTTGTAAAAATTCTTGCGTTTACGATGGTATACCATCTCCCGCAAATCCGTTTACAACATGCGCCCCAACAACTACTACTACTACTACTACTACTACTACTACTACTACTACTACTAGCACCACAACACCCGCTCCAACTACAACAACTACTACAACACCCGCTCCAAATACAACAACTACTACAACAACTACTACAACAACTACAACAACTACAACAACTACTACTACAACGACACCTCCACCTCTAAATTGTAATCCTCTTGTTCTTGCAAATGGGTATAGCGTTCCATTTGGTGGAACTGTTGATTATTCTAGTATTTTTAATACGCAATATCCTAATCTTGGTGCAAATTATCAAAGTTATTCTTGGATAATGCAAGGATATGATTTTGGTAATGGATATCCTGGTGGAGGATATGCTTTTGGAAGTATTAGTAGTAATGGAAGTTTAATAACTCAAGGAACTAATGATACTTCAGCAAGCTTCAATCCAAGCACCAATATCTTTACTTCAAATTATACTTATTCAGACGGAATGAGCGTAACAGTATATTGCACTGAAAATGGCCCACCCAGTCCAGCTCAACCTCCCACAACTACTACAACAACTACTCCAGACCCATGCCCTCCACCTGATTACTGCTGTAGGCTTTGCTCGGGCGGCATCCCGCAACCTAATGGTTCAGAACCGATTGAATGTTACAGTATTGGCGAAGATGAATTTTGTCGGAGTGGCTGTTGGTTCTGGGAAGGCGGAGGAGGTCAGCAGGGTAGCCCTCCACCCGAGGGTGCGAGCTGCGAATTCTGTGACATTTATAATCAATGCGAGTTTTAATATATATGATAATCATGTCTCATAGACCGCGAAAACTACTTAATTTAATAGTGTAATTTATAATATGAGTGATCAAAAACAATCTAGTAAATTTGAGAATAGATTTCCTAATGCTTTTGTTTATAAATTTCAAAATTGTAAATTTGATGGGATTTCTTATTCAAATCAAATTGGTGAAAAGAAAGTAGCAAAAATTAATTTTACAATAGAAATAGATCCAGAAGATTATAATTGTAATAAAGGAATAGCTTTTGCTGGGATCTTAGGAATTCAAAAATTAGAAGATTTTATTTTGACAGAAAGTGCTGGTAATTATATCAGCGTGACTGGTGCAGGATCAAGCCAAGTAAATGGAGAGTATATAAAAACTGGTACAACACTAGTTTGGAATAAAATTGGTGGAATTCCATATCCAAATGCTGGTCATTCTGCTATAAGAAAAGTGAATATTAATACGTGGCACATATTACATAATGAATCTATGTATTATGCAGCAAGCTCTACTTCAATTAGTCCAATTAATCTAAATTGGAATGGAGTATCTCCAAAGCCAACTATAAGTTTAGTAGATGGAAATTACATACTCCAAGAAGACAATGATCTTTTGGTTAGTAATCTTCAAGTATTGTACTAATTTTACGTGTAAATTTATTATAGGTAAAAGGAAAAGTTAATGGCAAACAAGAAAATATCTCAGTTATTTGAAAATCCATACCCAAGAACAGGGGATATTTTTCCTATAGTTCAAGATGGAGTTACATATAAAGTAACTCTTGATAATTTAAATAGACTAGCTAATGATCAATATTTTGTTACTCATAATTTAGATCCATATATTCTTGATGATTTAAGTAATCGTTATGGTAGATATAGGTTTATTAGCGGAAATTTAATGATAAGTGGAAAAGGAACCGACGCTAATCTTCCTAATCCTGGATCTTGCGTTATCAGACTTTATGATGGAAATTTTATATTAAATGGTACTGGAATAATTTCTGGTCTTAATTCTGGAGTAACAGATCTTGGTCATACAAATAATACAAAAGGTTTATACTCTATAACTATTGGACAATTTAATGTTAGCTCTGGAACAAGAAATGAAATATTTGGTTCTAGAAATAATGCAACTGGTGTTGATATAAAAGTATTTGGCGATTTAAATAATGTGCTTGGAAATAATGATAGAATTTTTAGTACTGGAAATTTTGTTAGCGGAAGCGATATCACAATTGTTGGAGAAAATAATTATATTACTGGAACAGATCATCATGTTCATGGTCATAATAATATATTAAATTCAAATGATGTAAAAATATTTGGTAATTATAATAGTGGTTTACTTTTTTCAACTGGATCATTTATTGTAGGAGAAAATAATTATGTTGGTAATAGTACTGAAGCAGGAGCAAATTCATTAGTTTATGGAGACCTTAATAAAGTCAGTGGAAAAAATACTTTAGTCTATGGAAGAAATAATTTAATTAAAATAAAGAGCGGCGCACTTGAAAAAATTTCTGTTTATGGTTTAGAAAATGATGTTAGTGGAATTGAAGTTGATGTTTATGGAAGATTAAATTTAAACTCTGGATTAACAAATCAAATTTATGGTCATAGTAATACTGGATATGGTGATATAAATTTTGTAGCAGGAACTTATAATAAAATACAAAAACCAAGTGTTGAAAATCATATCTATGGAGATTATAATATATTAACAAGAGGAAGTGGAAATTTTGTTGTAGGAAGAAGAAACGAAGCTTCAGCAAATAATTCTGATTTAGTTGGTGAATGTATATTTGTTTCTGGAACTGGAAATTGGGTTGGAGGAAAAGATTCTAATGTTACTGGAATTGATATAATCTCTCTTGGCAAAGATATTAACATAACTCATTATGGAAATTTCTCAAATGTAGTTGGAAGAGGAAATACAATCAATGGAAGTGGATACTATTCTGATGTTTATGGAAGTGATAATTTAAATAGCGGATTTAAAGCTATTATTGTTGGTAAAAATAATACTAATAGTTTAAAAAGTTCTGAAACAACAATAGTTGGAAGAATCAATGAATCCTATAATGAAAAACAAGTTATAGTTGGTGAAAGAAATATAGCTACTGCGCCAAGATCTTATACAGTTGGACAAAATAATGATAATAATGGAACTAGTGGTTATATATTCGGAGAAGAAAATTTAATAGGAAATAATAGTGATTTAGGAAATAGTCAAAATTTTAATTCTTATATTATAGGAAGAAATAATATAAGTCGTTCCGAGACAAGTAATAATTATATTTTTGGTTTAAGTAATCAGGAGGGAGAACAAAATGGAGATAATTATCTTATAGGCAAGTCAAATAGTATGGCTGATAATGCCTTTAATGATATATTAATTGGATACTCAAATACAACTAGCCAGGAGGCAGATGATGTAAGTATTTTTGGAAGGAATAATAATACAAGTTCATCACTTGTTACCATAGTTGGAAAATCTAATGATATTGGCGAAAATGGATATAAAAGTTATATATTTGGTGAAGGAAATGATTTAGGTTTCGACAATAATGATAGCTATAGATCAAGCATATTTGGATCTGGAAATACTATAGATGCTAACGATTCTGCAACTTATGGATATAATAATACTGTTGTCCCAACTTCTACTCGGTCTCATGTTTTTGGTTTAGGTAATATTTCTTCTGGAGCAGATGCAGTAATAGTTGGTAGTGGAAATAGAAACAATGGCGTTAATAGTATGGTGGTTGGATATGGAAATATTAATACTTCAGGCGGATCAAATAGTAATATTTTTGGAAGAGGTAATACTTCTCATGCTACTGGACTAAGCGTTTATGGAAGTGGCAATCATGTTACTGGCGCAGATTCTGCGACTTATGGATATGGAAATAGAGTTTCTGCAACTGCAACAAGATCTCATGTTTTTGGTTATGAAAATGTTTCTTCTGGCGCAAATAATAATATTTTAGGAAGTGGAAATAGAGTAAGCGGTTTTAATAGTATAGTAGTTGGTTATGGAAATGAAAATCAATTCAAAGCAACTGGCACAGATGTTTTTGGTCGTGGTAATTTATTAAATGACCAGAATACTAAAATCTATGGATCAGATAATAGAATTTCTGGATCAAACTCTGCTATTTATGGAGATAGCAATTCTGTATTTATTAATTCTTCATCTATTGATATTGTAGGAGATCAGAATACTGTAAGAAGTGGAAATGGTAGTATAAATATTTATGGAGATGGTAATGAACTAAATACTGGAGCTAATGGTATATTTATTGTTGGTGATGGTAATTTTATAGACTCTGGAACTACTTCATCAAGAATATATGGCGCTTCAAATACTATATCGGCTACTGGAAATTATATAAAAAATTTATATAGAATAATTGGATATGGTCCTGATTTTAACTATAACAGTAGCAATTTTTATGGAAATGGAAACCTTGATTCTGGTTACTCAAATAATATTTATGGCGACAATAATATTTTAAATACTGGAGCTGCTCAATCATATGTATATGGAAAATTAAATCGATTAAATTCCCTTCAACAATTTGAAGACTATCTATTACCCGAAGACCAATTAAATCCATCTTTTGATAATTTTATTTTTGGTGAAAGTAATTTAATAACTGGTAGAGAAACATTTACAATTGGAGCTTATAACACTGGAAGACAAAATACTTCTGGATACATGTTTGGCAGAAGAAATTTCATGGCTTCTGGATTAACTGGATCAACAATAATTGGAAATGAAATAGTTTTCCCAATATCTGGAAATGCTGGTTATAAATTAACTCCAAATAATATGAGTAACGCTATGCAAATTGGCGTTAATAATTCTGGAAAAATAACAATTTTACAAAATGGAAATATAGGAATAGGAACTAGCGGAACTCTTCCATTTGAAAATCCACAAGAACTTTTACATTTAAGAAGCGGAAATGTTTTACTTGATGCAACTGAAGGTGGCTACTTTAAATTCTATGATAAAAATAGATATGATAATATTCGAGATAATCCTTCTCAAATAAATCAACCTGGTGATATTAGAGCAATAGTATCTGGCGGAAACTTTAAAATAGATGGAGATTTAATTCTTTCTACTGGCATTGGAGAAACTGGTCAATTTTTACATGGAAGAATATTCCAAGAAGCTACAGTTAGAAATCTAGATGGTAGCATGTGGTGTTATACACCATCTGATCTTCAAGGAGATTGTACTAATGCAAGTGCAAATCCATATAATAATACTACAGAAAGCATAACTGGTACTGATGGAGTAACTTATACTCATAAAGTTGGTTTATGGCAACCATATGGATTTGATTTAGGTTGGGATACTATTGGTAGTCCAACTATAAATTATGCTAGTGGTTATGTTAGTGGATTTATATCTTCTATTTCTATAAAAGATGGAGTAATAGCAAAACCAGATTTTTGTAATGGAGATTGTAATTTTGATTATCAGCCTCATGAAGCAGGAAGAATTGCAGGAAGAGCAATTACATTCCTAGATGGCAATCCAACTTCAGCAATTATAACTGGTAGATATACTCTTATAAATACTCCAATAATGAAAACTACTAATTTATATTTACCACCAGTAAGTCAAAATAGTGGCGTATTATATACTGTAAAAAATCTAGGTCAAGGTAATATTATGGTCTTTGCTACTGGTTCAGAAAGAATAGACTTATTCTTTACTGGATTTATGATAGATCAAAGATTTGCTAGTTATGAATTTTTAAGTAATGGAAGTGGCTGGTTTTTGGTGTAATAAAATGAAAGGTAAAAGGTAACTATGTCTTATATTCCAGAATATCATGAGAATTACTATAGAGTAGAAGGTACAGCTTTTAATCAAGGCAAAATCGGTATTGGTACAATTAATCCAGTACAATTATTGCATGTAAGTGGTGGAAATATCAGACTAGATGGAACAGGGTATTTTAATGGTGATCTTAATGTTACTGGCAATTTAAATGTTTATGGAAGTACTGCTCAATTTGCAGTATCTCAAGTTATTGCTGAAGATAAATCTATTGAGCTTAATGTAGCTACTGGAACTCCAATTGGTGGAGGAAGTTATACTACCAGTGCTTTTACTGATGATGCTGGTGCGGATGAAGGTGGACTTGTATTAAAATCAACTCAAGGAGATAAGGTTATACTTTATGAAACAGTTAGTCCTGCTAGTGGTTGGGTATCTAATCAAAGATGGAATGTAAGTGGAAATTATGGAAAAAATACTTTAAACTTAACTGATAGTACTGTTGATGTTGGAATAACAATTGGTACAGACACAAATCTTTATCGTTCTGCAGCAAACACATTAAGAACAGATGATAATTTAATTGTAAATTTAGATTTAACAGTAAATGGAAATGTAACATTAGGAGATGGAGCAACTGATACAGTGACAATTAATTCTGGACCAGTTTCTCTTGTAAATGCAACAGCAGCTGCTGATGCTTTAGAATTTGGTGCTGGTGCAAATTTAGCAAATCTATATCGCTCTGCAAATGATACTCTAAGAACAGATGATAGTTTAATTGTAAACGTAGATTTAACTGTGAATGGAAATACTACATTAGGAGATGCTACATCTGATACAGTCTCATTTAATGCAAGGGCTGCTTCTGATTTGATTCCTTCTACAAATAACACAAGAAACCTTGGAAGTTCTGCTTTAAATTGGGGAACAGCATTCGTAAACACTTTACAAGTTGCCGCAAACAGTACCTTGACAGGAAATTTAAATGTTAATGGAAATACCACTTTAGGAGATGCTTATACTGATATAGTTTTAGCTACTGGAAAATTCTTAAAAAGTACACTTACTTATAGTGGGGCAGGAGTAACAACCCAAGCTAGTTCAACAACAATTATAAGTGATAAAGTTATCGTGACTGGGGCTGGAATTTTAAATGGCGCATTGACTCTTCCAGCTGCATTAGCTGGAATGGAAATAGAAGTCAAAAATAGAGCAGGTCAAGCAATTAATGTTTACGCAAATCCTACAACAGATAGAATTTTTGATTCTTCAACCCTTATTGCGAATAACACGGCCCTTGCTTTAGCTAGTAATACCAATAAAGATTTTGTATGCGCGCCATCTGGCGGAATTAACGTTTGGTTTACTTAATTTAAAAAATTAATTTAAATTTAAATTTTACTATGTCTCAATATACTTGAGATATAACTATCAAGTTGGTGATTATAAGCAATCTCTTGAATTTCTTTTATTGCGTCTTCATTTGAGTCTACTGGATTAGAAATATAATCTGATATTTTATCGTTCCAATTTTCTGGATTTTCATTAGCAATAATAATATGAGAAATTTGCTCTGCTATTTCTTTTTGTTGATTGCTCATCTTTTTAAGATTATGCATTTCTCTGAGTTTTGCGCCAACTTCTTCTTCTAATTTTTGAGCTTTAGAAAGATTTTCTTTAATTTTTAATACGCTATATTTTTCTTCAATAGAAGCTTTTGATTGTTGTCCTTGACCGATTGGTTTGACATTTTTAGTACTTTGAGGAATTCCAGTTGATCCAGATGGTCTACCTGCTCCTCCAGCTTGAGCTCCTCCAATTAATGGTTGATAAAATCCTTGATCTCTTAAATCTTTATATTTTACTTGTGATTCAAGAGATTCTTCGTTAGTAGGAAGTCTACCAGTTTCAATAGCTTTAAGTCCTTCTTCTGGAGTTAAGATGCCAAGTTCCATTAATCTATTATAAATTCTAGAGTATTGAACATCATCTTTAAGATCAATATCTTCAAATACTGGTTCTGGATAATTTTTAAAACCAAGATCTTTACTTATTCTGCGGATTTCTGGAACTAAAAATTCAGTAATAAAAGTTTGACGAGCTTGTTTTAATCTTTCCATGAATACTTGGACTTTGATACTTGTATTGGCAAATTTTTCGCTACCAATAAGAATATTATTCAAACCAATTTGAATATCTCTATCTACGACTTCGTATTTTTCTGGTCCAATAAGATTACCGATTTCTGGAATAACAAACTCAGCTTTAGTTGTATAATCTGCAATAAGAACTCTTCCAATGCTTTGATTTTCAAAAAGACCTCTCATAGCTTCAAGATTCTTTTGGTTAATACCACCATTATCAGGAGTATCTCCCATAGTAATTAAAAGAACAGCTTGTTGCATAGTCCTTGTAATAGCCATATCCATTTTTTTCATCTCAGCTTTCCAATTGATATCTTCTAATACTGGAAAACCCATAGGAACAGCAAATGGCTCGTAATCTTGCTTTTTATAAAATACAGCTGCGATCTTATCTCTTTCGAGAGGAATACTTAATATGCCTATGCCTTTTTGCATTACTAGATTTTGAGTTTCTTTTGGTAAGCTATTAAATACTTCCTTGTCTTCATCTGTTTTTGGATTCTTTAATCTTTCTAATTCATAATCACTTAGAATCTTATAATATCTACCAACTGCAAAATTAATACTTCCACCAATTTGAATATCTGCTGGATTTAAAACAATGTATCTTGCTGGTAAACTAACAGAAGCTTTGCTTGTTAAGCCAAATGTTTGAGTGATTTTACTTATATCAGAATCTTGAATTTGAGTATCGAACCTATAAAGAAATACATTGCCAGAACGATAATATTCTCTGAAAAATTTATCTTGTAAGTCAGATATATTTATCTTCTTAAAGAGCGCGGAAAAGAAATCTCTGCTTTTTTGACTTCCACCTTGAAAATATATGTGACTTGAACTAAATTCTGTCATTAAGTCAATAGTATTACGGAAAATTGCAAAGTTATAATAGCATTTTTGACAAAGAATAACTGCATCTCTAATATTGATATTTGAACTGCCTTTAATACCAGTAGAGTATTTAAAAGGTATTAATCCATCATCAATATTCTTATATCTTTCAGTTCTTACTATATTTCCAGCTAGATTTCTTCTAGATCTTGTATCATCTGACGCTTTTGCTTCATACATTTTGTTAGTACTAGCTTCGGATACCATTAGAGGTTGAATATCATTATTTTTGGATTTTTTTGATTTATTTTGTTCTTTTTTTAACATTTTCATAAATTATTACACCTTATGTAATCATTATAGGCGAAAAAGTTGGAGTTTCTAATATTTCTGGCTGAGACATAATATCATTATAACATTTATACCCCCAATTTGCAAGCATTAAAGCTGAATAATTGTCTTTTCTGGCTTTATTAGCAGAGGCACTTCTTTTTAAATGTTGAGGCAAATCAAAGTTTTGATTACCACGGCTAGTAGATGTATATTCAACTAAAGCACATTGTTTCTTAGTTTGATATATGAAATCATCTTGATTTTCTATAAAATCTAAAGTTGTCCAATCTTTTTTATCTTCTGTGCGGATTAAACTTAAATTAGCATTACTATTCATTACTTTATTAAAGAAATCTTCATTACCACCAGTATTAGAAGCAAACCAAATTTTCTTATAATCAATACAAGCTTGTAAATATTCATTACCTTTTCTAATAAAATTGCTAGTAAATACTTGATTAATAGCTATTCTACCATCTTGTAAATTGTATTTATTCCTAATATCCCGTATCATTAAATCATAATCTAGACCCTCTAAATCTGAATTAAAATCCAATAATTTAATATTTAATTTATCCTTTTTAAATAGCTCTGATTCATTACAGCTAGATAAGAATACATCTGAACCCGCATTATCAAGTATGATAAATATAATATTAAAATGAGTCATTATATAATGAAAATATGCAACATGATTTTTTAAATTACCTAAGCCAGCATAAGTATGGACTAATGTTGAAGTTTTTGTATCTTCATCTATTTCTAATACTGCCATAGCAAAATAATCCGCATTTGGACTATCGCTCATATTAGGATCGATTCCAAGAATATATTTTTTAGATGATTCACCTTTTAAAAGAGTATGAGGTTTTTCTCCTAATTTCAAGGTGCATTCTTCCATCTTTTTTGCATTAAAATAACTATCGCTACCATCCGTAAATCGAGCACAATATTCTCGAAGGAAACTACTATGACTTGATCCACCAGCTTGAGCTTCTTCAATAATTGTTTTATCGATCATTTCTTCT
>Ga0214921_10007983_pt1 | contig 13903 bp, 12 predicted proteins | sample LL1505_MetaG_FD_177992 | JGI IMG/M metagenome (GOLD analysis project Ga0214921, IMG submission 177992) | Freshwater microbial communities from Lake Lanier, Atlanta, Georgia, United States - LL-1505 | ecosystem: Environmental > Aquatic > Freshwater > Lake | place: USA: Georgia | collected... | reverse complement strand
AGTGGCAGATCGACAAGAAGCGGATCGCCGCCAGCGGCGGCTCGGCCGGCGCCTGCTCGAGCCTGTGGCTGGCGTTCCATGACGACATGGCCGAGCCGGCCAGCAGTGATCCGGTGGCGCGGGAGTCAACCCGGCTCCTCGCGGCTGCCGTGACCGGCGCGCAGACCACGCTCGATCCGCTGCAGATGAAGGAGTGGACGCCCAACAGCCGCTACGGGGGCCATGCCTTCGGCTTCATGAAGAATCCTGACAAGCGCGACACGCAGTTCGCGGAGTTTCTCGCGGCCCGCGACCGGCTCCTGCCGGTGATCAATCGGTATTCGCCCTATGCACTCGTGACAGCGGATGATCCACCGGTCTATCTCCAGTATGGCGCTCCGCCAGCCCTCGGCCAGGAGCAGAAAGATCCGACGCACTCGGCCAACTTCGGCGTGAAGCTCAAGGAGCGGCTCGATGCGGCGGGCGTGCCGTGCGAACTGGTCTATCCGGGGGCGGCCGACGTGCGTCATGCGACGGTGTCCGACTATCTCGTAGCGAAGCTTCTGGGTGTGGACTGAGTCTGCCTGTCGCCGCCGATCGAAAGGAACTGCTGGTCATGAGCGGATACGCTTGGCTCCAATTGGTCTTCCGCGGCATCGCACTTGTGGCGGTCTTGTTCGTCGGTATGGTTCGTGCCGACGGGCTGCGGCCGCCGAGCGTGCTCGTCATCCTCTCCGACGACCAGCGGGCCGACACGATTGGGGCCCTTGGCAATCCCCACCTGCGGACGCCGGCCGTCGATGCCCTCGTCGCGCGGGGCACGGTCTTCGGCCGTGCGTATTGCATGGGCAGCAGGAACCCGGCGGTCTGCGTGCCCAGCCGCGCGATGATGCTCTCCGGCCAGTCGCTCTTCCATGTCAACGAACAGCTCCGCGGCTGCGATACCTGGCCCGAGGCCTTTGGACGGGCCGGCTACCGGACCTTCCTCACCGGCAAGTGGCACAACGGCGCCGCATCGGCCACACGGTGTTTTGCCGAGGGGAACAGCGTGTTTCTGGGTGGCATGCACGACCAATTCAGCGTGCCTCTGGTGTCGTTCGCCGGGCACGGCAAGCCCGTGCAGGCCGAGCCAACTGCTTTGCACTCGTCTGCACTCTTTGGGAATGCCGCCGAGGCATTCGTCCAGAGCCTTGGCGACGAGCCCTTCTTCGCGTGGGTGGCGTTTACCGCTCCACACGAACCGCGGCAGCCACCCGAGGGATTTCGCGGGCGGTTCGTGGGCCGCGAGCCGCCGCCGCCGGAGAACTTCCTGCCAGAGCATCCGTTTGACAACGGAGAGCTGACGATTCGCGACGAAAAACTACTGGGCTGGCCCCGGACGCGGGAGCAGATCTCAGCCGCTCTGGCCGACTACTATGCCTGCATCGAGGGCATGGACGCGCAGATCACCCGGGTCGTCGCGGGCCTCAAGGCGAAGGGCCGGCTCGACGACACGATCATTCTCTTCACGAGTGATCATGGACTCGCCCTCGGGAGCCACGGCCTGCTCGGCAAACAGAACCTCTACGAGCATTCGATGCGTCCGCCCGCGGTGATCGCCGGGCCGGGTGTACCGGCGGGGAACCGCACCGATGCCCTTTGCTATCTCCATGACCTCACGGCCACGATTGGGGAACTGGCCGGCGTGCCCGCGCCACACAAGAACGAAGGCAAGAGCCTCGTGCCCGTGCTCCGCGATCAGCAGCCGCGCATCCGAGACGAGCTGTTGCTGGCCTACCGCGACGTGCAGCGGGCGCTGGTCACGCCGGAGTGGAAGCTGATCGAGTACCCCGTGGCGCGAAAAACCCAGCTCTTCCATCTGGTGCAGGATCCCGATGAGCGGGTGAATCTCGCCGACGATCCGGCGGAGGCGGGCCGCCGCGCCACTCTCGACACTCGGCTCAAGGCCATCCGGCAGACAGCCGGTGACCCGTTCGGCGGGGCCGCACCCGCGCGGCCAAACATTGTCCTCTTTCTTGCCGACGACCTCGGCTATGGCGAACTGGGCTGCTACGGCCATGCCGCGGCCGTTACGCCGAATCTCGATCGCTTCGCCGCCGAGGGCCTGCGGCTCACCGACTGCCATTCGGCAGGCAGCGTCTGCTCGCCGTCGCGGTCGGCGCTGCTCACAGGACGGACGCCGTACCGCAACGGCGTGTTCACCTGGATCCCGGAAGACAGCCCGATTCATCTGCGGACGAGCGAGCAGGCGTTGCCAAAACTCCTCGCCGGCGCTGGCTATGACACCTGCCACGTCGGCAAATGGCACTTGAACGGCAGGTTCAACTCTCCCGACCAGCCGCAGCCCTCGGATCACGGCTACTCGTGGTGGCTCGCCACGCAGAACAACGCCGCTCCCAGTCACGCCTTTCCCACGAACTTCGTCCGCAATGGCCAGTCCATTGGCAAGGCCGATGACTATTCCGCGCCGTTCATCGTGAAGGAGGCGATCGGTTGGCTCAAGGAGAAACGTGACCCAACGAAGCCATTTTTCCTGGCCGTGTGGACGCATGAGCCGCACTATCCGATCGCGTCGGAAGAGCGTCATGAAAAACTCCATGCCGACATCGCCGATCGGGAGGAGCGTACCTACCGGGCGAACGTCACGCAGCTCGATGACGCCTTCGGGCAGCTGATGCGGTCGCTCGACGACATGCAGCTCACCGATTCCACGCTCGTCTTCTTCTCCAGTGACAACGGGCCAGAGGGTGACGGCGATAAGGGGCCGGGTCGTGGCCTGGTCGGAGGATTGCGCGGCCGCAAGCGGTCGATGTACGAGGGTGGTCACCGGGTGCCGGGGCTCGTCCGCTGGCCCGGCACGATCGCAGCCGGCACGGAAAGCGGCGTGCCGGTGATCGGCAGCGATTTTTTTCCAACGGTGCTGGCGGCGGCGGGAGTCGAGCTACCGGCGGAGCGGAAGCTCGACGGCATGAACACTCTGCCTCTCCTGGCCGGCGGCCGCGTCGAGCGGCAGGTGCCGCTCTACTGGCGATGGGGCGGCAAAGTGGCCTATCGGGAGGGGGATTGGAAGATCGTGGTGGACGAAGCGCTCGAAAAGCCCGAACTCTACGATCTCGCTACCGATCGGAATGAAGCGACGAATCTGGCTGCTCAGGAACCCGATCGACTCGCTGCGATGATGGCGCGGCTGCGGGCCTACACGGCCGAGGTGGAGGCCGAGGGGCCGGACTGGTGGCGGACGGAACCACTCAACGGTCGCAAGAAAAATCCCGCCGCGACCCCCAAGACGAGTCGCAAGGACGCTGCATAGCCCGGAGGCGTGGAGAGAGTCTCCGCCGCACGACGGCCACGCTGATGCTACACTCTCGGCCTCACAGAGAGCGTGGGAACCATCAGTCGGAGGCGGACATGTCTGCACATGAATCACGATCTGAGTCATTCAAGCCCACCCCTGCCGCGACGGCCAGCAGCAGGATCGGCCTGACGCTCTTCTGGATCTACGTGCTGCTCTACGCCGGCTTCATGGCGTTGGTGCTGTTCCGCCCCGACCTGCTCTCGCTGCGGCCCTTCGGTGGCGTCAACTTGGCCATCGCCTACGGGATGGGGCTGATCGCGGGGGCGTTCGTCCTGGCCATCGTCTACATGGCCGCCTGCCGGGCCGTCGAAGGCGGCGGCCCGCCTCGCGGCTGACTCGCATCAGCGACCGTATTTTTGGACAAGCGTTCTTCGAAAGGATTTCCGGCCGATGCTCTACGAATCCTCCGCCGCCGCCATCGCGATCTTTGCCGCTTTTGTGCTCGGCGTCATCGGACTGTCGTTCTATCTCGGCCGCAAGGGCCAGTCAGCCAAGGGCTACTACGCCGCCCACGGCGAGATCCACTGGTTCGTCAACGGCATCGCCTTCGCCGGCGACTACCTCTCGGCGGCGTCGTTCCTCGGCATCTGCGGGATGATCGCCTTCAACGGCTACGACGGTTTTCTCTATTCGATTGGATTTCTCGCCGGCTGGATCGTGGCGCTGTTCGTGATCGCCGAACCGATCAAGGCACTCGGGAAGTTCACCTTCGCCGACGCCCTCGACAGCCGGTTCAACAGCCGCGGCATCAAGCTGGCGGTTGCGATCTCGACGCTCGTGGTGAGCATCTTCTATCTCATTCCTCAGATGGTCGGGGCGGGCGACCTGATCGTGCCGCTGTTGGGCCTGCCGCATACGGTCGGTGTGATCCTCGTGGGTGTGGCCGTCACCATGATCGTCGTCACCGCGGGCATGGTCTCCACCACCTGGGTGCAGTTCATCAAGGGGTCGCTCCTCGTCTTTTTCTGCGGCATACTCGCAGCGATGATCTTGAACCGCGGCCTCGTCGTGGGCACCGGCCCCGCTGCGAATCTCACACCGCAGGTTCGCACGGTCACACCCGACGGCACCGTGCTCATCGACGGAAAGCCACAGTCGAAGGACCATGACCTGCGGCCGGTCGGCACGCTCAAGGCGTTGCCCGACCGCTACGCCGGGAAAACCTCGACCGGACCGCTGCGGCCGCTGGAATATCTGGCGGCCCTGGAAGACTCGACCGTCGTGACCTGGTCGAGCAAGAAACACACCGATGCCGCAGGCACCCACACCACCTATTCACCCGTCGAGCGCAAGGGCTCCGATCTGCTCAAGCCGGGCGGCTATTTCAAGGGACTGTCCACCGGAAAGCTCGCCGATCGGCTCGACTTTGCCAGCCTGATGCTGGCGCTCTTCTGCGGCACGGCATCGCTGCCGCACATCCTCATTCGCTACTACACCGTCAAGGACGCCGCCGCGGCACGGCAGAGCACGGTCGTGGGGATCGCTGCGATCGGCGCCTTCTACGTGCTCACGCTCTACCTGGGGCTGGGCGCGATGACCAGCGGAGCGCTCGATCCCACGAGCACGAACATGGCCGCGCCGCTGCTGGCGAAGTCCTTCAGCACCACGCTGTTTGCGATCATCTCGGCGATCGCCTTTACGACCGTGCTCGGCACGGTGAGCGGGCTGATCATGGCCGGCAGCGGAGCCGTTGCCCACGATCTTGTTGAGAATGTATTTGGCATCCCGATGACCGATCACGAAAAGGTGCGGTGCGGCAAGATTGCGGCGGTGGGTCTGGGGATCATCGCGATGGTCTTGGGCGTGCTGTTTCGCAGTTTCAACGTCAGCTTCCTCGTGGGCTGGGCGTTCAACATCGCCGCCAGTGCCAACCTGCCGGCGCTCGTCATGCTTCTCTTCTGGCCAAGGACGACGAAGCAGGGCATCATCGCCGCGGTGACCGTCGGGATGCTTTCGTCGCTGGCGTGGATCCTGATGTCGGCCGACACGTTCGAGAAGGTCTACGGCTGGAGCCGCGAGGCCTCGATCGTGCCCTTCAGCCAGCCGGGGCTTGTGACGATCCCGCTCGGATTCCTGGTGCTCGTCGTCGTGTCGCTGCTCACGCCGAAGCCCGTGGAACCCACGACCAGCGACACGGTACGGCGCCATGGCTAGCCCGGACACTGCCGGCGGGCAGCATGCCGTGATCCAGTGCGGACGCGAGCACCTCGAGGCAATCCGTGGCATCTACAACCACGAGATCGTGCATACGACGGCGCTCTACGAATACGAGCCCCGGGGCGTTGAAACCATGGCGGCCTGGTGGGCTGTCAAGCAGGCCGCTGGCCTGCCGGTGCTCGGCATCGAACTCGACTCCGGCGTGCTGGCGGGATTTGCCACCTGGGGGTCCTTCCGACCGTTTCCGGCCTACGTCCACACGGTCGAGCATTCCGTCTACGTCGACGCCCGCTTTCGCGGCCGCGGCGTGGGGCGGGCGCTGCTGGCCGCGCTGATCGACGAGGCCCGCGTCAGGGATCTGCACACCCTGGTGGGCGTGATCGACGCCACCAACGCGGCGAGCATCGGGCTCCACCGCCGGCTCGGCTTCACCCGCTGCGGCACGGTCCGCGAGGCGGGATTCAAATTCGGCCGCTGGCTCGACGTGGAATACTGGCAGATCATCCTGGCCACGCCGACCTGAATCGGCCGCCTACACCCGCGGAAGTTCGAAGCCCTTGCGGTAGTCCCGCGTGAAGAGGCGGTTCGCCTCGTCATCGGTCGATCGCTCCGTCTTCGGGTCGATCGTCAGCTCGCGGCCCAGCTTGAGCGTGGTGGCGTTGAAGTCGACGTTGTCTTCCTTGCAATACGCCTCGAAGCTGTCCCATGTGTCGGCCACGTGCTTGTCGTTTGCAGCGAGCGTCGGCCGTGTGCCGAGGGGCACCGCCTGGCCGAGCGCCCACGAGACGTTGCCCAGGTGCGCCAGCGCACTGGAAAAATGCCCGTCCTCGATGTCGAGGTGGAGATCCTTGTGGTTGCGGCTCTTGATCGCCTTCACGAAATTCGCGAAGTGTTGCTGGTAGCTGCCTTCCGACCACTTGCCCAACTCGTTGCCGTCGTAATCGAAGGCAGCACCGGAACTGTAGTTCGGTCCAACGGCGAAGCCCTTGGTGCCGTACCAGACGTTGCAGGCACCAGCGAACGGGCTGCCGTTTTTGAGGCCGAAGGTCACTGGCGTTTTGATCGGCAGGCCACGGACATCGGAGATCAGCAGCGCGTCGTCCCACTGAAAGATCGTCACCTGGCTGTTGGCCGTGTCGCCGTTGTCGATGTAGCCGAGCCGGCCGCCGACACTCACCACCCGCTTGGGCAGTTCCTGCTTGCCGAGCCCCCAGCGGGCCTTGTCGAGTTCGTGTGGGTTTTGGTTGCCGAGGTCGCCGTTGCCGGTGACGTGGTTCCAGTGCCAGTCGTAATGGAGCTTTTTGCGGGTGGGCACCTCGGCCGGAGCCGGGCCCGCCCAGAGGTCGAAGTCGACGCCGGGCGGAATCGGGGCGGGCGTGTCGACCAGCCCGATGCTCGGCCGGTTGCGGTAGCAGATGGCACGGGCGACTTTGACATCGCCGATCTTTCCGCTCTTCACGAAGTCGAGCGTCTGCCGCATGCCGGTCATGCTGCGGCTCTGCACGCCCATCTGGCACATGCGTCCGAGCTTCCTCGCCCACTGCGTCATCACACGGCCCTCCTCCACGTTGTGGCTGCAGGGCTTTTCCACATAGACATCCTTGCCGGACTGCATGGCCCAGATCGCCATCAGGGCGTGCCAGTGATTCGGCGTGGCGATCGAGACGGCGTCGATATCCTTGCGGTCGAGCAGGCGGCGGACGTCCTGCACATAGGCCGGCGGGTGGAGCGAGTCCTTGAAGTGCTTCTCGCACAGCCGCACGTAGGCGGACGGGTCGACATCGCAGATCGCCACCAGTTGGCAGTCGGGATTGGCCAGCCACTCGCCGACATGGAGCGCGCCCTGCCCATTCACCCCGATCGTGGCAACGCGGATTTTGTCGCGCGAGGGTGTGGCAGTCGAGGAATTGACCTCGGCGGCCTCTGTCGGAGCGGACGGCATGCCGGCCAGCGAGGCGGCTGCGAGCGCGAGGGCGGTCTCCACGAAATCACGGCGTGAGAGTGGCACGGAGGCGGACTCCTGGGAGGGGCGAGACAAGCAGTTGTAGGGAACGGTCGCGGCACGGCATCCGCCTCTCCGAGTCTACTCTTCCGCCATCCACAGCCAACTGACGAGAGCGGCAATGGGGCTAAAATCGGGTGAAACGCCAGCCAACGCGGGACGCTTGCAGTCCACCGAGGTCGAGAGGCTGGTGCTCAGGAGCGGTCGCGACGGCTGGACGCCGCCCCCTTCCCCTTTCGCGGGGTGGCCGCGTTCGTGTGGGGACGCGACGCAGCGCGGGCTCCGCCACGTGGGGCGCCATGTCGGGGACCAGTCGAGGGAGGGTCGTACGACACGCTCAGCACCTTGGCCGTCCCACGGCCGGACGGCGCAAGGACGTGGGGAATGGCGGCGTAGATGTAGACGCTGTCCCCCTTGTCAAGGTGGATCAGTTCATCGCCATATTCCAGCTTCACCTCGCCCTCGAGCACCAGCAGAAATCGCTCGCCGTCGTGGTTGTCAGGATGATGGCGGTTGCCCACACCCGACAGGTGCACGATCATCGGGTTCATGGCCCGATCCCGCCACTGGTCGGCGAGAGTTTCGGTCACATAGCCGCTTCGGCTGTCGCGGGCGGGCTCGGTCCGTCCCTCGCCCTGTTTCACCACAACGTACTGCGGCGGCACCGACAGTCCCTGGACCAGGGTGTCGACGCCGCACTCGAGCACCTCGGCCAGTTTGACGAGACCATCCAACGATGGCGTGAGCTGACCATTCTCCAGTTTGGAGAGCCAGCTGACTGTGAAGTTGGCCCGCGACACGACCTCTTCGAGGGTGAGGCGGCGGGCCAGCCGGGCGGCACGAATGCGTCGGCCAAGGTCGGAAAGATTGATGGCGCTTGTCATGCGGTGCGAGGCGTGGTGAAGGCTGTCTCCGGGGGGAGTATGCCCCGCCGGTGATACGCTCGCAAGGGGGGGTGCCACGAGAAGGCTTCCCAGCCCAAGCGGCCTTCGTCTCCCGCAAGGGACTGCAGCCAGCCCTCAGGCACCCGGGCGACGGTAGTGCCGGTAGGCCAAAAGCACGTCGTGCAGGTCGGACGAGATCGAGATTTCGTCGTCCTTGAAATCGGTGAGCCAGGTGCGATTGCTCACCACGGCATCGGCCAGCAGCGGCAGCACCTCACCGAGCGAGATACGGACGCTCTTTTCCGACGGCTGATCCAGCACAGCGACCTTCGGCTGACCCAGATCGGGGCCGGTGTACACGCGGAGACGACGCATGGCCATAACACACTCCCTTGTTGCTCGTGCTTGCGGGCGGGGGCGGGTTGCCCTCCGGCCAGATGGTTGGGCGTCGTCCTGACACGCACCATCACCACCCTTGGTATCGGCACGTCGAGCCCGCAATGTTTGGCCGAATTCCCCGGACTGTGAGGAATTGAACGGTCAAACCGGGCGGACTGGGCCTTTTGGAGGCAGTGCGGGGTCAGGCCCGGCTCTTGTCGACAGTGGATGTCTGAGTCTGCACGCGGCCTGCGCGGAAGGCGTCGCCGATCGACTGAGGGACGAGGGCCTCCGCCTGAAACAGCCGGGCGCGATTCTCGGCGGTGGAGGCCTTCATCTCCTGCTCGCGGGCGATGGCAACACTCCGCCGTTCCTCGGCCTTGGCCCGGGCCACCCGCGTGTCGGCCTCGGCCTGGTCGGCTTGGAGGCGGGCACCGATGTTTTCCCCCACCTCGATGTCGGCGATGTCGATCGACACGATCTGAAACGCCGTCTGTGCATCGAGCCCACGCTGCAGCACAGCCTTCGAAATCGTGTCGGGATGTTCCATCACCTCGAAGTGGCTGTCGGCCGAGCCGATCGAGGTGATGATGCCCTCGCCCACCCGCGCGATGATCGTCTCCTCCGTGGCGCCGCCGATGAGCTGCTGCAGATTCGTCCGCACCGTGACCCGGGCCCGAATCTTCAGTTCCACGCCATTCTTGGCCACGGCCGAGAGCGTGGACTTGCCACTGGCCGTATCGGGGCAGTCGATCACCTTGGGGTTCACGCTCGTCTGCACGGCGTCGAGCACGTCGCGGCCGGCCAGGTCGATCGCGCAGGCGCGGTCGAAGTCGAGGTCGAGGTCGGCGCGGTGGGCCACGATCAGTGCCCGGATCACACGCGGCACATCGCCACCGGCAAGATAGTGCGCCTCGAGCCGTCGCGCCGTGATGTCGCGGCCGAGGCCTGCCTGCACGGCCATGATCCTGGCCTGCACGATCGTCCGCGCGTTGACCTTCCGCAGGCTCATGCCGAGCAGTTCGAGGAACCGCACGGGTGCCTTTGACCAGAAAGCCTGAAACCAGAGCTGCCCGTAGTTGAAGAGGAGCAGGAGCATCGTCAGGGCCAAGAGGCCGAGCACGAGGCCCGCCCCCAACAGGATCGGGACGGGCAGGCTGGTTGGCAGTTCGTTCACGGGGTGCTCGCGTGTGGCTGGGAAGAGGGGCCGGGGACCGAAACTGGCCCACCCCGCCAGCCTAGTTCGGGAAACCGGCCGTCGCCACTCTCGACGGCGCGTCCTCGATCCAGCCGCCGCCGAGCAGGCGATCGCCGAGATAACAGACGGCCGGCTGGCCGGGCGAAATCGGGCCGGGCGACTGGTCTGGACCGCCGGTGAACCGGGCGGAAAACCGGCCCGGTCCCAGCGGCGTCACCACCGCCGACGCCGGCCCCCGCTGGGCCCGGCATTGCACCAGGCACTCAAACGGCTCGTCGCCCACCGGCTCGAGCCAGGTCGCCTCGCCCGCCACCAGGTGTGTGTCGGGCACATCCTCGCGATCTCCCACCACGATCCGGCAGGTGTCTGCATCGATCTGCACGACGTAGAGCGGCCGGCCCACGGCCAGCTTGAGTCCGTGCCGCTGGCCGACCGTGAAGTGTTCGATGCCATCATGCCGACCGAGCACACGACCATCCAGGGCGACGATCTCTCCCGCACGGGAGCCTCCGAGCCGGTGGCTCACGAGCCGCGCATGGTCGCCCGAGGCGACGAAGCAGATCTCCTGGCTGTCGGGCTTGTCGGCGGTGATGAGCCCGAGCGCCGCTGCCCGACGGCGGACATCGTCTTTCGACATTCCCCCCACGGGCAACAGCATCCGGCCCAGCCGCTCAGGCACCACGTCGAAGAGCACATAGGACTGATCGCGGGCGGTATCGAGACCGCGGGAGAGCCGGGGCCGGCCGTCAGCCGCGCAGGTCAACTGGGCGTAGTGGCCCGTAGCCACGTGCGTGGCCCCGATGGCGTCGGCATGATCGAAGAGCCGGCCGAACTTGATCCACGAGTTGCACCGCACGCAGGGATTGGGCGTGCGGCCGCGGCCATACTCCGTGGCGAAGTAGTCGATGATCCGGCTGAAGTCGTCGGTCAGGTCGAGGGCGAAGAGCGGAATCCCCAGCCTGTCGGCAACCCGCCTCGCATCGAGGGCGTCGGTGACGCTGCAGCAGCCCTGATGGCCGCTTGCCAGGATCGGCAGGGCTGCGGGCGACGTCGTTTCTGCGGGCAGCGCCGGCCGGCCATGCCGCATGAAGACGCCCACGCAGTCGTAGCCCGCCTCCACGAGCAGGCTCGCGGCGACGCTCGAATCGACTCCGCCCGACATGGCGACAACGACGCGTGGCATGGGAGCGTGTTCACAGCCCGCTAGTAGACGAGCGTGGCCTCGACCCGGTGCGGCGACAGCCGTTCGCGGCCCCCCAGCGGCTCGATCTCGATCAGGAAGGCAGCGCCGGCCACCTGGCCACCCGCCGCCTCGATCAGCCGCATGCAGGCCGCCGCGGTGCCGCCGGTAGCCAGCACGTCGTCGACGACGAGCACGCGGGCGCCGGGCGTGAGCACGCCGCGGTGCATCTGCAGCCGGTCGCGGCCGTATTCAAGGTCGTACTCGTGCTCCAGCGTATCGGCCGGCAGTTTGCCTGGCTTCCGCACCGGGATCACGCCCACGCCGAGCGTGAGCGCCAGCGGCGTGGCGAACAGGAATCCCCGCGCCTCGACCGCCGCGATGGCGTCGATGTGGGCATTGCGCCATGGTGCCGCGAGTTGGTCGATGCTCGCCGCCAGCGCGGCGGGGTCGGCGAGGAGCGGCGTGATGTCCCGAAACAGAATGCCGGGCTTCGGGAAGTCGGGCACGGGGCGGATAAAGGCTTTGAGGTCCATGAGCGTCAGCCTACCGCATGCAGGCCGCCGCCGTCAGGCCCCCTGCCGCAGCCGGATCGTCGCCTGCGGGACGCCGTCGATCGCCATGGCGAGATTGGCGAGCGTTTCCGACTCGATCTGCCGAACCCGTTCCCGCGTCAGGCCAAGCACAGCCCCGATCTCCTTGAGCGTCATCGGCTCGACGCCGCCCAGTCCGAAACGCAGCCGGATGATCTTGGCGGCCCGTTCGTCGAGCGTGTCGATCCGTCGGAGCACATGCCGCAGCGTGTCGTGATCGAGCAGCACTTCCGCGGGACACTTTGCATTTTCGTCACGGACCAATTCGCCGAGCGACCAGCCCCCGTCGGCCTGCTCGGTCTGCGGGGCATTCTGGTGGACATGGATGGCCTTCTTGATGATCGGCAGCTTCTTCCGCGCGAGGCCCAGCATCCGCGCCACTTCCTCGGGGGTGGGTGTGCGGCCGAGGCTCTCGTTCAGGCGTGCCGTCGCCCGTCGCCATTTCGAGAGCAGTTCCACCATGTAGGCCGGGATGCGGATCGTCTTGCCGGAGTTGATGAGCGCCCGCTTGATCGACTGCTTGATCCAGTAGCTGGCGTAGGTGCTGAACCGCGTGCCCATGGTCGGGTCGAAGCCCTCGACGGCCCGCAGGAGGCCGAGGTTCCCCTCCTCGATGAGATCGGGCAAGGCCAGGCCGCGGTTCGAGTAGCCACGTGCGATGTTGACCACCAGTCGAAGGTTGGCACGGATCATGTGGTCCCGCGCCGCAGCATCTCCTTTGCCGATGGCCGTGGCCAGCCGCCGTTCGTCCTCGGCCGTCAGGAGCGAGGTGGCGTTGATGTCACGGAGGTAGGTCTCGAGTGGATTCTGGACGGCGGACGAGGACGGCTTGCTACGACGAGAGGGCGATGGCATGGGTGGAGTTGGCCTTCCCCGGGGCGTTGGGGACTTCGGAGGAATAATAAGGATGATGAGCAGCCGATTCCGTTCGCAGGCCTTCGAGGCTCGCGGGCTGGCCGGATCGACAGCGTTGTAAAGAAAGCTATCGACGCTCGCCGCAGTGCTCTGCACAAGCAAGGGAGGAAGGGTGCCGCACAGCGGTTAGAGCGGTGACACGGGTCATGCCGGTCGTGCTGTCACGCTGCAGAAGACTGCAGCGGGTCTTCCAGCCCCCAGTCGATCCGCACCAGCTCCGGGGTGGCGCCGATGCGGATCGGCAGCCCTGACGTGCCGATGCCGCGCGAGACATAGAGCGGCGGGCCGTTGGCGTCGCGATACCAGCCCGCGACATAGCGGCCGCAGCCCGGTGGCAGGATCGCCGCCACGCCGAAGGGCGCCACCTGGCCGCCGTGGGTGTGGCCGCTCAACACCAGCGACGCAGCGTGCTCCGGCGGCAGCCCCAACGTGTCGCGAGCGATCGGACAGTGGGTGAGCACGAGATGATGGTCGAGCGGCCGGCCATCGCCGATGGCCGAAGCGGCCTCGGGCTGGCTGAAGAGGATGTCGTCGAGGCCCGTGACGCGGATCGTGCGTCCTCGGTGTGCCAGTTCGATCGACCGATTCACGAGCAGTTCGATGCCGTGACGAGCGTAGGTGCGGGCGAACTGCTCCGGCACAATGCCACTGCGGTATTCCCAGTTGCCGAGGATGGCGAGCACCCGTGGCGATCGGGGGAACTCTCCCAGGAGCGTGTCGAGCAGCGGGAGCGATCCGGCCCGGTCGATCGAATCACCCGTGATCACGATCAGGTCGGCCTGCGCCTCATGGAGCTGCTCGAGGAGCTGACGTTCGAGCGTCCCCATGCCGTGCACGTGCAGGTCGCTGACCTGCACGATGCGGAGACGCTCGGCAGTGGCGGCCTGTCCGAAGGTATGGTGGCTCGTCACGAGCCGCCGTGGCGTGATTGCCACGCCGTCGATCGCGGCCGCCAGCGGCACGGCACCGGCAACGAGGCAGGCGCTGCTGAGAAGCGTGCGACGGCTGAGGGGTGGAGACCGGCGACTTGGGCTGGGACGGGGCGCGCCGGCAGGGGAGGCCTGTGTCATGGGCGCGGGACGCTATCGGGACGAAGGCCTGGTCCGAGCACGCGGTCGAGGAACGAGATCAGGGCCTGACCACCGGGAGCGCCCAGGTCGAGGCCCGGGCTGTGGCCGACATTGGAAAGGACGACGAGCATGGTGTCGACGTTGGCGGCCTTGAGCGTGGCCGCGAATTCGACTGCTTGTTTGGATGGCACG
>Ga0214921_10007981_pt1 | contig 13904 bp, 12 predicted proteins | sample LL1505_MetaG_FD_177992 | JGI IMG/M metagenome (GOLD analysis project Ga0214921, IMG submission 177992) | Freshwater microbial communities from Lake Lanier, Atlanta, Georgia, United States - LL-1505 | ecosystem: Environmental > Aquatic > Freshwater > Lake | place: USA: Georgia | collected... | reverse complement strand
ATCCTTTGGTTTTGGCATGGGTTCAATGCTATTCAACGTTGCATTTAATGATTCAAAATATTCTTGTTCTTTTATCCTGGCTTCATAATGGTCTTTGCAATTAAAAAAATTTATTATTTCCATTCTCCAATTATACCATCCACCATTTTCCCTTATAACTTTATACAACTTGCACTGATGATTTGAAGATTTTTCACTTATGCAACTTTGTTTATGAGCATGTTTCCTTTGAACAAAATTTGTAGTATGACCAATATAAAGTTCTTTTACAGTAGAATCTTTACAATAGATTTTATAAATAATAGTGTTTGAATAATCAATTTCAACTTTTGGCATATTATGTATTGTTATCTTATATTTATATTAAAAAAATCTTATATAATCTTATAAAAATTTTATAAATAAAAAATGCCTAAATACTTTTCCGTAAAATATATAAAATTTTATCGTAACAATATTTTCGCATATTTTTTAGAATTTCTGAGCGTTTTGCTCACAAGGGCTAAAAAAACACCCTATTTCGGCAAAATACCCTAGGTTTCGAAAAATGGACATTTATTTTTGTCCATTTTTAAAATTCACGAACACTTTTGACCCTCGATTTCTGGAGATTTTCTTTAAGCCCTCTTTTTAATAATATATATTTCCTGAAAATAGTGCCTTATTTTTAGTTCCTTTTTTTCAGTCCATATTTTCTACTTTTTCCGCATCGTTTTATATTTTTATTTTTTCTTGTTTTATTTTTTTTATTTTTTATTAAACTGTTTTTTGTATATTTGGGAATTTTTTTATGACGACAACGACGAGTTTTTCTGGGATTTCCACCAAACAATCCTGGTATTCCTGCTCCTACTAATCCTAACGCTTCACCTATTCCTTTGTCTATATCAGTTTTAGAAAGCATACCTGAAAACAATCTGGTTATTTTTGTAGAAAAATTAGTAAAAGTTTCTTGTAATATAGAAGCTATCTTTTGTTTGCTAACTGATTCATTTTGTTTCATAGCATTTGGATTTTGTGATTGTAGAGTCTTATCTGCTAGTTCAAGTAGTTTTTTTAATTGTTTTGGTAAATGACCAAACTTTGTGTTAGAATTGTTTATTTTTTTATCTATAGCATCTTTTACTTTTTTTATTTTATCTGAAATGTCTTGCAATAAAATTCTCATTTTTTCGGTAAATTTTAGTGTTTCATTTTCTTCTATTCGCTTTTGTAAATCTCTATATATATTATTTAATCTTACTCGTTCGGCTGGTTGATCACCTGGAAAAGCTTGTTTTAACGTGTCTAAACCGTCAATTATTTTTATCGTATTTGTTATTGACTGTTTTTCTTTTCTATCACGGTATGATTGCCTAATTTGTTGATTTAACATTTCTTTTAATTTTCTTTGAGAATCTTTTAATTGTTTATTCAGTTCCTCTTCTTTTTTTTTTAATTCTTCGTTTAATTTAGCGAAATTATTTGTATATGAAGATGATGATGATGATGATGATGATGATGATGATGAAGATGAAGATTCTTGCATTAAAAAATAAGTATTATAAAAATTTAAATTATCACTCAACACTTTACTAACATATTCAATACCAGATACTACATAATCTAATTTTTTTTCGGTTTTTGGAATTTCATTTTCATTATATTGAATTTTTTCTAAAACTTTTAATGCAACTTTTGTATCTATTTTATCTAATAATAATTGTTGTTCATTTTCATCTGTTAATTTAAAACAAGTGGTTGCTTTTTGTATAAATGCATTTAATTGTAATAAATTATTTAAAGTTTCTTGAGTATAATGTTGGATACCAGTTCCCAGTATACCAAAGTCAGTTTTAGCTTGTGTATTTAATTTTGATCCTAATATTAACAATAGTTTGTTTAGACAGGATTTTCTATCGGCACACGTAAAATTTTTGGGAATAAATTCATAATATTCATTTAAATCAACTAAGGAACCTATCACTTTTTTAAAGACATCATCTGGAATTAAATCTTTTGGTTCATAGCCAGATATAATAATAGCACTTGCGGTGGAAAATTTTTTAAATATTTCTAACTGTGATTGGGATTCAGAATCAATAACATGTTCGTCATCTGTTTCAGGCATATCTACACCCAATCCAGTGCTCATGGTGTTCACTGATAGAAATGCACCATCACCTATCACATTTTTATCGGTTGAACTAATGCATCTTTTAACTGGTTCTGAAGATGAAGATGAAGATGACGCTGGAGCTTGATTATTCAAGTTATTTACATAATATGTTTGTAACCAATCTCCTAATGATTTTGGCTCAACAATGCCTTTTAAAAAATATTTGAAATTATGTTCATTATCTACACCATTTGTTGTATTTAACCAGTATACATATGCCCACATAAATAATCTTTTTCTCTCACTTGTTGCATGTCTCATTTTTTCAATTGCTTCATTAACTGTCTTACAATCTTTTACGAGATTGAATAATATTGTAACATTACTTATAGTATTATCTCTTAAACGTGTAAATAAATATTTTATTTTAACGTCTGCTCCGTCATTTATTAATCCTACAAAATTACTTGTATTTAATTCACCATGAAATGGTTTTATAGGCTCTCTAATTACTAATATCAACCCATCGCAATCATTTACGTTTCCTTGAGAAATAACTCCATTTTCATCGTCTGACCCAAATTCTTTAAGCAAACCTATATCTATTATATTTATATTTATTAATCTTTCTTCTTGAGTATTTTTAAATAAGGAAAAATATACGTTATAACCATTTATTAATATATTTTTTTTGTCTAAATTTAAATCGTTATTTTTAAATAAAACAGATTGGTCTTTAAAATCTTTAAGTGTTAGCGTTTTATTGTTTTCTGGGTCAACAAATCCAGGTATTCCATTTTTTTTAATACTTTCTACATCACGTTTGAAATCACTAATTTTATTATTATCAACATAACATACATTTAACTGAATTTGTGAAGATGGTGATGGAGATGACGATGAAGATGAAGATGACGATGAAGATGATGATGAAGGAGAACCCTCCGCAACCAGTTCTGGACCTAAACCTATATGTTCTGTTGACTGCGATATAACATCGTTTTTAAGAGTAATATTTACTTTATCATCAAATTTATAAAAAATGGGAACTAATTCTTTAAATTTAATATTATTATCTTCAAACAGTTCAATTGCTAAATGTGTAATATTAAAATCTACAGATGGTGTAACAGGATTTCCTTGAGGATCCACGTAAATGTATAATTTTGGATATTCTGTCGCATTATCGTAAACTCTATGTTGACCGTTTTGGATAGATTCAATTATTGATTTTTCTTTTTTATGACCTTTACTATTAATGGCAAATAAATAATTATTATTAGCTAAATTTTCAAGTGTAGATTTGTCAAAATCCGAAATGTTATTGGGTGTTAATTCTATGCAACGATAAATTTTAAATGTTTCTTGTCCATCACAATTAGCAAAAGCAAACCTTAACATTTCTGAATAATATATTCGTTCCATGGCTCCAAATGAACTGCCACATTTTTTTACTCTAGTAAATATAGAATGAAATAAATCTCCTAATTCGCTATTTTGCAATGCTACATTTTTTTCCAGATAATCCTTTGTAGCATCAAATACAGGTTTGATATCTTGTTTCAAATGTGTATAAAAATCATGAGGTAATTCTAATAAATATTTTAATTCGGTGAATGCCTTTATTATAGCAGGTTCAAAAGAACCATCACATAATCCTCGGGTTTTTGCACCTCCTTTTTTAAAATACCGATATATTCTTGCGCGTTTATCATAATGTTCTTGCTGTGGATCTGGCCTTGATGATTGATTTCTAAAAGGAAAATCATCTACACGCTTATTTCCTTCCTCTTCTTCCATTCCTTCTCCTTCTTCTTCTCTTTCTTCCTCGTTTTCACCCTCGTCCTCTTCTTCCATTCCTTCTCCTTCCTCGTCCTCTTCTTCCCCTGCTCCTTCCCCTGCTCCTTCCCCTTCTTCCATTCCTTCTCCTTCATCTTCTTTTTCAACAATATCAATATTAGCTATTGCTTCATCCAGTAATGCATCTGGGTCATATATAGATAACAAATCAAAAAAAATAGCACTTTGTTCTATCATAGTTTGATTCAAAACCATATAATCATCATAAAAACCTGAATCTAAATTACTAACTATATCACTCATCAATTGTTCAACTTGTTCAACATATTGACCTTGGTTTGATACTTTTACTTTTTGATCTAAAACATTACTTGTAGTTAAGTTCGCTACGCCAGCGGGCGAGGAAATTGGTGTCACCGTTAGTGCTCCTTCTTCTCCTAGTGTTGATGAAAAATCATTTTGAGTTTGAGGTGGTGATGCGTCATCTGCATCTGTCACTATTTCTGTTGTTCGTTCTCCTTCTGCTATTTGTAGTGAGCTTGATGTTGACTTTGCAGGTGACGATGCTGGTGACAGAGGTTCTGTATCATGATTTTGGCCTCGTTGCATTTAAATTTATAATTTATAATTTATATAATACTATATATTTATATTTCCAATTAGTTCTTAAAAATACCTATTTATAAAATAAATATAAAGTATAAAATAAAAACAGATGTCTTATGTTTATTTGCTAGAATCCTCAGATAAAGCAACCTATGTGACACTATTTATAACGAATATCGTAGTTGTGGAATAAACTGATCCAAATTCTTGGCCATATTTGCGTCTCCAACGCACTCATCAAAAAGACAGCATATTCTATTCTTATGCAAAGAATGAGCTATTGATAATGGTGCAGAAAGTCCTCCTATAAATAATTTACATGAATTAATAATTGTGCATAATTCTGAAAAACTTTTGAATTCATGATAATTAATTTTGATATTCGTTTTTGTTTCAAAAAAATTATGTTCATGTTTACTTGCAGCAATAAATAACAATTCATCGTCACTATAAAAATCTCTTAATAAGTTAAAATTGAAATTAGATGGCCATCTATAACTTGTAGTATTGATAACTATTTTATTTTTCCATTCATCTTCAATTGAACAATTCAACCACTGTCTTTTACCCCATTTAACATTGTATGTTTGTTTGTATATGTAATACCAGTTTTGATGATTTAATAGTGAACTATTTCTCCAACAAGAGAGACCTATATCAATTGGTTCATTATCATGCTCAAAAATTTTGAAATCTTGAATATATGGTTGATTAATAATTATAGGATAAATATCATTATATGTATTTACAAGTCCGTTACTAAAATGATCACCTCTATCAGATAAATATACTACTCCTTTTCTACCAGTCTCATAGAATTTTTCATTTATTACAGATAAACTATTAATAAAATCTCCTAGCCTACCTCCTGCTAAATATGTAATAGGGGGTAGACTAGGAGGTAGGCCACCTCCTGCTAAATATGTAACAGGAATAGGAGTAAATGAATAAATCTCCGTTTTTTCGTTGTTAGGAATAACAAAATCTGTTAAATTTACTACAATTGTTTTGTCGTAGAAATGTTCCTTTATCTCTGTCTCATAAATAATTGTTGGTATTTTTAAAAAATCTTGAATTATATTAGTTATAGGACTTTCAAATGTTATCACATCATATTCTAGAGATAAATAATTAATTTCTGGCAATTTATTGAAAAATGTATTCTCGTTCTCAACTACAATATTACAGCAATTAGATGCATAACTTTTTTGTTCTTTTATATTTGATTCGCATAATAAATTAAACCAATTCTTGATCCGAAATCGTTTTTGATTGAATTCAAAAATATTATTTGAAATTGATGCAAAATTTGGATCTTCTATGTTTATACTTTTAATTACATCTGTCATATCCCATATACGTTCGTTGACATACATTAATAAATTGTAATAAAAATCATATTTTTGTTTGTATTCTTGACATTCATTTAAAACATTTATCTCTTTTTGAATTTCTCTTTTTTTATTTTCATCTGGTATTTTGATTAATTTTAATTCTAAAATACTTAATTTATCTATAGCTTCTCCCACCGAAACTTCAATCTTCATATATTTAATATATGAAAATTATTTTTAATATAATACTATTTGAATTTAATTAAAAGTAGATTCATCCATAAAAGGATTTTATTAATATTTTCTCAAATTTATTTGAGAAATTTTTACTAGACCAATCTAATTTCATTTTTAATACACCGTCTTTCGTTTTTTCTATAGCTTCTTTTATTCCGATAGAAGGATAACAGTCAATATATTTATGTATATGTCTAAAAGTGCAGTCATTTGTTATAAATAAGGGTCTTCCAGAAGAGATTGCTTGATCTGTAACCGCTGAAAGACCTGATGAATAAATGTGTTGTCTATTGTAAAAAAAACAATTAATGGTTTTTGTAGAACAAATTGCTATTAGTTCCTCCTTTGAATAGTTATCAGATGTTATTTTTATATTAATTCCGGGTTTTTTTAAAATTGATTTTATGCCTGCTTTTATTTTATTTATTTCTTCGTTATGCGTAGAATCTGAAATATGCGTGCCTTTGGGTATATTAAAATGTATAAAAGCTTTGTCATAATCATTTTGAACTAATTTTGCAATTCTATACCAATCTTTTCCAGGAGTAGCAAATCCAAAACTAAAAACTTTTGGTATATCATTTTGTGTTAGGGACTCGTCAACATTTGATAAATCAAAATCTTCAAGTGGTCTACAAAATGCGTGTATATTTTCAGTTTCGTTGATTGTTGGATCTAAAACAATGTAATGAGAAAAATAATCTGGACTACGTGAAGTTGGATTTTGAGAAAAAGAAACTTCTGTCACTATGCAAAAAGTTGGTTTACTGAATTTGCGAATTATGTACTCATTCATCCAATTGTTTACTGTAAAATGTTGATTAAAAATGGCAAAATCATATGAGAAATCTAACTCTTGTTCTTCAGAATAATCCAAAGTGTAATGACTGCTTGTTTTCAACGAATTATAAACCATTTTTCCAGATTCCCATATACTACAAAGAGCTTCTTTAGAATTATAAAATATACCTCGCATTTTTGTAATTTGTTTAATTTTATGTATCAAATTATTGTTGCTATATTCTTGTATAAATTTATTATTAACATTCATAGAATAGTTCATACAATCATTAACAGAATTTTTATAAAGACAAATTTTGTCGGAATAAATATGTCTAAACATATTGCTGTCAGATATACCAAAAGGTTTTTTAACAGAAATAGCATAATCTATTACACTAGAGATTCCTCTACCTTGTAGTTTATCATATAAAAAAATGTTCATTGTATTTAATCTTAAAAAATACAATATATCCTCATTAGAACAAAACTCATGAGTAATCATAAGTTTAATTTTAGATTTTTTGGGAATGCTTTCACATAAATTTTTTATATTACTATTTGTAATGTCTCCAATTCCATCAAAATCTGCAGAGGGGATAATAAATTTTATAATTGCTGAATCAAATTGTTCGTTAACTATATTAATTATTTTATCAAAACCTTTAAAAGAAAACCCAAACCCAAATGAACCAAAAATAGGAACGCCTTCTTCCGAATATTCAATAAAATCTTTTATAGTTTGTGTAGTTGGTTTATAATTTTCTAATATTTCATCTACATTATCATATATAGGGCGCGGTATAGAAAATTTCCTATTTGTTTCTTGAATATTTGGATCAATGTCGCATATAATATCAAAAAAATGCCCATCCGATTCGTGAGGAATTCCAATATTTTTAACATTTTTTTGAATATTTGTAGAATTTAACCAAGACATAGTTGACGAGTGATAATTATATATAATGCAGTGAATGTTTGGTGCATTGTTTAATATAGATTCTATGTACTGTGATTGATTTTCAACTTCTATATAAATATAATCAACTCCTTCGGTTTTTTTTAGAATGTCATATACTCTTTTTCCATATTGGTAAACTCCACATTGTTTTTTTGCGTGATTGAAAAATATAATTTTCATTTATATAATAATATATATTAGTTTTAATATATTAGTTTTTAATATATTAATCTTACTAAATTCTTAATTACATTAATTAAATTAATTAAATTAATTAACAGATTTACAATCTGCTTCCACCATTTCTTTTACCAAATCCTCAAAACTATATTCAGAAACCCAACCCAATTCACTTCTTGCTTTATTACTATTACCTAATAATTCATCTACCTCAGCTGGACGAAAGTATTTTTCAGAAATAAAAATAAGTTCTCGTCCAGTATTGGAGTCGTAACCAATCTCATTTATACCTTCCCCCTTCCATTTAATATCAAACCCTTTTAAAGCAAATGATTTTTCAACAAATTCACGAACACTATGATATTCATTTGTAGAAAGGACAAAATCATCAGGTTCTTTCTGCTGTAGAATAAGCCACATTCCTTTTACATAATCTTTGGCGTGCCCCCAGTCGCGAAGAGAATCAATATTCCCCAAAATCAATTTGTCTTGTTTTCCATTTATAATATTGCCCAATGCTATAGTAATTTTTCGCGTAACAAAATTGTGACCTCGTCTAGGGCTCTCGTGGTTAAATAAAATTCCAGAGCATGCATACATTCCATAAGATTCTCTGTAGTTTTTTGTGATCCAGAATCCGTATAGCTTAGCAACACCATAAGGAGACCTAGGATAAAATGGTGTAGTTTCAGTTTGTGGAACTTCTACAACCTTTCCGTATAATTCCGATGTAGAAGCTTGATAAAAACGAATTTTATCAAGAGAAATTCCAGAGTTTCGCAAACATTCCAAAACACGAAGTGTTCCAACTCCGTCAACATCGGCTGTATATTCGGGCATGTCAAAAGAAACTTTTACATGACTCATCGCAGCTAAATTATATACTTCCAAAACTTCAAAGTCGCTGTGTTTATTTTTGATTTCATTTAATATATTTAATAAATTCATCCCATCAGATAAGTCACCATAACGAAGAATTAATTTATCAAAAATATGTTCAATTCTATGAGTGTTAATATTAGAACACCTACGAATAATTCCCCAAACTTCATAATTTTTTTCCAATAATAGTTCTGCTAAATAAGAACCATCTTGTCCGGTTATACCTGTTATTAATGCAACTTTCATATAATAATTAATATGCGTGTATTTATATAATAATTCGTAAAAACTATTATATAAATTTTAATCTTCTAATTATTTTGTAATCCAAAGGTCCATAAATGAACCTAATATATTAGTTTCTATTCTTTTATAATTAAGTTCATCAAAAATTTTTTGATGAGGGTTTGGGTCTGGACAAACATTTGGATACCCATAAAATAAATTTTCTATAAAAATAATTGGTTTATTTCGTAATATTGTCTGTTTTGCCCCCTCTAATACTTCGTTTTCGTGATTTTCTACATCTATTTTTATCATACTTATGTTATCTAAATTTAAAGAATCTAATGTAATTACATTTATAGAAGGATTTACAATAAAACTTGAACCATTACTGTAGCTATGTAGTGAAAATCCACCAAAATTTCCAGCTTGTGAATTATATAACGGCATAGTTCCTTCTTTATCACTTAACGCAATCTCAAAAATTTTACTTTTATTTTCATAATTTTTCATATTCATTTTTAACAAAGATATATTTTGTGAGAATGGTTCAAATGAATAAACCATTTCGCATTTTAAAAATTTTGCAAAAAAACAGAATGATTACCAATATTAGCACCAATATCCAATATACCCGTTTGACTATTATAATTTTTTGCAATATAATCAAGAAAGTTAATTTCAAAAAAATTATTATTTTGAACCATATTATCACTAACTATTTCACCATTACTGTGAACAACTATCTCCGTATTTGTTTGACCATAATTTGAATTAACAATCCTACTCATTTTAATATATTTAAAGTAATATAAAAATTAATATAAAAAAATACGCATATATATATATATGAATACTTATAGTCAATGTGCACAAGATTTATTTGTAGAAGCTGTAATGAAGGGTAAACGCGATGGTTATTTTTTGGAGATTGGGTCAAATCACCCTGCACAACATAATAACACATATCTTCTTGAAAAAAAATACAATTGGAAAGGTTTAATGGTTGAATATGATAAATCTTTTGAACAATCATACAAGGTTCATCGGAAAAACTCTATTTATGAATTAAATGATGCTAGATTAGTTAATTATAGAGAAATATTGGATAAAAATAATTTTCCAGAAAATATTGATTATTTACAGATAGATTTAGATGTAGACAATAAGTCTACTTTGGATACTTTTCTCTTATTAAATAATACTGTCTTAGATAAATATAAATTTGCAACAATAACATTTGAACACGATATTTATAGAGGAAATTATTTTGACACACAGACTATATCTAGAGAAATATTAAAAGACATGGGTTATTTATTAGTATTTCCAAATGTTTCAGTATTTTGGGAGGGTTCTTATAAACCATTTGAAGATTGGTATGTTCATCCTGATTTAGTTGATATGAATTATATTAATAAAATAATAACAACAGATAGTTTAACTGTTGAACAAATTAAAAACATATTATAAAGGTTTTTTGTTAATGTAAAATTGATTATACGACACGTGCCTATCTAAAATGTATCCATTTGCATTTACACCCTTGAAGATTTAAATCCGCCCCCTTTATAATTTTTCTAAAATTATTATAGATGCCGAACAACCATAAGAGTGAAGATTATAAAATATCTGCTGTTCAATATTATTTGAATAATAAAGATGGATATAATAAAACATGTAAAATATTTGGTTGTAAAAGAAGCACTTTACGTGATTGGATTGATAAATATAAACATACTAAAACTCTCAAAAGAAAAAGTAGAAAATATAAATCTTACAAAATTACAAAACAACAAGTAAAAAGTGCGTTAGATTTACTGAAATCAAACGAACAACTCACTATGAATGAACTAGTGTTGGATATGAAAAAGAAATATCCTACTTTTAATGTTACTCCGCAACATTTAGGAGAGATAGTAAGAGATAACAACCGAACACGTAAAAGAACTAGACATGAGCATTTTCCAAAAGAAAGATACAAGAAACCAATTGATAAACAAAATGAAATGGATACTTTTTATAGTAAAGTCCGTAAGTATCCGTTAGATAAAATAATATGTTTGGATGAAACTAGTGTTGGTTCGGCACTAAAAACTACTTATAGTAGATGTTATTTAGGTAAGCGTTGTACCATAAAAACGTCCAACCAATTTGTATTTCGTAAATTTACATTGTTAGTAGCAATAAGTAATTCAAAATGCGTAGGAAAAGAAATGTATGAAAAAGGTGGAATGAATACTGAACGTTTTTTAGAGTTCCTACAAAAGCACATTTTTTCACAATACAAGGGTTATTTGATTATATTGGATAATGCGAAAAGTCACAATAACGATATCATAAAAGACGCTATATTGAAAAGTGGAAATGAATATTTGTATAGCATCCCTTATACACCAAGTTCAAATGCTCCCATAGAAGCATACTTTAATCAAATAAAAATATACATGAAAAAGAATAGGAATGTTGAAAATTACGAACAATTACAGAAAAATGTAGATAACGCAATAGAAAAGGTGAAACCAACTAATTATAAAAGTTACTTTCAATATGCTTATGGTAAAAAAGAAGGTATGAAATATATTAGAAAAGCATCTACAAAGAAAAGAAAATTAAAAAATTACAAAGAATAATATACTTAAAATTTATTTAGTTTAAGTATATAATCATAATGAGATTGAAAAGTGAATTATATAAAAAGGAACAAGAAGAAATTGTGGATAAAATAATTGCAATATTGGATTTGGAAAATAAAAAATCTTATACACTTTATGAATTAGATAAGAATGAAGAAATACAAAAACAAATCATGGAATTAATACCAGAAATAAGAAAATGGTATTCATTTAATAATATGAAAGCAGTAGGCGAACCAGAGAAAAGAAAACGACCTTGGTTATCAATAATAAAAAATCTTATAAAAACAAAATATAATATGGTAAGTTTAGACCACCATTTTACAGATAATAAAAAATATATACACACACAACTTTATGAATTTACCAAATTGTAGATATTTTTGTTTTTATATGTTATTAGAGTATTTATTCTAAATTTCTAATAACATATATCTCCCTTTTAAATGTTAAATTGTTTCTAGTTGAAGGAAGTTTTATATCATTTGGTAATAATATGAACCCATGTCCATCAAATAATAAATACGTTACATTCATAGTTTTTTCACCAGGACAAATCTTATCTACTTTACAATGAAATCTTATTCCTTTATCATTTTGATGTGTTACTATATCATTTATATGTATATTATTTACACTTGCTCTTTCATTATAATCAATCTCTCCTGATATTCTCGCAAAATAATTTGACATGTTGTTTTCGTGTTTGGTGTAAACTATAATTACACATTTTTGTTTCAATTTTTTATTAATGAATTTGATTATATTTGTATTTTATTATATCTTTAATAATAGACCAAAATAACGCTGGTGCTATCATGCCATTTTTACATACATACCAACCTTCAGATAATGATTCAATTAGTCCATTTTTTTCTACAAATTTATCAGTACTCGTTAGAAATGCAAATTTGTTATCCGAAATATTTAAAAAGCATGCTTTGTACCAATAGTTATTATCACACCCTTTATATTTAACCCCCCAAACATATTCATAATCATCTGGGTTCATATCTTTATAATTCTTTTTTGGGAAAAACATATTTTTGTCAAAATCATTTACAATAGATAATTCAGTTTGAATTAAAGATAATGATGGTACAATAGGTAAATCAATTACATTTTTATAGGTTAATCCACGAATACCAGATTGGAAATTATTACTACTAAAAATTGATTTTAGACCCGTTTCGCCTTTAATTTTTAATGATAATTCATTATTTGGCAATTGTCTAAATTCTAGTAATTGAATATTAGAATTCATTCTTTTACGGTAGTCAAACTTTATAATTTATAATTGCTATAAATTATAAATCAATTTTTTAAACATTTTCTCATTTAAAATGCCCAATTTATAAAAAAAAATACATAAAGATATTGTAACAATGTAATATAATATAATGGCAAATGTATTGAAAGTAAATGATATCGTTGTTGTAGAAAGAACCGATTTAGGTGCTGAACGAATTCCCTTAAACTATAGACACTATATTAACGAAAATAATTATATTTACCGTGCTAAAATAACCAATCTATGCGAAAACAAACCTTATCACCGTATTAAACCTATACCTTTAACAGATAACGAAAAAGATGATTTTATAGGAAGTAGAAAAGGTTACAAGTCAAAAATTTATAGAAAATGGACGGATTAAATGATAAAATGTAAAATAACAATTTCGCCGATAATGACTTAAAATAAAATCTTTAGGAATAATATAGAAATGAGTATCAAAGAAAAACCACCTGAGTTTTTCAAATCGGTGAAAACTTCATTAAAAAGCATACTGAAACACCCTGACATAAATACACCAAAAATTAATGAAGCAGTTATCAAAGCAAATAAGATTGTTATTCATACTTTACAATTTCTTAAACTTTATTTACTTCATTATTATGAAAACAATAACAATTCCTTACCTAAAATAAGTAAAGAACTTATTAATTCTACGATGAAAATATTATGTAATGAAAAAGCACAAGGAAGACCACCAAAACAAGAAATTAAGGAACTAAAAGAAAAATTAACAGCATTTTACAAAGAGAATTATCAACCTTTTACCCAAAATGACCCATTAGATTATACTCATTTGAATACTGTATTAGATTATTTGAAAGAAGATGTTCTAACCATGTATGAGAATAACATTCAGTTACATTATGTA
>Ga0214921_10007980_pt1 | contig 13905 bp, 6 predicted proteins | sample LL1505_MetaG_FD_177992 | JGI IMG/M metagenome (GOLD analysis project Ga0214921, IMG submission 177992) | Freshwater microbial communities from Lake Lanier, Atlanta, Georgia, United States - LL-1505 | ecosystem: Environmental > Aquatic > Freshwater > Lake | place: USA: Georgia | collected 2015-05-28 | reverse complement strand
AATCTAGAAAGCAATCTAGAAAGCAATCTAGAAAGCAATCTAGAAAGCAATCTAGAAAGCAATCTAGAAAGCAATCTAGAAAGCAATCTAGAAAGCAATCTAGAAAGCAATCTAGAAAGCAATCTAGAAAGCAATCTAGAAAGCAGGTTCCAGAATTTCCGTGGTATTCAAATGAATATAAAATCAATCTTTCCCGAATAAGAGATATCGTATCCCGTAGAAATTCACAGTTGAAAATATACTCTAAATCGCCTGCTAATGAATTCCCTAATTATCAAAAGAAATTCATCACATTTGATAAAACAGGTTCATATTACATAATTAAAACACCGTGGGAATCTAATTTAGAATTGAATTACCTAACTGATTTTTTTACTGAAAAATGTCGTGTGACCTGCCAATTTGGTAAATCCCGTTCTGTATTGGAATACTGGCAGAAGAATTATCGCATCATTCAACAACAATTAAATAAGCAACGTAAGCCATTAACTAACTATAATGTTAAAGAAGCATTATACTCAATCAACCGGACTTTATTTTGTAATAACTTTCGTATATCACTATGTCTAGAAGTATTAGATATATTCAAACCTAAGAAATGGCTAGATATATCTGCCGGGTGGGGAGATAGGTTAATATCTGCTTTACTTTCACCTCACGTTGAGGTATATTGTGGTGTAGATCCAAATCCTTGTTTGCATCCAGGATATACTTCAATCATAAAAACACTTGACCCTACTAAAAACAAAAAATGTACTCTAATCCAAGACGGTTTTGAAACTGCCGCACTGCCAGATACGAAGTTCGATTTAGTATTTTCTAGTCCACCCTTTTTCAATCTAGAAGTATATAGTCAGGCACCCACCGATTCTTTAGCCCAATATAATAGCGTAGATGCATGGTTTTCCGGTTTCTTAATGCCATCAATTACCAAATCACTGAATTACCTTACCCCCGGAGGTTATTTAGTGTTATACATTGACGAATCACACAATGAAAAGCAGTATATTCCACAAATGATAACGGAAACTAATAACTTAGCTAGCAATGCTGGTCGATTTTATTATACTGATGGTAAGCGGATTCGTGAATTTTATTGCTGGCGGAAATTATAAAATTAGCAGTAAAAACACTAAAATTAACAAAAATTGATTTAATTTATACATAATTATTAAAATATTTTCGATCTTCACTGATTGTTTGCTGCGATGCCGAAGATTGTTTGCAGCACATTGGCAGCGACTCAGGACTTAAGCGCCTACTGCGATGGCGATGGCTGTGGCTTACCCCTTTACCCCAACCCAGACCCTGCCCTCGTAGCTGGTGTCTGTAGATGCAAGAAGTCAACGCGCAAGCGGAAGCGCAATACGTTCAATGACGCGAGTGACAAGGCACCTGTTGAAGCTGCTCCAAGCAAGCAAGACAAGAAGGCGCAAAAGAAACCCCACACGGCACGCAAGCCACCCAAAAAGGAGCTGCCCCCCGCTGCTCCGGCGGACGAGAGGCTGGAAGAGTTGGACTGGCTGGAAGAGCTGGAAAAGTTGGACTGGCTGGAAGAGCTGGAAAAGTTGGACTGGCTGAACTGTCTGGGCGGGCAGAAGTTGCTCAATGAGCTTGGCTTGGGGGGCTTCTTGTCTGCCTTCTTGATGCTTGCCACTTTCACAGACCCTACCGAACCAGAAGCGATGGCTGCCATCGAAGAGATTGTCGCCGAAGTGCGCGAGTCTGACGAGATTCTGCCTTTGTCCCATCTCAACTGGGAGATGCCGCCAGTTCTTCCATTTTCAACAAACACTGCTTTTTCTGAGATGATAGATGCCCAAGCTGAAGACGTGGAGATGACCTCGATCCTTGCACCGATCTGAATGCAACTATACCTTTTTAGAAGCTTTTTGGGAGGGCTGTTGTGCTGTGTGGATGGTTTAATGTGCCGAGATTACTTAAGGAGTCTTACATAAATAATTACCTTTGTGCCTTTGCTTTTTGGTAAATATATTTTTTTTGTAATAAAATTGATTTATTAAACTTACAAATAATTCAATATTTTTCATTCACTCATTTGTGTTTGTATCAAGCAATCATGTTTTCACGTGGGACTTGCCCCGGCTTCAATGCTATCAATTCCAGCGGTGGCGCAGCCGAAAGTGCTACAGCTTCACAACCCTACAAGCTACTATTCATCATTGATGGTACCGCATCTATGGGACCATGGTTTGCAGCTACCAAGACTGCTATCATTCAACTATCCTACATCAAGGAACTTACTGGCCTCAATATTACAACACAGTTTGTTATCTTCCGAGACTATACTCTGCGCTATATGGTTAGCTACAATCAAGCTAGGGTGCTTCCAGATTCCCCTTTAAAGCGGTTAGAAACTAGCCCTGAATTTGATGATGTGTCTCAAGCTATTCAATTTCTTGAGAAGATGGATGTCTATGGTAATACTGATTCTGAAGAGGCCGTTAAGACAGGTCTTCATACTGCACTGCCTCTGATTACTGAGAACACTATTCTATATTTGATTACAGATGACTTACCACATTATGATGTCGATTTCTCTAGTGTACCATTCCCACCTGGAAAGACTACCCTGGAATCAGCACTTCAATACTACCGTGATGTTGCAGCTAACCCTGCAAAGTATAACGATACTACCGCTGCAGTTCCAAATAATATTCTAGAGGCTGCTACACTTGGTGCCGAGCTTTCGATATGGCGCAATCTAGTGGCTCATCCAAAGTTCGAGATGCTACGACAGCGACAACAACTATTCATAATGACCAATTCTACTGCTAGCAAGATGATAGAACGGTATACTCAGCTAGGTCTGAATATCGTTCTTAGGAATACCAATCCAACTACTATTTCCAACGTGTTTATTGGTGTTTTTATGAATCTAACCGGTATTCCTTTTGCGAGTAATATCTCGGTGCTTTCCACATTATATGTTTATGGAAATATTCATACACTAGCCCATATGAATATGAAGAATGGTCGTTTGACAGGTAATTGTTATATGCCTTCCTATTCACCATCTACTAATTCGGATGGGATGCTTTTCCACCCCATTCCTGGTTTGGAGATTAACCTTGCCTCATTCACTGCCAAGTTCAAGAGTGATGCCGATTTTAAGATGAAGGTATTCTCCATCTTGGATAAGATTTTCACTCTAGAGCACGCATTGTGCCTCACTACTAGTGCCCTTTGGGGCAAGGTTTGGCGAGAGTGTTGCAAGGTTAAGGATTACCCACCTCTATATACATTGAAGGCTAAGCTCAGTGCTCTGACTCGCGAACCACGTTTGCCAGGCCTGAAGGAGTGGGTCGAGCAGTCTTATAACTATATTCAAGAAGTTTTGGATTTCTTCGATGATTCAATGACCTCCTATTTTGCAAGCGGGGAAGGAAAGTATTATGTTATCCTGCTAGTTAGCACCAATGCCCAAATTTCTCGAGATGAGGTGCTCGCCATTGCCCGTGGTGCCCGGAATTTGAAGGCTTTAATGGAGTTCATTAAGTCTATTCAGCTAGTGGAATACTGGCCGGATAAGACCAAGATGGATACTATCCCCAATATAACAGGCCGGACACGGGTTAATGTGCTACCAACACATTATGTCCCATATTGTTTGGATACCAATAAGCTCTTCCTATATTTGCCACACTTGATGTGTGCGGGAACCCTTTTCACTATGTTTCCTGCGTGTGTTCTTGCTATTCTCGCATTCCAATCAGACAATCCCGTTTTCAAGACTCGCGCCGAGCGTTATCTAGGAAATATGTTTGGTCGTTGGATTCCAATTGAAGAAGGAAAGAAGAACCGTGAACTGCTATCGGAGTTCGTAAACTCGAGATTCATCCGACTAGTTCGCGACTTTCCACAATTCTTCACTGCGGAAGAGCGTCGGTTCTTTCAACCACTTATGAACCACGTTCTAGTGAGTTCGCTATTGAACCTGGAGATTAATGTGGATCTATCATGGATACCTATTAAGGGAAATCTCTATGCCGATCAGAAGCACGATTGCGCTGATTGCGGTATGAGTCGGTCATTCACACTTATGGTCGAGCCGGATAAGTGCGCTCTATGCCTTTATCCGGAACTCTCCAAGTTAGGAGAATGTAATTCCACATTGAAGTCATATATGGTTATGTGCAGCAATCCAGAGTGCAGGTGCTTCTATGCAGTGGAACACGTTAAGCGACTAGTTTCACGTCCGAAGTGCTATCCTTGCCGGAATGGATTAGCCCCACAATATACCACTTGTGGTCGTTGCAAGAATCGCTTTATTACACCGTGTGCGGTTCTTACAATGCCATTACCGAGTGAGGGTGCTGCTGAAGCAACCCAATGGCTCTGTGCTATGTGTGAGCGATACCCTAATGAAGCTATTTCGGGTGTACCTCTTACTCTAGAGACCATTCTAACTGAGCATTCGGAGATGATGCCACTTATGGGTCTCACACCAGACACTCCACTCCGGCTACAGGGTTCCCTTTTCAAGTGTATGGATTCTATTCAGGCCGTACCAGATGGTGCTGCTGCACTCGTTCCCACCGCACCAGAATTCGCAGATATGCATATCACTAGTCGACCAGCACACCGGATTCCGGCACTTTTCGACCACATCCGTGATCAAGTGGTAAATGGTGAGCATACTAAGGATTGTTGCTTCTGCTATAAGCCAACTCACATCAGCCAAATGTATCCCCTTTGCGGCAGTTGCCCTAACCGAGTTTGCAAGCCATGTGGTGAGCGGCACTATGGTACAATTACACCTGGCAATGTAGTCAATCCAACTCAGATGCATTGTCCGATGTGCAAGCGCAAGCCTACCCGTAAGGTTATTAATGGATATAACCCGCATTTTCGCAATTTGATGGGAACAGCACAATACGTGTTCGACCCTAATGCATTCTATGCATGGTGTGTTGATTGTAATCGCATATGTGAGGCCGGTCAGATGGCTTGTACTGCGGATGGGCAAATGCCAGATTTCCATGGCACATACAAGTGTGATGATTGCCGTGCTGCAGCAGCTACATTAATTCTAGGTGCCGCACCATCTATCAACGCAAAGGATTGCCCGGAGTGTGGTGTTGCAACAGAAAAGGCTGGTGGATGCAATCATATCACTTGTCCTAACCGCTCTTGCCAGGCTCATTGGTGCTGGATTTGCAAGGCTGTGTTTCCCTATGAACAGCTACATACTGGTTCCGATCAAGATATCTACGAGCACATGACCCATTCGCATGGAGGCTGGTGGGGTAATGACGATGACCAGAATCACGGGGATGCAGCTGCGGCAGCGGAATATTATGATTGAGTTGTATTTAGTCACGGATAAAAAAAATATTAGGAAGATATCTCTAGTTAGATAAAAGTCTAATTTCAATACTTGGAAACTTATCTTGTATTTTTTTAAATGTTCCATAATGGCATTTATCGCTCATAATAATTTGTTGTCTAATGTCAACAATTACTTTTTTCAAACTGCTAGGTACAAATACCAAGTTCTTTTCTAGATCAAAATATTGATGAACTACTAAAAATTCTAATCCATTTGGTAATATACTAATAACTTTATTATAAGTTCTACCAATATATAATTTCTTTAATTTAGGTGGCCATTTGATATTGCTAGAATTGAAGAATTCTTTTTCATTAAAATAATCTGGTAATGCTAGATAAGTTAATTTATCCAAATAACTAAAATCTATATTACATATTACATCATCGTGTATATAATCTAATATCAATACTTCTAATCCTAGTGGTAATTTATTTATTTTTTTTGAGTAAAAATTATAAGAAGAATAAGGCCGTGCATAATAAATATTCCAGTTGCTAGATTTAGTTTTAAATATTAATATTTTAATACTATCTGGTAAATTATCAATACTATGACTAAATTGTGTACCTATTTCTAATATCTTTAGACCTTGAGGTAAGTTTTCAACTGGAACATCTACTTTAGCACCCGTTCGTAGTACTTTTAATCCTTCAGGTAAATGATTCAATGTTAATTCGTATTTGAATTTATAACCAATATCTAAATATATTAGTTCTCTAGGTAAATTGGTCATATCCAATTCTAATTCTTCATCAAACATCATATTGCTTGTACCCTCCAATGTTATATATTTTATATGTTCTGGTAGCATAGTGAATAACTTATTTTTATCAATGAAACTTTCATCGAAGAATAATGTCACATAATTTTTCTGCCTTTTTAATACTTCAATTACCTCGCGGGTTAATTTAGAAATCTTAGGACAAATAGTTTTAGAGTTAAAAGTTTTTATATGACTTATATCTAAAGATGTGTCCTGTATAAAATTATCTATAATTTTTCTTATTGATTCATCATTTTTACATAAGCTACATAAGTCGGATGGATATTCAGGTAAGTATGATAGTAAATTTGTCTTTTCTAAAAATATTATTCCTTCTATATCCATCATTGATGTATCCGTAATTGATTTATCTGTCATTGATATATCAGTCATTGATGTATCTGTCATTGATGTATTAATAAATAGCAAAAATACAAAATAATGGGCATATCCTTAATTAAATCTATGGGAAAAATAATATTCAATTTTATTTTTAAAATATATAAATGAAGAAAAATTAATAAGGTAATTAAAACAATATAAAGAAAATTAAATCTACTACTTTAGCTAAGTAAAAATACATCATGAGGCCTAAAAAACCACCTGATTTTTAAGTAGTATGAGGTTATTTTGGAAATTCACAATTATTTAGAATTCTAAATAGCATTTATTATCTTAAACAGTACCACTATCCCATATCGCCTTTTATATAGCTTTATGAGATGCACTAGAGCAAAAAATCTTTGATTTGAAACTCTACTGCTTAACCAAACAGTGATTATTCATTAGGAGGTTATATAAATGTGGTTAAGTTTATAAGATATATATTTGATAGTGTTTTCCAAAGTATTTATGATTACTAAACCTAACATTTCAAATGGAAACCAAACTGGCCAGTAGTAATCAACTCGTACGTATACACTTTATTTTTCAATGAGAGATACTAACCGTAGATTGTTTTTAATCTTCTACCGTCAAGCCAGGCCGTCGGCCTGGCGTAATGGTCGGGCGCACAAAGTGCGCCCTTGTCAAATAGTATCCTGTATCCTTTAGATATCTTTTAGGTATATTTTTTAAATTACACCCGTTAATTTAAGGATATGCCTAATAAATCAATTTTATATTACATCTTACTTAGACAATTCAATAATGCTAGAACATCACCACTTGCCGAATGTTGATCATCATGCTCGGCGCCAATTAAATGATTATGCAATTCTTTCAATTTAGGCATTTTGAACCTTTTTATCCTACTAGTATCTTTACCACCGCGCGATTTAAATTCTAATTGGCATATATCCTTACCTAATTCACCAGTACAAATTGTACGTCCTAGTGCTTTCATCTTATCTAATTTTATTGCACATTCCATTGCCCTATCATTACCTAGTCGGAATAGTTCATTTTGTAGAATATGGATATCAAACATTACATTATGACCTATTATATAATCACATTCAAGAATGGCATCTGCCAAACCACAATTTTCAATTATATCTGTCATAGGCACGCCTTTTTCTTGCGCTTGTTGGAATGATATGCCATGTATCTCAGTAGTAGGAATTTCGGTGAAATCCTCTGGATATCGTATATGTTCTTTAATTAATTCAGTCGATAAAGTATCCCGATTATAACTACGAACAAAAGCCCATGCTATACTAACTATCCTAGCATTGGCATATTTTTCATTCATATTATAAGGCCAATATTCACTAGCTGATCCCCATTTAGTACCTGGAACACGATCTGGTAATCCAGTTGTTTCAGTATCAAAGATGAGAACATTTTTACCTTCTAGGAAAGATAATTTGCTAGATGATGCCATTACAAATAATTCTACTATTTTTATATTTATTTTCATTTTTTTATAAACGAACCAAATAAATAAACAAAATAAATAAACCAAATAAATAAACCAAATAAAAAAGCAAAAATAAGTCAAACTCAAATATCCTATCCTATTAGACATATCCTTAAATCTAAAAGATCTCAGAAAGAGACAGGTTACCATTTGAGAGCTACTAGAATAACATAAAGTAGCGGTTAATAACTCCCATTATACAAGTTTATAATTTTTACTATATATTTCAGGCAGTGTTATGCCTAATATATTGTTTAATATATCATTTAACAGGTTTTTATTATCAACTACTTGGCAACTACTGCATATTAAATATTCTCTTACAAAATCCCGCTAAATTATCTGGTCTTAGAATGCAAGCACTGGAAACACCTGACGGCATTTGCAATGTAGAATGTATATTTACTTGATAATCACCTTTATCGGCAAAGGGAGGGCAGGCAATCACTGGATTTACTGTATTAGCTGCAACTACACCACTCAAAGCATTGGACATTCCTGCAACTGTAATATAAATCAACCTACATACATTTTTAGAAGCCATGGATTCATATTTATTTAAAATTTTCATTACAGCGTATGTATTCTTATGTGCAGATGCATAATAAACCCAAGCTAGAATATCTTGCTTTGCTAATTCCATTCGAATCTTTTCAACATGGCTAGAATCACTTTTAGAACCTGCAATTATCACTACAATTCTTTCTAAATGCTCTAAACTATGAACTAACGTATTTTCCAATACTGTACCTGCACCATAGCAAGTACTAATATCTTTGTTTTGTGTAGCTAATAATTTAGATAGAAAATTAGAATAATTTGCTAGAAGTCTAGAACGTACTTCTGCAGGAAGTTCAACTGCGCGGCATCCATCCTCTCTAGGCGAATGTTCTAGAATTCGCACCTCGTTCTCAGTAACCCATTTTCTAAGAATATCCTTATCCATCCGTTTGCCATCTACTATAAAGCGGCTAGAATCAGGTGTGAATACTTCATCAATCACCTCTAGCGAACCATCATCTGCAAATGCAAATTCAAATTTTGTATCAATCATTTCAATACCAATTTGGCGCATATATCTCTCGCCTTTCAAAAATAAATCAGTTGCCTTATCCTTAATTTCATTTACTTCCTTCCTATTCAGGATACCACGTTCTATTATCTCATCAAATGAAATGGGTATATCGTGTGTACCCTTAGTTGTCGGTGTAATAATTGGCTGGTCGAATATATCTCCATCTGTCATTCCATCCTTTAATTCATATCCATTTATAATACGTTGTCCCTTTTGCGAATAAGCCTTCCATAGAGAACCAGTAAGCTGGCGGCGGATGATAATTTCCAGTGGGATAGCACGCATCTTCCGGATTACCATCATTCCACCACCACTACTATTCACTAGTTGTCGAATACCAAATAAACGGTGCCAGAAAGCATTAATTTGATTTAACAAGATTCCCTTGCCACTTAAGTAGGAAATTACTATATCATTGGCGCTTATTCTATCGCTAGTTTGGACAAATAAATATCCAGGGTAATCCACAGATTCATAAATATCACGAACTTTTCCACGGTGCTTTAAAGTTAAGCCACCTGCACGGAAATCACCACTAGCCATACGATTGGGTGTTATATCTATTTCAGTCCTCTTGTTATTGCAAAATGCCTCATTCAATTTAACCAAAGCCTGCCATACACATTTTTTCTCTAATCCAACTATTTCCTCACCATCTTCTCCTTCACTACAACCATACATTGCAAGTTTATACTCTTCAAAATTCAGACATTTACTTAAATCTAGCTTCATTTCCTGAATTACAGATCCACGGTCTAGATTTTCTGATACACGATGAACAATACACCCGGTCTCTCGAATCATACCATCTTGATACATATTCCAAATCTTAGGGTATATATCCCGCCCAATTAACTGGTATTGTAAAGTTGGATGTAGATTGACTATCTCTACCCCGTTTTCATTGCATCTAGCGATGAAAGATTTCGGAATAATATGCATCCATCCCAACAACATAATTAAATTAATACCTACACCAGCAACAGCACTAGCACCAGCACCAGCACCAGCAACAGAACCAGCAACAACACCATTATTCTTATCTATTCCAGTAATTGTATCCCAAATTCTAGAATGGAATTCATCATTATTTCCGAATTCTTGGCGTTTAACCTTATAGAACTTCTGATGCGATACTTGCTGTTTGGTAATAAGTCTAGTAAATCTGGTTTCTATTTCTTCATTAGGTTCATATACAAATCCAGCTAACTCAACACCATTTAGTTGAGTTTCAATAAGCTTTCTAGTAATATACGATGTGGTGCTCCCACTTCCGCTAGTAAAAAATAATACTCTCATTTTGCCAATTATTCTAATTATTATATCTAGACTTTCTATCTTTTCATAACTAAAAAATAATAAAAATATTACGAATTATTGAAAATAAAATTAAAATTATAACAATGAAACAATGAAATATTTTTTAGAGGATATTACCTAGCATTTTGATTTTACCATATCCTCCATTTTCCATATTTTCTAGAACTTCCCTAGGTATTTCTTCATTCACTATCACACAAAAACCCCATCCAGCGTTAAATACTCGAATGAATTCTTTCCATTCCATTCCGGCATTGTCATATAACCATTGCCATTCCTTACCTAGTTCCCATCTTTCTAATTCTAAACTTAACCCTAAACTATCCGGTGTTCCATCCGGTGTTCCATCCGGTGATCCATCCGGTAATCCATCCGGTAGAATACGTTCGATATTATCCTGGAAACCTCCGCCGGTAATATGTGCCTTGCCTGTTATTCTAATATTAACATCCTTTAAAACATTCTCTAGGTGATTTACTACTCGCACATAACATCTATGAGGTTGAGAAAAAAACTCTCTAACATTATTCGGCATTCCTACCCTTGATGCCACATCTCTTAATTTGGTGAAACCATTAGTATGAGCGCCATGGCTTTCCAATCCATATATAATATGCCCGGCCTTAATATCCATACCATTTGCAGGTCCATTACCATCTTCTAGAATACCTAATAAAATACCTAGCACTTCTATTTCACCCGTCTGAAAAATACCTCGCATTTCAGCAGTTTCACCTCCTATCAACGCAATCCCGTGCTCCCTACATATTTCCAATGCACCGTTAATGAATTGCGCAAATTCCCCTTTATCTAGCTTATCACAACCATAGTAATCTAGTAATGCTATAGGATGTCCATTATTACAATACATATCATTTATATTATGCACTACTATATCCTTTCCTAACACTTCAAATCGACGCGGATGACCCTCTAGAAATTTAGTTTTAGTTCCTGCTCCATCTACAGAACAAATCATTTTACAAGTTCCTGCTTGCACCGAATTTGCGAAATCACCTATCCGACCTAGCACTTTTATATTTGGATTAGCTAGTTCTACTTCTAGATTATGCAAGTCAATCTTCCTCTTAACGTTGGTTATTATATGATTATAATTATTGAGATGTTCTATATAATTCAATCGTGATGATGATGCCTTATTTTGCATATCTAGCATCCACAACATCCTTTTACCAATATCACGACGATAATGTAAATTACCAAATATCATTCTAACTAATCTATCATTTTCTGCAACTACTAGGCTCACATCTATACCTCTAGATAATACACCACAAGTTCGAGAAGTTCCAATTGTATATAATCCGCTAAAATCTGATAATCCATAATCTCCTATTACTCCAGACTTATTAATATCTACACAATTACTATTAGCTAGATAAAACTTTTCATACGGCATATTAGTATCGACTAGATAAAATAAATTCTTTCTTTCATTATTTTCCATATTATTCTCATTTACTCTAGCATAACCACTTGGAACCAAATATCGAAAATAAGTATTCTCTTGCATATTTATCACTAGTGGATTTCTAACTGGATCTTCTAGATGTTCCAGTAAACTAGATTCTAGCAAATCCAATATATTAACTGCTTCTGAATCACCTAATCGGACATTATACTCTATTATTTTCAATCGACCATCGTGCGTTTTCATAAAGCTACCATAAAGAAATCCTCGATAATTTGTTTTATTTATAACCATTTCATTTATAGATTTGCAATTGTCTAACTCACTAGCCTCTAGGAATGGCATACTACCTCCTGCAAAAGAAATAGTTCCCATACCTCCTGTATTAGGACCGCAATCACCATCTTCTAGACGTTTAAAATCTTTTACTAAAGGAAAATGTGTAATTACACCATTCCACGAGAGTGTAATACAACTGAATTCATCGCCTTCCAATTTTTCTTCCAACAGAATGCACTCGTGTTTTTCCAATAAACCATTTACAATAACTCTAGCTTCATCATTTGTTTTAAAATGGTCTCCAAATACGAAAACACCTTTACCTGCTGCTAATCCATCTGCTTTAATAACTCGATTAGTAAATATTATATTATCTAAATTTGTTTCTTTAGTCAGAACTTCATATTGTGGATTAAGATATTCCAAACCCACGCGCGATAAGAATTGCCGACAATATAATTTACTTGTTTCTAAATAGGATTGCTCTAGAGTTGGAAATATATTATTTAAACCACCATAACAACCACCACCATCGCCACAACTATCACCACATTTGTTATTTTTATGAAAAGATTGAATACCTTTTTCATTCAGAATAAAAAAATAACTTCTAGAATCATCTCTAGAATCATCTCTAGAATCATCACTAAATCTAAAATCTATTACTTGTTTAATTAATACGTCGGGATTATATTTATGAATATGTTTAATTAAAGCATTTGCACGGGCACTTTCCTCTTTGTATAAATATATTTTACGATTTTTATTGTTTAATTTTAATTTCATATTAAATCTTAAATCTATTTCAATTTCTATTTCTATATCTATTTCCTATTAGGTAGAATATTTAGTAATTAGTAAAAAATAAGAAAACAATAAATCAAAATAAACGGAATGCATCTCTAGTTATGGTATCACCATTCTAGAGTCTTTCTATTATATTTATTACTTACACCAAAACAATATTTACAATTCATCATATTATATTTAGTAAATATTCCATCCAATGTATTTATATCTAGAAATTCCACACTAACAACACCTAACCAGTTTGCTAAATTTTCTTCCTTAGTTGCAATCAATTCATCATCATATAAATCTATTCCAAAAGAACATCCTTTCACGAGTTGCGGACTACCAATTCGCACGTGTATTTTCAAAGCTGGATTACGTTTATATAATTCACCTATTACATATCGCATTGAATTACCCCGCACGATAGTATCATCAATCAAGACAATTTCAGAACAACCTAATGCTGCGATTCCTTCATCATTAAATGCAAATTTACGTTTTAATTTACCTTCCCTAGCTTCAGTAGAATTTTCTATAAAACTACGAATATTTTGCACTTTATAAATTAAATCATTACGAGTCCATGTACCTAGAATTTCACTATATCCTAAAGCTATACCATATGCGCTTTCAGGCATATATATAATTACTCTGTTTTTCAGTAATTGTGTTGCTTTGTATTCATACATATAGGGGTTTGTAGGATTTAATTCTTTTGCTAATTTATTTATATCTTGCTTTCCTAATTCAACACCTATACGCCGACGAAAATTATTAACAGTAGTATTACCATTAAATAGTAATGTATCTTTTTTCATAAAATATATTACTTCTAATGAGCATAAAAAACCAAAGCCATTTTGCGGCAATTCTACATCAGTATTACCTAACACTGGCGTATTACCTAACACTGGCGTATTACCTAACACTGGCGTATTACCTAACACTGGCGTATTACCTAACACTGGCGTATTACCTAACACTGGCGTATTACCTAACACTGGCGTATTACCTAACACTGGCG
>Ga0214921_10007979_pt1 | contig 13907 bp, 14 predicted proteins | sample LL1505_MetaG_FD_177992 | JGI IMG/M metagenome (GOLD analysis project Ga0214921, IMG submission 177992) | Freshwater microbial communities from Lake Lanier, Atlanta, Georgia, United States - LL-1505 | ecosystem: Environmental > Aquatic > Freshwater > Lake | place: USA: Georgia | collected... | reverse complement strand
TTCTCGACTTTTCTAAAAAAGTTTCTTATAAATTGTCATAAAGGAAAATATATTTTGGTTTTGGATATTTATAAATAAATAAATAAATAAACAAATAAATAAATAAAACAAAATCCCCTTTTTTGGAGAACATCAAGAGAGAAAGAGAAGGCGGGCGGAAAACCCCCCCAAAAATTTTTTTGCACCATCCAGTAGACCCTCACCCCACCCCCAAATTTTCCTTTATGATATAAAAGTTCTCCCCTTTTTGGAGAACATTCCGAGAGAAACATATATAAATATAAATATGTAAATATCTAAATAAATGCCCCCTCCAGACTGTACATTGACAACTTCTTGTTTTGATTTGACACAATTCCATCCAGGTTCTCGTTCTTTAAAAGAAGCCATAGAAAAAATGAGAACATTATTATCCGTTCCTTGTTATTTGGTCATTTATACCGATATAAATTGTTTCGAAATGATACAAAGGATTCGAAATGAATATAGCCTGGACCACCTAACAAAATATGTCGTTCAAAGATTCGAATCACTTTATTATTATAAATACATCGATGTTGTCAAAAAGAATAGATTGGTATATTGGCCTACAAGGGATGAGAGAACATGTGCTGAAAATCATCTTTTACAAATTAGCAAAGTGGATTTTGTGAAACAAACTATTTTGTCAAACCCTTTTTCCACAACCACATTTGGCTGGATAGATGCCAATTGTGGAATAGGGTTCTCGAAAATAGCAGAGAATTATATGGGGAAACAAACAATCGATACAAAAGAATTGTTGTTGTCGGTTCTTCGGTCGGTTCCTGTGGATAAACTCCATCTTCAAGTTCTCAACGTGGTTGATAAAAAATTCAAAGAAAAGGAGGCGAAACGCGAGTTTTATTCTTGTTATCGCTGGATTGTTTGTGGCTCTTTTTATACTATGGGACCCGAAATTGGTTTTCGATTTATAAAGAGAATGGACGAATTGTTCCGTGAGGCAACCGAACAGGGATTTGGTCACGGTGATGAATTGTTAATGTTGGAAATCTTGGACGAATTTTACGATGAAATCGATAGAGGATATGGAGATTACGCCCAGATTTTGAATAATTATTCGGCTCCTGTGAATAATCTCTGGTATATTTATCATTGTATTGTAAAAAATTATTTAGAAAAGGGATATTACAAGGAGTGTTGCGCGGTTTGTCAAAAAGTGGTTGATTCAGTAGAGAACCTGGGGACACATGTGATGCCCGATGTTTATATACCTATTTTGTTCGCTTATTTAAAAAGCAGCGAGAACAAAAAAAATATCACAGAACTGATTGACAGAGTATGCGAACGAGACCCTGATATGAAAGCGGAAGCATCAAAGTATTTCTAAATCGGCAATACGCCAATATTCGCTGCCACCATTCGGTAACGGTCGCTGGATAATAAAGGGCAACCGTTTTTGTTCTAATTCTTTGAGAGCAATTAGATATCCATCTAAAATAGTGGGGTCGACTTCTATCATCGGTTTTGCTCCTCCATTTATTTGTCTAGCTCTTTCCCCTAGAGCACGTGCTTTTTCATATCTAGAAAGAATAGGAAGTGTTTGATGTAGGGGGTCAATAATGACACCATTTGCGTCTTTTATCACCGTTGCTAAGGCTTCTACCTCTTCATAATTAAGTGTTTTTAATTCAGGATGATGATTTTCTATGACTTTACTGCGAACGTGGTCGTCCATCTTTTGAAGATAATTTTCGTCATCTTCATCATCGTCATCGTCTTCTTCATCACTACTACTACTAGAAATATTTTCAACCCCCACATCATTTTCTTCGCCCTCACCTTCGATTTCGTCATCGTCATCATCATCGTCATCATTTTCATCGTCGTCTTCCTCACTCTCTTCGTCTTCGTCGAATTCTATATCAACGGCTCCTCCTTCGACCTCCCCTATATCAGAACCTCCTATAACAGAAGAGGTATCAGAACCATCATCTATGGAAGTATTGTCATCAAAATTCGGTTCTTCCATCGGTATATTGTATATGATGATAATTTCTAAACCGATTCCGTTCAATTTTATAGTTTTTATTTCCAGACCGTATCACAATCCACACATAAATAAACATATTTCATATTTTGGTCATCATATCGCATATAAATGACTTCTGCTTTGGTATTCTCTTTGTTTGTTTTACATTCCGAATTAGGACATTTCATCGTATAAATCCTAGGAAGAGTAGGATCTAATTTGGTATACTGATTAATAATATGGCTGAATTGTTGCTCACTTTTTTTCAAATTATTTGTGAGGACACAATGACCCTCTTGATGAATGGTTTCATCGACAGTTCCACAATGTCTACAATAATAGGTCAATTGGGTTTCCTTTTCAGGATTGATAGAAATATAAAGCATATTCTGACAGTTGACACAAAACCTCATCGTTAAATATATATACTATATAGTTTATATATTTTTTTTCAATTTTATACAGAACAATATTCAGTGGCCTCTAGGCGCCTTCGGCGCCTCTATCAATATTCACCTTTATGACAACCCTCTGGAGGTGACGCCTTTTTGTTTTTTACGAGTTTCAGCCTGTTTTTCTCTTAGTTTTTCCAATTTTTTACGTTCTTTTTCCTCTGCTGCGTCGCGTTTTTTGAGTGTTTTTTTGGCCTGTTTCTCGGCCTCTTTTTGTTCCTTTTCTCTTAATTTTGCCAATTTTTTACGTTCTTTTTCCTCTGCTGCGTCGCGTTCTTTGAGTGTTTTTTTGGCCTTTTTTTCGGCCTGTTTTTCGGCCTGTTTTTCGGCCTGTTTTTTCATTTTCTCGCGAGTTTTTTCTTGTAATTCTTCTAACGCATCTGTAATATCGCGTTCTACTAATTCTTTACGTCGGTCTGTCAATTCGATTAATTCGCCTTTATATTCAAATAGAGAACGTGTTTTATTGAGTTTTTGTTCGGCTTTTTGTGCTTCTTTTTCTTCTTTCTTCTTTTGAAGCGCTCGGTGTTTTAATGTTTTACGAACAGTTTTAAAAATCTCTTTTTTCTCTTTCTCTAGTTTTTTGACTTTATTTTTTTCGTCTTTTATTTCTTCTTGAATATCGGCTTTTAAGTCTTTTTGTATTTTACGAAACTCTTTTTGTTTGTCGCGAACTTGATGTTCTATTTCCATTTTTTGAACGGGTGCGATTGAACGGTCTTTCAATTGCGCTTTCATATCCTTTATAATTCCTTTTAAACCAACAGTTTCTATTTTGATTTTATTTTCTAAAGTAGCAATAGTATCGTTTATTGCCTGTAGTTGTTGGTCGATTTCAATCACTTCAGGGAGTTGTTGAACTGCTTTGATAAATTCTGTTCCTTCCAACGTTTTTGAACTACATTTATTTCGAATAGCATAATAGGTGCTTGATTTATATTTTTCAAATAATTCAGGAGACGATTCTATTTTATATTTAATAACCTCTAATTTCATAATTTTCCCCTTTTTCATAGAAGCAATTTCACTCTTTAACGATTTTATTTGTTCTCGAATTGTTTTAATACGATGTTTTACATCTCTCATTAAATCCGTTAAATTACGATTCACAATCGTCTGACATTTCTTTTTGGGTAAATCCGGATATTTATCACACAATTGATAAAAATCGTCTTGAAACGATTTCTTAGAAAGTCCGGATAATTCCGATTCCAAACGACCAACAATATCATTTAATTCTTTTTGAAGAACGAGAACATTATTTTCAGCCTCTGTACGAGTGACATATTTATCGAAATCTCCCACCATTTGAATATCAGCCACCATAGGAACCATTACTTTTTTAATACGAGGTTGTGAGAACTGACGAGCGTCTTTTTCGCGATTCAAATAACTAATATATCCCGCAATATCGTCCAAAAACGCACTTTGCCCCTTCGTAGTAAATCCTCCTTCTTCATTCAAATATTCTTGTGCGAAAGATTCAAACGTGTTTGGCAATTGACGGTCAATCGGTCGACACAAATTCATAAGTTTTACTAATTCCATAGGGTTCTCTGTAATAGGTGTTGCTGTCATCAATAAAACGCGAACTGAATCCATTCCACTCACTAAATAAGAATTCATCAACGCGCTGTGTAATGCCTCCATATCAGGACGTTCTAAAGAAGAAAGGTCGCCTCCACCATACAATTTATGCGCTTCATCAATAATAAGAAGAGTTCTTCGAAGAGGGTCTGCCTCGCCATTTTCTTTTACTAGACGGTCATAAAAAGCATTCTTTTTTGACACCAGATTGGAGAACTGTTTGTAAGACATCGGGCGAATACGCCATTCCTTGGATAATAAACGCATTCTTTCTTTTTGAGTATCCGGAATCTTTTCTCCATTCATAATACGTTCTTGAATCGCTTTATGACATACTTGGTCGAACATATTCTTCCAAATATCGTTTTTAAGTGTTGTTCTCGTAACCCATAAAATAGTATATCCCATAGGCTCGAAATTAGTAGTAGCGGTGGCAATTGCTGAACACGTCTTTCCCGAACCCGTCGAGTGATATAGCAACATCCCCTTTACAGGACAAAAAGGCGTAAAATAATGTTGGACGAATGCTTGTGTAGGAGTGAATTCGAGAACCGCAGAAGCACCTCCTTTCAATAGAGATACAGGTTCTGCTTCTGTTAAACGGGTTGATTTTCGAGTAGAAGATTTTTTCACAGAAACTCGGGATTTTCGACTCTTTCTAGGCGATTTTTTCACCACTTCAGTAATGGTTTCAGCTTCAGTTGGGACAAGAGATTCCGGTTCAGATATATTTTCCTTTATGACAACAGAAGAAAGAGGTTTTTCGCTTACAGTAGATATTTCTGCAATAGGACGTTCTCGTAGATAACTCACGGGAACTATTTCGGTTTCTTTCTGGGTATATTCTTCTCTAGAAGAATCTTCAGAAGAAAGACTTAATTCCGATAAGCTAGGAGAAGAATCCACGGAAGAAAGAGTTAATTCCGATAATCTAGGAGAAGAATCCATGGAAGAACGCCTTTTCCATTCATCGGGCAATTTTCCACACAAGTTCTCCATTTTTACTTTCGACCATTTGTATTGTCCAAAATGGTCGTCAATATATTTTCTCATTTCTTTGTGACCCATCGGCGCAATATTTTGTAAAAAGTCTTTGTCAATCATTTCACCGGAAAAAAAAGAGGAGCGCGACGATATAGATACGTTTGGAGAACCGCCAAATACGATTTCCTCATCTTCATTTTCATCCGATAAATCGATTTCAAATTGATGGACGTTTTCATTCAATTCGTAATCCACAGAACCCAATACCGCCAATCTCTCCATATCATAACTGAAATTAGCGATTCGTATATCAGCATTCATAGCACGCATTAATAAATCATAAGCCGAATCAGCCCCTAGAAGAGACAAACGTAAGGGTTCGGGGATTTCCATATCATACACAAAAACATTCAAAGGCCATCCACGAGTTGGATGAAATTCTAATCCTTTTTGACCGCACGTACGAGTTCCTCTGCCAATCACTTGTTTTTGGTCGGCTATGTTCATAGATGGTTCAAAAATATGAATATATTTAATGTCAAAAAGGTCAATACCTTCTTTGAAACCACTATCCATAACAATAATACGAGCGATGTCCCCATAAATATTTTGAGGACGACTATTGAAATTCGCCAAAATTTCTTTTTTCATACGCACACTAATGGGTTTATCATAAATAGGCACAGAAGATAAAAGATAAAAACTATCTTTTCCTTTTAATTCGTTCGGGGATAATAACTCTAAAGGTCCCCATTGCGGTTTCGGTCCATTCTCTCCGTTGGGTCCTTTTTCTCTTCCTCCTTCGAGGTTCTCGTCTTTCGGGTTAGTAAACTTTTCGCGGTTTTTTAATTCCGATTTATACCCTAATGTCCAACCAGTTGATATAAGAGCAGAAGCAAGCATTTTTGCCCCGTGGCCTCCAGATTTTATATCCGAAAAAATAAAATGTTTGAAAGTGGTTCCGTATTTTTTTTGGTCTCTAGCATCACATTCTTTTATTTTATTCAAAAGAGCCACCAATTTAGGTGAAAAATGTGGCATATCCTTTAGAAAGAAATCAGGGGCAAAAAACGGGTCGTCCATTTTATATTTCTCATTCAATGAACTCCAATTACTTCTTTTACGAATACACAAAGGGTCCCATTTAGCAATCGCCTTTTCATTATGTATAGAACTATCTATATTCAACAACATATCGTCATCATTTATACTTTCTGATTTCATACTGGATGTTCTTTCTGACATATATATAAATAGTAAAAGATTATTTTATAAATGAATATTATATAGAAATGTTAAATCCTAATTATCTAACAACCCCTAATCTTGGAGGAGCAAACTTAGGAGGAGGTATACAAGGTATTTCCCCAAAACAATCTGTTTTAAATTACAAAAGCGGAGACCAAGTATTGGCTAGACGCGTTGTTATAAAATCGTGGAATACGGCTTACGCAACAGGAAACGTGAATGGTAAATCCCGTGTAACAACCCCTTTTCGCGCAGTCAATAATTCCGGCGACTTTTTAGGACGCATTCAATACAATTGCGGTGGAGTGAATCCTACAAATGCTGACCGTCCTGGATGGAAATCTCGTATTCGTAATATGTTCTCTAATTGCGACGGATCTGGTATCCCTCCATCTACTACCAACGTTCGATTCGTCGCTGATTCATCTGATTATTCGAAATACAAAAAAAATGTGGCCATTAACCAAATCTATAATGATAACAAATTCGGCGGAGACCAACATAACGCATCCTATGTTCCTCGTATGGCGGTTCATCGTTATTAGATAAATACTATACCTAGATTATAAGAAGAATCGTAATTTTCCAATTGGATGCGTTTCAAATCGCCGTTTCTCTTATATTGATGGGACTTCGCTAGGTCACGTTTCATCTTTGTCATAAAGATGAATATAATCATCATAATCAAGGCAATTAACATCATTTTACAAAACCAAGTGTAATATATCCTCTTTATGACAAAAGTAAATCAATTTTCTATTCTATTCTATAATATATAAAATGTACAAGTATTTAGCCGAATTCCTAGGAACTTTGTTTTTAATGTATATCATTATTGCTACTGGAAATCCTTTAGCAATTGGCGCTGCTTTAGCTTTGGCAATTCTTATGACTGTAAATATTTCAGGTGGGTATATTAATCCAGCGGTCACTATTTCTATGGCTGCTGCTGGTAAATTAGATGTGAATGAAATCATTCCATATGTTCTCGCTCAAGTCTTTGGCGCTTTGGTTGCCGTCCAAATTTATCTTCGATACAAAATATAAATATTTTCCTTTATGACTTTTCATAAAATATCATAAAGATGTTATTCGCACCTTATTTAGTAAGTATCTTATACAAAATTAATAACCCGACCACGGTAACAGACCCAATATAAAAAGTGTTTATGGGGTCTTTCCCTAAAGAAAATGGATTTTCTTTAGGTTTTGGTGTTACTAAAGGACCTTCCGAATAAATATTACCAGTATCATACAATTGTTTGAAGGATGGTTCTTCTTTTTCTTTCGATTCCATCAAAGCTATATAATTCGTTGGAGTGGTTTGTTTAAAAACCACATTTGTCTGTGGAGGAGTAGTTGAGGCATATGGCGTCGGTTTTCCTATTTTATTCGCAAAAGCCAGCATATATATATATATCGGGGCTTAAAAATCTGCAGAAAAATCGAATACATCTCCAGAAACCGTTTTGTTTGCTAGAGCATATTCGGAATTTGTTCTCTCGAAAAAATTGACTTTGGAATCCATACTAATAAGCTCCATAAAATCAAATGGATTAGAAGCATTATATATTTTATCATATCCCAATTGTAAACACAAACGGTCCGCCACAAATTCGATATATTGAACCATTAGTTCCGTATTCATTCCTATTAATCTACAAGGAATTGCCTCTGTAATAAATTCCTTTTCAATTATAACGGCCTCTTGTATGATTTCATAAACACGCTTCTTTTGGAGTTTCTTTTGAAGTTTCTTATATAATAAAACCGCAAATTCGCAATGCATGGCTTCATCTCTCGATATCAATTGATTGGAAAATGTTAGCCCAGGCATAAATCCGCGTTTTTTCAACCAATAAATAGAAGCAAAAGACGCTGAAAAGAAAATACCCTCCACAACCGCAAATGCAATCAATCGTGCAGGGAATGAACTTCGATTGTCACTTATCCATTTTCTTGCCCAAACTGCCTTCTTTTGAATACAGGGGAAATTCTCTAGAGCATTAAATAATTTGTGTTGTTGGTCCGCGTCTTTAATATATGTGTCTATCATCACACTATAGGTTTGAGAATGAATATTTTCCATAGCAATCTGAAACCCATAAAAAGCTCTTGCTTCGGCTAATTGGACGTCTCCCATAAAACGAATCGCTAGATTCTCCGTAACAATTCCATCGGAGGCAGCAAAAAAAGCCAATACCATACTAATAAAATAACGTTCGTCGTTATTTAATTTTTCATTCCAATCTACCAAGTCTTTGGAGAAGTCGATTTCTTCGGTTCTCCAAAAACAATCCACCTGTTTTTTATACATTCCCCAAATATCGTCGTCTTGAATAGGAAACATTACAAATCTGCTGTCAGATGGTGTCAAAAGTGGGTCGGAGTGGGTAGAATTAGCAATAAGGTCAGACATGTCTAAATAATATAATGGCCCTATTTTTATTAGGTTTTTTTGTTTTGTTTTTATTGTATCGATTCGTGTATATCAAACGCTCTCACTATGTAAATATAAAAATTTGTTGTGAAAACCGCACGCAAAACAAAAAAATCAAATAAACCCAAATGAAACTTTCCAAATACCATCACACAACAGTCATAAAGATATAATCATATTATTCCTTTATGACACATCCTAGTAAAATTTTTATAAGAGGGTATTATAATGAACCCTTTAGTCGATTGTAAAGATGACTTTGGCGAACCCAAAAAGAAAGGTCGCAAACAAAAAAAACAGACTCATAAAGAGTTATTAAATATGTATTTCGAAGAAACAGTCGACGCACGAAATCCTGAACCCATAATGAATAAGGAAATTATCGGCCAATTCTCTAATTTGTCGCAGGTAGAAAAACGGAAGTTCGAAGCCAAATTTACTCAACCGAAAAACCCCCATCAACAGCATTATATGAATATACTAAAAAATCCTGCTAAAAAAATAGTGATAGCGAGTGGTCCAGCAGGCACAGGAAAAACGCTTTTTGCCACACAAGAAGGAATTCGCGGGTTCTTGTTGGGTTCCTATGAAAAGCTGGTTTTCACGCGCCCATCTGTAAGCGTGGATGAAGATTTGGGATATTTACCAGGAACACTTGAAGAAAAAATGGCACCTTGGGTTAGACCTATATATGATGTTCTCTATCAATTTATTTCTCCAAAAGAAGTCCAAATACATATGGAGAACAAAATCATCGAAATAGCACCTTTGGGATATATGCGAGGGAGAACTTTCAAAAACACCTGGATAGTGGCCGATGAAATGCAGAATTCTACCGTTTCACAAATGAAAATGTTGCTTACACGTTTAGGCGAAAACAGTCGGCTCATTATTACAGGGGATTTGGAGCAGTATGACCGACCTAATGAAATGAATGGATTAGAAGATTTTTTGAATAAATTGAAAGGAAAACGGTCACCAAGTATAACGGAATTCGAATTCGAACGTGCCGATATTCAACGCGAAGAAGTTGTTCGCGAAGTTCTCGACATTTATAGTAGCGAATATATATCACAAAATAATGTCGATATACAATATAATGATACTACATAACCGTTTTTTTCTATATTTCATCTTTTTGATAGCCCTTTTCGATTTTTTGTATTTGGGATATACGAATGATTTCGATACTCTTTCCATTTTTATATTAGTAGGATTATTAACCGCCTTTTTCAGCAAAAATATGATTATCATTCTTTCTACTGCTGTTATTGTGGCGAATGTTCTCAAATGGAGTGGATACAACGATTCCTTTATGAAAGAAGGACTTACAAATAAAGATGATGAAGAAGAAGACGAGAAAGAGGAAGACGAGGTCGCCGATGACGCTGTAGAAGAGGAAGAGGATTCACCAAAAAGAAAAAAGAAAATAAAAGAAGATTTCGGGCAAGATGAGAACGTGGTTTATACATCGGTAGAAGACCAACAAATAACTGACCAAGATAAAATGATTTTAGCACATGAAAATCTTTTAAAAAAAATGAATAAATATAAACCACTTTTAGACACATTAAGCGGACTTACTAAAAATATAGCAGCAGTAAAACAAATGTCACAACCAGACCCACCTGTTTCTGATGCAAATACAGAAGAATATGAAAAAGAAACGGCGGATATAAAAACGAGGAAAAGATCAGCAAAGAAAACCGCCAAATAAAAATAGATGGAATATATAGATTAATTAAATGGACTTTGTAATATTATCTAATTCGATTATTGGTGCTATAAACTCAGTAATGGGTTTTGCGCAGGGCATCGTAAATGAAATTCAAAGTGCTATGAAATTTATTGTGAGTCTTGCCTATTTTGGACAAATCATTATGATGGTAGTCATTATAGGTAGGTGTATATTTGCAGCTTTTCGATTTATAATAGAATTTTTTATATGGATATTTGATTTTTTGAAATGGTTGATTTTGCCTTGGCCCAATAATTTAATGAATCCGCGTAGGGATGATGTAAATAAAAAAGCTGGATTTATATGCTGGTTAATTCGATATATTATTGTAATTGCTTATAAAATAACAAGTCTTCCAAAATGTTTCTTATGGTATTTTTTAGACACCGCTGGATGGGTTATTTATCTTCCATTTCGATTCGTTTTTTGGCTGATTGATTTTATGTTGAATATAGGAATGCAGAAAATGGAAAAAGACATTTGGTATTTTTTAGACGAAATCGATTATTTTTTACACGGTAAACCGGGTAGTAATTATTTTATGTTTCATTATGACCCAAATCCGCCTCCAAGATTAGATGCAGAGGGAAATGATTTGGATGCGATGAATTTTGGATTTCATATTATTCATTTCCCGAATTCAGTTATGGAGCAATGTTATTCATTAAGCCCTTATTCTCTTGCTCGTTTAGCAAAATTCCCTATAGATGCGTTTGAAGCATTTCTATCTTGTGCTATGAATCCATTCTAATGTAAATAAAGAGCAAAGGATTTGATATCTCTACTATTTTCGCAATATAAATATATACATTTATATGGCCAGAAAGTGTCTTCCAGGAACAGTTTGTTTAGAAAACACAACATTAGTCGTTTTTCTATTATTATTAATTATCATCGGCTATTTATATTATTCCTTTGTAAGCCATGTTAGATGGCAGTCAAATATCCCTATCCCTATCTCTATGGGAATGGTTTCTTTGATGCCACCTCCACAACAGTCTACTGAATTGGTTCCTATTGGTATGGGCGCGAATATTATGCCGAATGTTATGATGGACCCTTATGCTCCTCCTATGAAACCCGATGGATATAATTTTACGAGAACATCGAGGTCTTCGCCAGCAGGAATTCCTGTAAATATAGAAACTCGTGGTCTCCAACAAGAATATTCACAAATGGGAATTCTTACACGTCAAGACAAAAAAGATATGATTCTTCCTTTAATGGGTCGCAGATTATTATCAGGACTAGATAAATGGCAATATTATACTATTTCAAATACTGGTTCTATCAATACAAAATTACCAATTCGATTTCATGGGAGAAATTGCTCTGGAGAATATGGTTGTGATAGTTTAATGAATGGGGATATTGTATATGTAGAAGGATATCAAGACACATTTCAGGTTACTCTATATGAAACTGCGAAATTTCAATATATTCCGTATATTTAGTTATTTCATTTATATATATATGTATATATAGATGACAAACTCTTATATTGACAAAATGTTAGAACGCCGAAAGATGAAGGTAGGAGGTAAATCAACCAATCCATTAGATGATCCAACAGATAATAAAACATATATTGGTGGAGCAACCACTCCTGAAGAATTATCACAAAAAATAACAGACGCTTTTAAAAACGCATTAATAAAATCAAAAAAAATAAAAGAAAATTTAAAAGAAAGATTAAAAACCGTCGTACAAATAAAATCCGGAGGCGGATTGATTGTTTTTCAACCTCCTGAAGGCGAATCCATTCCACAAATTACAAAATTTATTCATATCTCGCAAAATAAATATCAAGTAATGAATGTATCAAATGCTTTCATTACAACTGATATAATCCCATCTATACCATATGATTCAACGAAAATAGCAAATCTAATTGTAAGCAAACAACCAATCGCTGAACCCACTATACTATAAAAATGATAGACCTTTCAATCGCCGATTTATCGGTTACAAAGTCGCTACTCAGCACAGTTACCTAATTACATTCACCGCTACTACGTAGTGCGCTGTAGATGCCGACCCAAAGGGTCAGTATTTGAAATGTAAAAAGGTGTAAAAAGGATATAAGTATTATTTTATAATATAATATAATTATGATTGAATCTAATAATTCTACAACAACCGAACAAATTGACTTGGACCAATTATTAGAAAAAGAAAAACAACAGAATAAAGTAGATACTTGGAATAAATTGGATAAAACATTAAAAACACAGAAACTACATATATTCGCCGAAAAATATGGAAAAGAGAATTCTCTTCCAGTAAAAGACATTAAATCACTCAAACAATTTTTTTTAGAGGCTTTGGAAAAAAACAAATTACAAAAAACAAAAGATGTCCTTTATGACAAAGAAAAAGGGGTTATTCAGTCTATTCCTGGGCTATTTTTCAATACGACCAATCGCGCATTTACTTTGAAAAATATGGACGCAAAACGGATTTCTACGTTGAAATCACTCACTCCAAAACGTATTATATTGCAAGATGAAACATAAAATTGATTGTTTCCATAGAAAAAACCATTTAAATATATTTACAGAATATATTTAAAATGAGCGTAACGAGTGAAACTAGTGAAACTAGTGAATCAAGCTCACTTCCTTTTACTGATAATGAATACAACGAATTGACAGAAACCATTCATGAAATGATGAAGGAACATATCACAGAGTATGTTTTAAATATGTCAAAAACGGATTATATGTCAACGATTGTCGATGATATTACACATGTTCTATATCAACCATTAGAAGATACAGAAATCATTACCACCGCCGATTATGAGTCTTTTCGTAATTTTGTGGATTCTATAGCAAATGAATGGTTCGATAATAATATTGATTGTTGTCCACATCGTACGAATTGCCATACATTATCAAACACACTCATTCATTCTTTTGGATTAAACGAAGAATTTTCAATAAATTATATTTCGAATAAATTAAAAACCATTTATGAAAAAGACGCAACAAATCCAGCACAACGAACCCCAGAATGGTATTTACATCGATATAATATGCTAACAGCGAGTAATCTTTATAAAGCATTAGGGTCAGAATCCGCCAAAAACTCCCTGATATATGAAAAATGTAAGCCACTCGAAACCGAATATACAGAATCCAAATGGATTTCTACAGAAGGTTCTCTTCATTGGGGTGTAAAATATGAACCTCTTACTGTTCTCCTTTATGAACATTTGACGGGGGCAAAAGTCGGGCATTTCGGTTGTATCGTCCATTCTGAATATAATTTCTTAGGAGCATCTCCTGATGGGATTGTTATCAATCCGGAATCACCTCTTTATGGCCGTCTTGTAGAAATCAAAAACATATATAATCGTGATATGGATGGTATACCGAGCGAGGCTTATTGGGTCCAAACCCAAATACAAATGCAATGTTGCGATTTACCTGATTGCGATTTCGT
>Ga0214921_10007978_pt1 | contig 13907 bp, 14 predicted proteins | sample LL1505_MetaG_FD_177992 | JGI IMG/M metagenome (GOLD analysis project Ga0214921, IMG submission 177992) | Freshwater microbial communities from Lake Lanier, Atlanta, Georgia, United States - LL-1505 | ecosystem: Environmental > Aquatic > Freshwater > Lake | place: USA: Georgia | collected... | reverse complement strand
AGGCATGAGGATGTCAACGCTCATTGGGCGGCCTCAAGATAGACGTCAGTATAGAGCTCAGCCGGATCAGGCTCGGGCGAGGTGCGGGCAAATTCGGCGGCATCGGCGACAATAGCCTTCACCTCACCGTCAATGGCCTTGTAGGCGGCCTCGTCAGCCCAGCCCTTGGAGTCCAGAACCTCGCGCAGATGATCGATGGGATCGCGGGTCTTCTTGACCTCGTCCACCTCCTCCTTGGTCCGGTATTTGGCCGGGTCGGACATGGAGTGACCGCGATAACGGTAGGTCTTCATTTCCAGAATATAGGGGCCATGGCCGTCGCGGGCATGGGCGGCAGCACGGCTACCAGCCTCACGCACCGCCTCGACATCCATGCCATCCACCTCTTCACCGGGGATGTTGAAGGACACGCCCCGGCGGTGTAGGTGGGTTTCAGAGGAAGAGCGCTCGATGCTGGTGCCCATCGCATATTGATTGTTTTCAATCACATAGACCACGGGCAGTTTCCACAGCGAGGCCATGTTGAAACTCTCATAGACCTGGCCCTGATTGACCGCGCCATCGCCGAAATAGACGAAGGCGACATTGCCGTTGGCCTTGTACTGGTTGGCCAGCGCCAGACCGGTACCGAGCGACACTTGCGCGCCCACGATGCCGTGGCCACCAAAGAAACCCGCCTCGATGGAGAACATGTGCATGGAGCCGCCCTTGCCGCGTGAGGAGCCGCCGCTGCGCCCCGTCAACTCGGCCATGACCTCACGAGGGTCCATGCCTGCCGCCAGCATGTGACCATGGTCACGATAGCCGGTGATGATCTGGTCGCCCTTGATCTGGATCGACTGCATACCGACCGCGATGGCCTCTTGCCCGATATAGAGGTGACAGAAACCGCCAATCAAACCCATTCCATAAAGCTGGCCCGCGCGCTCTTCGAAGCGGCGCATGAGCAGCATGTCACGATAGAACTTCAGTAGGTCTTCTTGGCTGTTGGCGGTCTTTGCGACCTCAACGCTTTTGCGCGCTCGCGCCATTGGCAACTCCCACAGCACCTACAAACGGTGCTTCGTTCAGAACCCAAGGGCCTAATGCGTTATTAGGCCTGAGGTCCCTTACGAACCACATAATCCCTCGGGTCTGAGAACCCTAGTAGAGATCGGGCCCTTTCCTCAAGTAGGTCGCGGGAAAGGCTCTCATTGCGTAACAGACGAGCACGGGCCTCCATATCCGCCCGTTGGGTTTTCAGTTGCTTCAACTCTTCCGCACGGGCCGCCATCATCTCATTGCGTTTGGACCAGGTCAAAAGACCGCCATCACCGGCCAGGGCGTGGAACGCGAAATAGAAGATCAAAAAGGCAATGGCCAAGGTCCGCCAATTGGAGCGTAGCTGAGCCAACAATTGCGAATCCCCCTTGACCTAAAATAACCCTGACCAGTCTTACCGGTCAGGGTTAATAGAACATGGCTAACAAAGGGTTTTTACGGAGCCCTTAGCGACCCTTGAGTGCCCGGCGACCGGCATAGATCGCCTGATCGTCCAGTTCTTCTTGGATACGCAGCAACTGATTGTACTTGGACAACCGGTCCGAGCGGGCCAGTGAACCGGTCTTGATCTGTCCGCAATTGGTGGCAACCGCCAGATCAGCGATGGTGGAATCCTCGGTCTCACCCGAACGGTGTGACATCACCGCCGTATAGCCCGCACGATGGGCCATATCGACGGCGTCCAGGGTCTCCGACAGGGTGCCGATCTGGTTGACCTTGATTAGGATCGAATTGGCGAGGCCGCGCTCAATACCATCGGCGAGGCGAATCGGATTGGTCACGAACAGATCATCGCCAACCAACTGAACCTTGGCACCCAAGCGCTCGGTCAGCAGCTTCCAGCCTTCGAAATCATCTTCCGAACAGCCATCCTCGATAGACACAATCGGGAACTTGGCCGCGAGACCGGCGAGATAGTCGACCATACCGCCCTGATCGAGGACCTTGCCCTCGCCTTCCAGGTGATAGAGGCCGTCCTTGAAGAACTCCGTCGAGGCCACATCGAGGCCCAGAACGAAGTCGTCACCGACGCGGTAGCCCGCGCCCTCACCGGCCTTGACGATAAAGGCTAGGGCCTCTTCGGCGGAACCAAGGTTGGGCGCAAAGCCGCCCTCATCACCGACATTGGTATTGTGACCGGCGTCCTTCAGGGCCTTTTTCAAGCCGTGGAAGATTTCGGCCCCCATCCGCAGGCCTTCGGAGAAGTTGGCCGCGCCGGTGGGCAGGATCATGAACTCTTGAATGTCGATGGGATTATCCGCATGGGCCCCGCCATTGATGATATTCATCATCGGCACAGGCAGCACACGGGCCGAGACCCCGCCGACATATTTGTAAAGCGGCAGGGCGGCGCTATCGGCTGCAGCCTTGGCCACCGCCAAGGACACGCCCAAAATCGCGTTGGCACCGAGACGGCTCTTATTGGCCGTACCGTCTAGCTCGATCAATAGCTTATCGATGCGGCGCTGGTCTTCAGCATCCATACCGGACAGGGCGTCAAAGATCTCGCCATTGACCGCACCGACGGCCTGAAGCACGCCCTTGCCCATATAGCGGGTCTTGTCGCCGTCGCGGCGCTCAACGGCCTCGTGAGCGCCCGTAGAGGCCCCAGACGGAACAGCAGCGCGGCCCGAGGCTCCGTCTTCCAGAACCACATCGACCTCAATCGTCGGGTTGCCCCGGCTATCGAGAATTTCACGGGCGACGATATCGACGATCTCAGTCATGGCAGTCCTCTGAGCAGTCCCGCATCTGCGGGCGGATAAAATAAAGACGGCGCGCGAGGAATGCCTCACGCGCCGCCTGAACAGCAACGGTCCAGCAGTCAGGCGCTCTCAATCGCCCAACCGAGACCCGAGGCCCCTAGTCTTCCTTGGGGGTCAGAACCTGACGGCCCTTATACATGCCGGTCTTCAGATCGACATGGTGAGGACGGCGCAGTTCGCCGGTTTCTTTATCTTCGATGTAGGAGTTTGCGCCCAAACTCTGGTGCGAACGACGCATGCCAGCACGCGATGGGGAAACTTTACGCTTAGGAACAGCCATGTCTGAATCTCTTGCTCGGGAGCATCTAAAGAGGTGTCGCCGGGCCGGGTCACGAACCTGTTCCGTCGAATGAGCGGCGGTGTATGCCCTAAACCGCCGACAAGTTCAAGTCAGGTCAGGAAGACCCTTTTAAACCAACCGGCTTTGCACCTTTGCCGCGCCGATGAAGCTGGCGAAGAGGGGGTGTGGGGCGAAGGGGCGGGATTTTAGTTCGGGGTGATATTGCACGCCGACGAACCAGGGATGGTCTAGCCGCTCGACGATTTCCGGCAAGACGCCATCGGGCGAAAGGCCCGTGAACATCAGGCCCGCCGCCTCGATCTGCTGACGGTATGCGATATTGACCTCATAGCGATGGCGATGGCGCTCGTGGATCGAAAGGCCGCCATAGATGTCGCAAACCTTGGAACCGGGAGTCAAAACAGCCTCAAAGGCCCCCAGACGCATGGTTCCGCCCAAATCGTCGCCCTCTTGACGCTGGAGGCGCTCATTACCCTGCACCCATTCCGTCATCAGACCGACAACTGGATCGGCAGTCGGACCAAACTCGGTCGAGGAGGCACCCTTGATGCCCGCGACGTTGCGCGCCGCCTCGATGACGGCCATCTGCATGCCGAAACAGATTCCGAAATAGGGCACGGAGCGTTCACGCGCGAACTGCGCCGCACGGATCTTGCCCTCTGCGCCGCGCTCACCAAAGCCACCGGGCACGAGGATGCCGTGAACGCCCTCGAGACGCTCAGCCGCAGCCCCATCTTCGCCTTCGAAGGTCTCTGATTCGACCCAATCGAGCCGAACCTTGACATTGTTGGCCACGCCGCCGTGGACCAGTGCCTCGATGAGAGACTTATAGGCATCTTTCAAGACGGTATATTTGCCAACCACCGCGATGACGACCTCGCCATCAGGATGGGTCATGGTGTCGGAAATGGTGGTCCAGCGGGTCAGGTCGGGCTCTGGCGCATCGGCAATCCCAAAGACGCTGAGCACTTCGGCATCAAGACCCTGGTCATGATAATCCAAAGGCACGGCATAGATGTTGGACGAGTCCATCGCCTGAATGACAGCGGTTTCACGCACATTACAGAACAGGCCGATCTTACGCTTTTCTTCGGGCGGGATGGGCTGCTCACAGCGACACAGCAAAATGTCGGGCTGAATCCCGATAGAGCGCAGTTCCTTGACAGAGTGCTGCGTCGGCTTGGTCTTCATCTCGCCCGCTGTCTTGATGAACGGCAGCAGGGTCAGATGGACATAACAGGATTGGCCACGCGGCAGGTCCTGCCCCAGCTGACGAATGGCTTCGAAGAACGGCAGGCCTTCAATATCGCCGACCGTGCCGCCGATCTCGACCAGCACGAAATCAACCTCGCGGCCCGCCTCGTCGACGGCAGGCGTCAGAACGAAACGCTTAATCTCGTCGGTGACGTGGGGAATGACCTGAACAGTGGCACCCAGATAATCGCCCCGGCGCTCTTTCTCCAAAATGGTCTGATAGATGCGGCCGGTGGTGATGTTGTCACCCCTATTGGCCGACACGCCGGTAAAGCGCTCATAGTGACCCAGATCGAGGTCCGTCTCGGCTCCGTCATCGGTGACGAACACCTCGCCGTGCTGATAGGGCGACATCGTGCCCGGATCGACATTGAGATAGGGATCAAGCTTGCGCAGGCGAACGCTATAGCCACGTGCTTGCAGCAACGCACCAAGAGCGGCGGAGGCGAGGCCTTTTCCTAAGGAAGATACCACGCCGCCGGTGATGAAAATGTACCGGGTCATGGGCGATCAGAGTAGTGCTGATTCGCGAAATGACTTCAGTCCAACCGCAAAAGAACCCACAAGTTTTTACGGAGCAGTCTTGGCGGGAACGGGCGCAGTCGCCGGCTTCACGGCGATAGGCGCTGGAACAGCGGCTGCAGGCGGTTGCGAGACCGGACGAACCTGCGGGGTCGGGGCTTCAGGCGCGCCATTGCTCGGTGCCGCCTTCGGCTTCAGTGCATTGACGTCCATCGCATCGATTTTCAAGCGGTCCACAACCGAATTGTTCGCCCGCTCGCGTCCAGCCAAGATGGTCAGCAAAACGCTTAAGACGAAGAAAATAATGGCCAAGGTCCAGGTGGTGCGGCTCAAGAGGTCGCCCGTGCCACGGGCGGTCATGATCCCGCCGCCGCCACCGCCGCCGCCCATACCCAAGGCACCGCCTTCGGAGCGCTGCATCAGGATCACCAAAATGAGCGCAATGCAGACAATGATGTGGATGGTCAAAAGGATGCTGAGCAGCATGGACGGTCTAGCCTTAATAGAGGGGCGGCATCAGGGCGAACCCTAACGACCACACAAGCCGCGCTCTCTATCACCAAGCGCGGTCGGACGCAAAGCGTTCAGCAGCGGCCTAGGCGGCAGCGATGATCGGCAGGAAATCGTCGGCCTTGAGTGAGGCCCCGCCAACCAGAGCCCCGCCAACATCTTTGATCCGCAAGATTTCTGCTGCATTGGCAGCCTTGACCGAGCCGCCATAGAGGATCGGCACCACGGCACCTGCCGTTCCGAACATATCTATCAAGGTGTCGCGAACTGCCGCATGGACCTCAGCGATCTGACCGCTGGTCGGCGTCAAGCCCGTCCCAATGGCCCACACCGGCTCATAGGCGACACAAAAGGCCTTGCTGGCTAGGGCTGAGGGCAAGGATCCACGAACCTGACTGGTGACAATCTCCAAGGCTTTGCCAGCCTTGCGCTGCTCTAGGGTCTCACCGACACAGATGATCGGCTCTAGTCCTGCCCAAAGCGCGGCCTCGACCTTCGCTGACACGATCTGATCGGTTTCGCCGTGGCCCGCCCGCCGCTCAGAATGGCCAAGAATCACCAAGCTCGCCCCCGCCTCCGCCAGCATTTCAGCGCTGACATCGCCGGTGAAGGCCCCATTCTTCTCGGCCCGGCAGTCCTGCCCGCCAACGGCTACGGGCATACCGACGAGGGCTCGGCCCATCCGTTCGACGAGCGTGGCAGGCGGGCAAAGGGCCACACGGGCTCCAAAAGCGCCCTGCTCGACCGCAGCGGCAATGGCTCTAGCCTCATCTAGATCGGGCGAAAGACCGTTCATCTTCCAGTTTCCGGCGATCAACGGCCTTGGTGCGGACATGGAATTACCCCTATTCATTGGTGCACTGAGGGGTAAAGGAACCCTATCGGCCTGTCCATCCAGCGCACGAACTTCAGCGCAAAGCTTGCAGGGGATCGGCGGCCTCTACTATACCCATAATCGTCGCGTTCGCTTGCGTGACAAACCGGGCCCTGCCCAACCGCTTTGCAAAGGTCGAGACCTCCATGCTTGCTGCCATTCGCACCTTCGCCAAATCGTGGGTTGCCGCCGTCCTCATTGGCCTTTTGGTCGTTAGTTTTGCCGTGTTCGGCATCAGCGACGTGTTCAAGGCGAAGATAACGGACTCGGTGGTCACCGCCGGAAGCCGACAGGTCTCGTCCACAGACTTCAAGCGCATGTTCGAGAACTACAAGAAACAGGCTGAGCAGCGCACCGGCCAGCCGGTTACGACCGAAGAGGCCGTCAAGCGCGGTCTCGACGAGCGGGTCCTGACCGAGATTGCCGACAATGAGGGTCTCACCGAACTGATCCGCATCTCAGGCATCCAGCCTTCAGACAAGCTGGTGGCCAAGGAGATCAGCAAGACCACAGCCTTCTTCAATCCCATTTCCGGTCAATTTGATCAGAAGCTCTACCAGCAGCGTCTGGCCGAAAATCAACTGACCCCCGCCAAGTTCGAGTCCTACCTTCGCGACGAACTGGCTCAGAGCCACTATGCAGCAGGGATCGTGTCGGGCCTTCGCGCGCCTCGGCTCTATGGCGCCTTGATCGCCGCCTATGGCCTCGAGAACCGCGACCTCAGCTATTTCTCGGTTCGCCCGGGCATGGTGCCCGCCCCGACCTTGCCGACCGACGCCCAGTTGACCGCCTTCATCAAGGAAAATTCAGCCCAGCTGATGACGCCAGAAACCCGCGCCCTGACCATTGTTCGGTTCAGCACTGCCGCCATGGCCCCCTCGGTCAAGGTTGATCCGGCCGAGCTGCAAAAGCTGTACGACTTCAAGAAGGACAGCCTGTCGAGCCCTGAAAAGCGCTCGATCGTTCAGATCCCGGCCAAGGACGCCATCCAGGCCGCCGCCATTGCCTCACGCCTTGCCAAGGGGGAAAGCCCTGTCGCCATCGCCAAGGCCTATGGCTTTGAACCCGTGACCTATGATGACGCGCCCAAGACCGCCATCGTTGATCCCAAGATCGCCGCTGCCGCCTTCAGCCTGCCCGTCGGTCAGGTCAGCGGCCCGATCCAAGGCACCTTGGGTCTTGGCGTGGTCAAGGTCTTGAAGATCACCCCCGGCCAGACCGTGTCGTTGGAGGCCATCCGCCCGCAGCTCGAACAACAGCTTCGCGGCGATGCCGCCGCCCAGAAGGTCTACGACGTGGTTCAGAAATATGAGGACGCCCACACCGCTGGCGCAACCCTCGTCGAAGCCGCGCAAAAGGCTGGCGTGCCCGCCCTGTCCATCGCGCCCATCACCGACAAGGGCACCACGGCGCTCGGCCAGCCGGTTGGCGGCGTCAGTGAAAAGCTCGTTCGCGCGGCCTTCTCATTGCCTGAGGGCGGTGAAAGCGACGTTGAGGACGAAGGCTCCGGCGAATATTACGCGGTGAAGGTCGACAAGATCATCGCCCCCGCCCTGCCCTCGGTCGACTCCATCCGCGTGCCCCTGACCCGCGTCTATATGAGCCGCGAAATGAACAACCGCCTGAAGGCTCGCGCCGACGAACTGGTCGCCCGCGTCAAGAAGGGTGAGGCCATCGAGGCCGTCGCCGCCTCTGCTGGTGCCCCCATTGCATCGCTGGTCAAGATCGACCGCGCGTCGGCGGGTCAAAATCGCACGGTCAGCCCCGATGTCTTGAACCAACTGTTCGCCTCCAAGACCGGCGATACCTTCATCGGCCAAGATGTGCAGTTCGGCTTCGTCGTCGCCAAGGTCACGGCCATCCGCGCTGGTGATCTGGCTCAGGCCGCTCAGATCGCTGAATCTCAGCGCCCGCAGGTAACCATGCAGATGTTCGACGAGATCGGCCAGCAGGGCCGCAAGTCGGCGCGCACGGCGGTGAAGGTTACGACCGACTTCGTCCGCGCCAAGACTGTTCTCGGCTTTGCGCCGGAAACGACCAAGGGCGCTGTGGACGATACCAAGACCCCCGCCAAGACGGACGCGAAGGCCAAATGACCTTCCAGCCCGCCCTAGAACCCTTTACGCAAACCTATGAGGCCGGACTGCCACAGGTGGTCTGGACCCGTCTGATCGATGATCTGGAGACGCCGGTTTCGGCCTATCTGAAGATCGGTCACGGACGCGACTATGCGTTCCTCTATGAGTCTGTTGAAGGCGGCACCTGGCGCGGGCGCTATTCCATCGTGGCCATGAAGCCGGATCTGGTCTGGCGCTGCCATGGCGACCAGGCTGAGATGGCGGAAGGATCTGACATCGCCGCTGGCCGGTTCACGCCCCAATCGGGCGGTGCGCTGGACAGTCTGCGCGACCTCGTGGCGCGCTCGAAGATTGCCTTGCCTAAGGACCTGCCCCCGATGGCGGCGGGCCTGTTCGGCGCGATTGGCTATGACATGGTGCGTCTGGGCGAGCATTTGCCCGACATCAATCCCGATGCCTTGGGCCTGCCCGACTCGATCATGATGCGGCCCCAAGTGGTCGCGGTGTTCGACTCTATCGGCCAAGAGATCATCATGGTCACGGCCGTGCGCCCCAGTAGCCTGAGCGCCGCCGAGGCCCACGCGGCGGCGGTGGGGCGTCTGGAAGAGACGATCAACGATCTGCGCCGTCCGATGGCCCATCCGGCCACTCGCGCGCCCTTGCCCGCCCCGGTCTTTACCTCGCCCCTGACCCAAGATGACTATTGCGAGATGGTCGAGAAGGCCAAGGTCTATATCCGCGCGGGGGACATCTTCCAGGTCGTGCCGAGCCAGCGTTTCCGCGCGCCCTTCACGCTCGATCCCTTTGCCTTCTATCGCTCCTTGCGCCGGATGAACCCGTCGCCCTTCCTGTTCTTCCTCAATTTCGGCAATTTCCAACTGGCCGGATCGAGCCCTGAAATCATGGTGCGGCTGCGCGACAACAAGATCACCATTCGCCCCATCGCAGGCACCCGTCCGCGCGGCAAGACGCCCGAGGAAGATCTGGCGCTGGAAAAGGACCTGCTGTCCGACCCTAAGGAACTGTCCGAGCACCTGATGCTGCTCGACCTTGGCCGCAACGATGTTGGCCGCGTCGCCAGCCTGCGCGAGCCGGGCCGCAATGACGCGCCCGAGGGCTATAAGGGCCCCAATGTCCGCGTCACCCAAAGCTTTGGCATCGAACGCTATAGCCACGTGATGCACATCGTCTCCAATGTCGAGGGCGAGGCCCCCGAAGGCGTCGATCCTATCGACGTCATCATGGCCGCCCTGCCCGCTGGCACCGTCTCTGGCGCGCCCAAGGTTCGGGCCATGGAGATCATCGACGAACTGGAAAGCGAAAAGCGCGGCATCAGCTATGCCGGAGCGGCGGGCTATATCAGCGCCGAAGGCGAGGTCGATACCTGCATCCTCCTACGCACCGCCCTGTTCAAAGACGGCATGATGTACGTCCAAGCCGGCGGCGGTGTCGTGGCCGACAGCGACCCTGTGGCCGAATATGAAGAGACGTTGCATAAGTCGCGGGCGCTGAAGCGCGCGGCGGAAGAGGCTTGGCGGTTTGGGTGAGGGGTGAGCGGTTAATTTGAGAGACGATTTTCTTCGATATAACAGTCGTACAGTCGGCGTTGAAAATCTACCAACCAGAGCATTAATTCATGTTCAGTATCGTTGGCAGCAGGTACATTTTCGCTGTTATAAAAATCCAAATTACTCCGCAATGTTAGTAGCTCCCCGTGTCTATTATGTAATTCAATTAAAAGATTGTTGTATTCAATACCATACAAAATCTCAGCCTCCTTTATATAAAAATACAAATTGTTTAATTGATCGCTATTTGGAATTAAATATGGATTCGATATTAGACGAGTATAATCCATTATATTTGCATGAACCCTATTTTTATCAGGGAGCATTTCACGCCTAAACTTGTATTTTTCAACGTTTTTCATTTCTTCGTATATGTCATTTTGTTTATCGAAAATTTTATTTTGTATGTCTAAAATCTTGTTCTGGTTATCTTGCGTCTTAACCTGCGCCTTCCCAACTCTAAAGGCGCCAAAGACAACCAAACCGCCAGCAACCAATCCCAAAACGCCACTGATCCACCCTGCCCATCGGGTCGCCTCTGCCGTTATCCGAGCCGCCTGAAGCGTCGCCTCCGCATCCGTCAAAATCACCCCGCACCCCCACCTTCAATTGAACCCCATATCTTATTTAAGGTTGTTATTTAGGTGCGCAAGGGGCCGTTTGGTCTCGCGTTATTGCGAGACGCATCTCGTCGAACCCACCCAGGGGAACATCACATTAGGTCCGCGTCCGTCCCCTCAGTTGCTTCGCATCGCTCGCAATGACGCGAGGTGGAGCGGCGGATGTATCCCCCTCACCCAACCCTCTCCCCCACGGGGGCGAGGGCTTATCGGTTCTAGCCCTCTCCCTGTGGGAGAGGGTTGGGTGAGGGCCTTGTTTATTTTCTTAAACAAGACCCCCTACCCCAGCTGCGCCGGTACTTCCCCCAGAGGGGGAAGATTTAAGATGCTAAGCTCTTCCCTCTTTGGGGGAAGCGATGCGTCGCATCAAAGGGGGTCTTGTTTGCCCTACCGCTCCACATTCCGCGCCGCCATGGGCAGTTTGACGTTCGGGGGTGCTAAGATCGCCGTGGCCGCAAATCCCAGCGCACAAAGAGTCATGAACAGGGCCGCAGCCAGCATGAGCAAGGGACGCTCACGCTTGGGCGCGGGGGTCAGCAGTTGCTGAACCTCTTCCAGTTTACGAGTTAGATCGTCGTCCTCGGCCATGGCTCAATTTTGCCATGAGGGTTGGGGATATGGCTAGAGACGATTGATAGAAACAAACAAGGCCCTCACCCAACCCTCTCCCACAGGGAGAGGGCTTTGATGCCCTTCCCCCCAAGGCCAAATGGCTCTAAATCATTCCTCTAGAAGAGGGTCTGACCATGATCTTGGTGATCGATAACTATGACAGCTTCACCTACAACCTTGTTCACTATCTGAACGAGTTGGGGGCGCAGACCCATGTGGTGCGTAATGACGCCCTGACCGTCGACGAGGCCTTGGGTCAAAAACCAGAAGCGGTGCTGCTGTCGCCCGGTCCGTGCGATCCTGATCAGGCGGGCATCTGTTTGCCACTGCTCAAAGGCGCGCCAGACGATCTGGCCATACTGGGCGTCTGCCTCGGCCATCAGGCCATTGGCCAGGCCTTTGGCGGCGATGTGGTGCGAGCCAAGGCGTTGATGCACGGCAAGACCAGTCAGATCCACCATGACGGCAAGGGCCTGTTTGCGGGCCTACCCAATCCCTTCACGGCCACGCGCTATCATTCTTTGGCGGTTGAGCGCGCCACCCTGCCTGCCGATCTGGTGGTCACCGCTTGGACCGAGGATGGCGAGATCATGGGGCTTCAGCACAAGACCCGTCCGATCTATGGCGTGCAGTTCCATCCCGAGTCCATCGCCACCGAAGGCGGCCACCAGCTCCTGGCCAATTTCCTCGATATGGCGGGCGTTAAGCGCACGGTCGCGGCCTAAGCGATCATGTCCGACGCCTTCAAACCCCTCCTAAGCAAACTCGCGGACGGCCATATCCTCAGCGAAGAGGATGCGCAGGCCTTCTTTGCCGCCTGCCTTCGCGGCGAGCCCTCCCCGGCCCAGATCGCAGCGGCCGTGACCGCCCTGCGGATGCGCGGCGAGACGGTGGGCGAAATCACCGCATGCGCTCGGGCCATGCGCGCCGCCGCGACCAAGCTTGAGCACCCCTATCAGGTCATCGATACCTGCGGCACCGGCGGCGATGGTCAGCACACCTTTAACATCTCGACCGCTGCGGCCCTTGTCGCGGCAGGCGGCGGGATCAAGGTCGCCAAGCACGGCACCCGCGCCCTGTCGTCCAGTTCTGGTTCCTCGGACGTTCTATCGGCGCTGGGCGTCAATCTGGCCTGCAGCATGGACCAGTCGCGCAAGGCGCTGGACGAGGCTGGCATCTGCTTTCTCTTTGCGCCAGCGCACCATTCGGCCATGCGTCATGTGACGCCGGTGCGCGCCGAGCTGGGCTTTCGCACCCTGTTCAACCTGCTCGGCCCCCTGTCCAATCCTGCTGGAGCGCAGCGTCAGGTGCTCGGCGTCTATGACCCGCGCCTGATCGAGCCCATGGCCAAGGTTCTGGGCGCTCTGGGGGCAGAGCGCGCATGGGTGGTTCATGGCTCTGGCCTCGATGAGATCACCACAACGGGTCCGACCCAGATCTGCGAATGGCGCGACGGCCAGACCCGCCTGTTCACCGTAACGCCAGAGGCCGTGGGCCTGGAACCCGTCTCTCTGGAGGCCCTGCGCGGCGGTGATCCCAAGGCCAATGCTGCCGCCTTAACCGCCCTGTTGGCCGGTGAACGCGGAGCCTACCGCGACATTGTCGCCCTCAACGCCGCCGCCGCCTTCCTCGTGGCTGACCGTGTCGAGACCCTGCGCGAGGGGATCGATCTGGCCTTTACCATCATTGATGATGGCCGCGCGCGTGATGCTCTGGCCAGGCTTGTTGCCGCCACCAACCCTTAAGGTTACGTCCTTTGTCCGATATCCTGTCCAGAATCGCCGACTACAAGCGCATCGATGTGGCTGAGCGCAAGACCAAGATCAGCCTTGAGGCGCTAGAGGCCGCAGCCGCCAAGGCTTCTGCCCCTCGCGGCTTTCGCAAGGCACTGGAACAGCACAGCCAAGGCGGCAAGCTGGCCCTGATCGCTGAGATCAAGAAGGCCAGTCCGTCAAAGGGCCTGATCCGCGCCGATTTTGACCCGCCGATCTTGGCCAAGGCCTATGAGGATGGGGGGGCGGCCTGCCTGTCCGTCCTGACCGACGCCCCCAGCTTTCAGGGCGATGACGCCTATCTGGTCGCGGCCCGCGCGGCGGTGAACCTGCCCTGCATCCGCAAGGATTTTCTGGTCGATGTTTGGCAAGTGGCCGAATCGCGGGCGCTTGGTGCCGACGCCATCTTGGTGATCTTGGCCATGATCGACGATTCGCTCGCCGCAGATCTAATGGCAGAAGCGCACCGTTTGGGCATGGATGCTCTGGTCGAGGTCCATGATGAGGCGGAAATGAGCCGCGCCATTGCTCTTGGCGCCGACCTGATCGGGATCAATAATCGTGACCTCAAGACGTTCGTGGTGGACTTGGCCGTGACCGAGCGTTTGGCCCAAATGAGCCCCAAAACCGCCCTTTTGGTCACCGAAAGCGGGCTTTTCACCGCTGAAGACGCCCATCGGATGGCAAAGTGCGGCGCCCGCGCCATGCTGGTCGGTGAGAGCCTTATGCGCCAATCTGACGTCACGGCGGCGACCAGGGTCCTGTTGGCCTGACGTTCGGTTTTGTTCGCGCCCTGTTCGCGTAAACTTGACATTAAGGAAGAACGCCTAGAGAACATTTGACAGGTTGGCGCTTTGTTCCAACCAGACAGATGAAGGCTCGACCTGACCATGCTGACCCGCAAACAGCACGAACTGTTGATGTTCATCCATGAGCGCATCAAGGAAACCGGCGTGTCGCCCTCCTTTGATGAGATGAAGGATGCGCTC
>Ga0214921_10007977_pt1 | contig 13910 bp, 11 predicted proteins | sample LL1505_MetaG_FD_177992 | JGI IMG/M metagenome (GOLD analysis project Ga0214921, IMG submission 177992) | Freshwater microbial communities from Lake Lanier, Atlanta, Georgia, United States - LL-1505 | ecosystem: Environmental > Aquatic > Freshwater > Lake | place: USA: Georgia | collected... | reverse complement strand
CCCATCAAAGGCTTTGGTGGCACCGCCAGTGGCCCAGAAGATCTGTGCAACGGCATCGCCAGCATCTCCACTGTGCTGGAGAAGAGAGCAGGCAAGCAGCTTCGTCCCATTGACTGCCTCGACATTATGAACATCATTGGTTCCATTGTGGTGGCTGGTAATGTAAGACGCTCTGCCCAGATTGCCATTGGTGACGCTGATGATGTTGAATATCTGTTGGCTAAACGCTGGGACATGGGCAACATCCCCTCATGGAGAGCCATGTCAAACAACAGTGTTGTCTGTGATGACATCAATGACTTGCATGAATTCTTTTGGGATGGATATGAAGGCAAGGGAGAGCCTTATGGCCTCATCAATTTGCGACTGTCTCGCAAGGTGGGACGCTTAGGTGAGACAGAGTATCCAGATCCTTTGGTTCAGGGCTACAACCCCTGTGCTGAGCAGAGCTTGGCTGATAAAGAAACCTGCTGCTTGGCAGAAATCTATTTGCCCAACATTACAAGCGAAGAAGAATTCTCTGACATTGCCACCCTGCTCTATCGCATTAACAAGCATAGCCTTTCTTTGCCCTGCCATTTGGAGCAGACAGAAGCCATTGTCCACAGCAACATGCGTATGGGCATCGGCATCACTGGCGTGTTGCAGGCAACAGAAGAGCAGAAGAGTTGGCTTGATGTGGCTTACAAAAAGCTGCGTAACTTCGATGCCTTCTACAGCCAGAAGCATGGCTTCAATAAGTCAGTGAAGCTCACCACTGTGAAGCCCTCTGGCACCCTGTCCTTGCTGCCGGGAGTGACACCGGGATGCCATCCAGCCTATGCTAGGTTTATGATTAGACGCATCCGCATTGCATCCAATCACTCATTGGTTAATGTGTGCAGAGACAGCGGATATCCTGTGGAATATCAGCGCAACTTTGATGGCAGTGAAGACCACTCCACTATGGTTGTATCGTTCCCCTTCCGACACCCTGATCATGCTGTGCTGGCTAAGGATATGACAGCCATCCAACAACTGGAAACAGTGAAATGGTTGCAACAAGTGTGGAGCGACAACAGCGTAAGCTGCACGGTCTACTATCGTAAGGAAGAGTTGCCTGAGATTAAAAAATATCTCAAGAAACATTACAAGAACAATCACAAGAGCTTGTCTTTCTTACTGCACTCAGAACATGGCTTTCATCAGGCACCGCTGGAAGAAATTACAGAGGAGCAATATAACGCTCTAGTGGCTAGCACCAAACTCATCACATCAATTGATGAGGCCAACATTGGGCTTGATGATGACTGTGCCACTGGTGCCTGCCCAGTTCGTTAACATGCGAAACTTTGTTGCCACTTACAAAAGTGAACGCAATCTCTTCAAAGGACAGGTGCATATCAGCGCCTTGTCCATTGGAGAGGCTCAAGATAAATTCTTTGAATGGTTGAAGAAACAAGCTACATATCCGCACATGTGGAATATTTCTGTGGATTTTGTAGAGATTGGAGAGAGCCTTTGAAAGAACTTATCATTACACCAAACATGCTTGTTGAAGCAAGGGATAAGGCTGTTGAGATGGGACAGTTATATAATAGTATAACTAGGGGGGCTGGCAACATTGCTGGCTTCATTGGTGAGGCCATTGCTCAGAAGGTGTTGGGTGGTACTTTGTTTAACACATACGACTATGACCTGATACATCCATCAGGAAGCTTGATAGATGTGAAGACAAAGCAAACAGGCTATGTGCCTTTGGAAACATACGATTGTTCCATTGCAGACCTCAACACAAAGCAAGACTGTGACTACTATTGCTTTGTTAGGGTGAAGAATGACTTCTCAGTGGGGTGGTATTTAGGTGTGTATGAAAAGCAACAATATTTGCAAGATGCTGTGTTTATGCAGAAAGGCACCATTGACCCATCCAATGGCTATGTGGTAAAGTCTGATTGTTGGAACATCAAAATATCTCAGTTGAAGGAATATCCATGAACATCAAACAAGAACGCCATGCTCCTTTGCGTATCCAATTTGAACAGGGATACAAAGCATTCATCAATAAATGGCTGTTTAACCAGTATAATCCATCATCTATGATGGGTAAAGAATGGCAGAGGGGGTTTGATAGAGCCTACTTTGACAACCTAGACTTGGTTAAAAGGGGCATTAGTATAACGGATAATGCAAGGGTCTTCTAAGCCCTCAATACAGGTTCGATTCCTGTATGCCCCTCCAACACGCATGGGGACTGCCAGCAATCGTTAGCCATATGGGGCTTTCAATCGTTGGACAAACAGTGCCCAGCCGTGTTGGTGTCGAGGTTCTAGTCAAACACCTGTCGGTAACAGGAGCGCAACCCGTAATCGCCCCAAACCAGATGACAACTGGTTCACCAACAACTAACAAGGACAACTATGAAATATGCCTACACTGCTATGTGTCCAAAGTGTTTTATTAGATTTAGCTGGACAAAAGAAAAAGGATTGTCTAAACATAAATGTGTTTATACTTAGGCATAAGTAATAAAGCTCTGTTAGTTAAGTGGCATAACAGTTGATTTGTAATCATCAATCGGCAGTTCGATTCTGTCACGGAGCACCACACATCATGCTCTTTTACTAGCCAAGCCACCTCTTCTATATTTAGTTTCTTTATCTGGTGCAGGCATTCTTAATTCATCTGGTGCAGCAAAGGGACTCTTCCCTTGTTCTATGCGTTGCTTAGCCCAGCCTTCAGCCTTATCATAGATTTTTGCTGTTGGTTCTTTACCAGCCAACAGATGATCAACCTCACCTTTAGTCAATGTTGGAACAAGCAATGGATGTTCTACTGTCTTTCCTTTATATTCAAATTCAGATGAAAGTTCTGTTGCCACTTCCCCTTCCTTTGTAGCAAGCTCACCAAAATATCCCTTACCTTTAACACCTTCTCCACTATGCCTAACACCATAAGGTGCTAAGCCTTCTTCAGTGCCTTGTCTTTTTAAACCTAACCCACCCTTAGCCAAGCCCAAGCGTTTAACATTCTTGGGATATTGTGAAGCTGGGCCTTCGGCTCCTTCAAGCTTTTGAATCACTCGCTCTTCACCACCGACAAGCCTGCGAATAGAATTAACAGCCTCTGTCATCTTCTTCACATTCTCTGCTTCATATTCATTAGATATTTTATATGGCCCCGGCGTAGAGATTTCTTTTAAATTTTTCTTAAGCTCAAGCAAAGCTTCTGCCTTATCTGTTGACCCAGCTTGTTGCAATGCCTTAGCTGTTTTTGCCAGTAAGTCTTGCATGCTAAATTGATATTCGCCGCTTTTATTCAACAGTCTCAGTCTATTAATAGTTGTTTGATTGCTTTCAAAGCTTGGAATCATTCCTTCTTTCAAAGCTGTCTTTCCACCTGTTTGTCTAAACTCATTCAACATAAGAAGCCTAATGTTTTTATAGGCTTCATTAGCAAGAAGAGTTTGTTGTTTGCCGGGGCCAGCAAGCATGTCATATTTATTTGAAATTGTTTCAAGCTTATTTTGTAATGCAGCAGACACTTCTTCTTGTTTTTTAAACAAGTTAAAAGTTTTCTGCACTGTTTCTTTATCTTGTTTTATAGCAAGCTTTTCAGACTCAACAAAAGCATCTTCTGTTTCTCTAAAACCAAGAGATCTTGGCAAGCCCAGTGGCCTAGCAATGTTGGGAGAACCAGTGACCACCTGAGCAAGCACATTCATGTCCTTCTTCTGATAGGCAGATAAAGGCATGTCCACTTTTCTAAACAAGTAATCAGCATAGGGAATTTCGGTGAAGGAAATATTCTTTGGTTCACCCCCACCAAACTCTATATTAGAATAATTAAGACGCAAGTCTTTAGTAAAAGAAGTGGCTCCAATATCAAGCTCCATGTGCTTTTTATCATCAATGCCTTGTGGGTCAAAGAAACCACGCTTTAATTTTGCTGGTGTTCTTTCTGTTGTAGACCCATGATAGAGTCTCACAGGTGGTCGATCTTTATACTGCTCTCTAAGAGCATCGAGTCTCTTCTGATAACCAGCAGCAAATGAAGCAAACTCATTGATGTCAGCGGGGTCGGTTAAATTAACCTCTCTCTTCTTCATCATTCTGTAGTCGCCCTGAGCAACAGCTATAGCATCATCACTGATAGACCCCATTTGAGGAAGCTGTTTCAAAGTATCAAAGGCAGTTGTTCTAATATCTTTTATCTTTGAGATGGTCTGTCTCATTCTGTCAGAATCTACAGCAAACTTAGGCTTGTTCAAATTCTCAACTGTTGAAACATCTAGATCTTTCTTAGCCTTATCTTCAGCCAACAAAGCATCATCTGCTTTTTGCAGCTCTTCTTTTGACAGTGTTGTGGTAGGTAAAGCAGGAGCAGACGGTGCTTCTGTAGAAAGCTCTTTCAATTTAGTCAACAAACTATTTTGATATTCTTGTGGGAAGTCAGCTTTATATTTATCCAGTTGATACTGTGACCCCATCTGTGTCTTCAACAAAGACTCAGCTTGGTTCATCTGTGCAAAGGAATAATCTTTGGTGGCTTCTAAGAAGTTTGGAGCAGGCTCAGCAACAGCAGGAGCCACTGGGGTAGGAGCAGCCTCTACCACAGGCTGAGGAGTAGCCTTCTTAGTAGGTGCCAGCATGGTTTTAGTCTGCTGAACAGCAGGGGCTACAGCCTCTGTGGTGGCAACATTCTTAGCCGCCAATGCCTTAGCTTCTTGCAGCAATTCACTAGCAGACTTTTTGAGCGTTGTGCCCATCACTTCACCAGCTAGTTTAGAGGCAACACCACCAACAGCAAACCCCGGTTGTTTCTTCAAGGCAGCAGCAATGGCAAGGGCTGACACATAGTCTTTTGTCTCAGCCAAGTCTTGCTTCATATTCTGTTTATAAAACTCAGCAGTGGCTCTCTTAACTTCTGGTGCCAATGCACTATATTTCACTTCAAACAAACGAGCTTGTTTGCCCTCAGCAAAAGCCTCAGCCTCTGATGTTTTAACAGCAATGTCTTTGGCATTCTTCTGCACCCAGCCAAGCAGATTTTGCATGACAATCTTTTGAGTGTCTTGACCAGCTTGTCTATAGAAGTCAGTGTCTCTAATAACATCAAATGTTTGCACAAGCAAAGGAGCCATTATCTTACGAGCATTGGCATCAACAATCTTATCCCCAGTGGAGGTAAAGATTTTATTGTTGGGCACCTTCAAGCGTGTAATTTCTTCTTCCAATATTGTTGGAGATTGTTTGATGGTAATACCAGTGAACATCTTCAATGGGCCAGAGTCATTGAAGGGAGCTTGCTCTCTTGTTGCTGGTTGATATTCAGGAAGCTGTTGCTTAACAACAGGGGTGCGCTTCATCAACTGCTGTTTAGCAGAAGTTAAGAAGCCTTCTTCTCCAGCTTTAATCTGGTATGCATCTCTTGGCAATGTCTCATCTCTGTCGATGGCACCAATGATGTCGCTAAGTTGTTGCGCTGGAACAAGTGCTCTACCGAAATATTCACCAGCCCACTCACCAAAGAATGTAGATATCTTTTGATCAGCACTACCCTCACCTGTCTGCATATTAGACAGCGACTCAGAAAACTTATCTCCCAACCAAGAATAGGTTCCAGCAGGAGCCTTAAATCCTGTCATTGCTTCCACAAATTCTTTTGTCTTAAACTCATCTGTTCTACCCTTGTTGAATTTAACAAGGTAGTCTCCCAAAGCTAAGAATGGGGCCATAGGGAATAAGGCTCTAGCATCTACCAAACTACCGTCTGGATTCTTAACATCATACCAAGAGGTGTCTTGATTTGCTTCACGATATTTATAGGCAGCATAGATGGCAGCAGTGCCTACAGCACCCTTAGAAACATTCTCCAAGCCCTGTGTCAAATATCTTTGTCCTGCCTCATCACCTTTAGCCAACATGGTGGCACCCTTGGTAACATCAGCAGACCCTGACAATATTCCCATAGGGCTATGCTTGTATGTCCATGTCATGGCATTAGCCATAAAGCGGGGGAAGGGAATGACAGTGGAACCAATTGGGCCTAGCTCTTCCACAAACTTAACAGCGTGGAACATTGGCCCTTTAGTTGGCATCTTGCTGAATGTAGCAGACAAGGCTTCATCTGTAGCATTCTTTAATACATCAAACGGCACATTCTTTCCCTGCGCCAACACATCATACATGTCTATGCCAACACGGCTGAGTTGCTTCTCAACAGAGGAAGTGAAGATGGCTTTGCGGAAGAAAGCGTCTTGTGCCACATTGAATGTGTTAGCAATCTGAGCCACCTTAGATAGCTCCATGTTCCCTGCTTCTCCTGTTGTACGCAGGATGCGGTTTCTTAGAGCAGGAGAACCAGCAAGCAAAGCTTCTGTAACATCTGAGGACAAGTCTTTCTGACCCAGATAGAAGGCTGTTCTGACAGCGTCCTCATAGACACCCTTAACACCACCAGTGAAGCTGCCTGTCACAGGCTTACCGCTGCCAAGCTCATAGGCTGTCTTACCAGCCCTATACAGGGCAGATTCAATGGCTTCTGAGGCTGTGCCTAAGGTCACTACAGCAGCGCCAGAGAAGCCGTTGCGGATGGTGGTGGCAAGCTGCGACACCATCAAAGCTTTAAGCTCTCTATCCACACGCATACCTAAGTCTTTTAAGCCAGTGAAGGCTGATGTGAGAGCATTTCTACCACCATACATCAAGTCAACTTCTTTGGCTGCTGCTGGGTCAATACTCTTTAATTTGTTTTGAATACGAGCAAGAACAGAATAGGCTTGCAATGTACGACCAGCATCCCCTGCTGTTGTCCTATTCATTCTGGCAAACTCTTCTGCTGTCACACCAGCCTTAGCCAAGGCATCTTCTAGTACAACATTGTCAATCTTGTCGATGTTTAAGAAAACATTCTTAACAGCATCACTAACCTTCTGGTCAGCGGCTGGTGCTAGGTCAGGAACACGGCTCCATATTTCACCAGCAATCTCTGTGGCTTTCTTATTCACATCATTTCTGATCTGCATCTCAGCAATGGATGTAGGTTCTCCCTGAGCATTGAGAAGCTTCCTGCCTTCAAAGATGTCATAGGAGTCTTCTAGAGCCTTTTCTGTGGGGTCTGTGGCCTTCACCTCAACCTTAGGAGAAACAGTCTCTACGGGCTTTTTACGGCCTTCTAGGACATCTTTTAGTCTCAGAGTCTGTGGCCCTTTAGCAGCCCTAGCTGCAAGCAACAAAGCCCCTGTCTCCAATGTTCCACCAATAACACCAAAGGCACCAGCCAAGGCCACCTCTTTGCCACTCACGCCTTCTTTAAGTCTAGCCTCTAAATCAGCTATTTGAGGCTCAAAATAAGCCCGTTCTTCTGGAGGCAGTGTAGGTACAACATCTTTTAATTCTGATAGCTTGGCGGCATCTGTGGTAAGTTTTCTCTTCTGCTCCAACACATTAGATGTAGCAGCACCTGTGCCTTCAATAGCAGGTACAGCAGTGACAGCAGTGGCCCCAAGTCTGCTAGCTAGAGCAGCTTTAAAGCCTTCTTGTGCAGCCTTCTGCAAGAAAGCAGACTTAGCCACTGTACCAGCACCTAAAGAGATGGCGGTGGTGGGGTCAGACAACACACCACCCAACACATCTAGTACAGGTCTAAATCCTTGCTGACCTTTGGGAGAGAAAGCACTGGCTGTTTTTTCAAACAAGTCATAGGCATCTTTTGCTTTGAGCAAGTCTGCTCTTGATGCGCTATTGAGATAGCTAAGTTCTTGTGTGCCACTGATTAAGTTACCAGTGGACAGCATACGCATATGGCTAGCCCAACGCTTTACATAATCTTCTTTAGATTCATTTGGTAAAGGCATTCCCTCTTTACCAAACCTAGCAACAGCATAGTCATTAATCTTTTTGAATGTGTTGGGGTCTTGATAAAGCTGAGCAAAAGGAGTTTTGCCTTCCTCTTGCTTTGCCTTCTCTTCTAATATTCTTGCTTGTCTTTCTTCTAAAGACTTCTTGTCTTGTTTTCTAAACACACCAAAGGCAGCACCACCTGTGCCTTCAACAGGCTTAGAGATGGAAGCTGTCTGTCTGAAAGTCTCAAAATCAGTGGTAATACTATCCTGCTTTGGTTGAGGAGTTGCTTGTGGTTGTGCAGAAGTATTAGCAATGAAGCTTTCAAAATCGTCAACAATTGCCATGATGTTCCTTAGTCTACTATCTTATAGCCGTTCTTTTCCAAGTCTGCTTTGACTTGTGCAGGGGAGATTTTCTTCTGTGTTGCATAGGCATTAACATCAGCCATTGTGGCTGTCTTAGTGGGAGCAACAGGCTTAGCAGCAGGTGGCTTAGCAGCAGGGGCTGGTGCCAATGCTGGAGCAGCCGTAGGAGCAGGTGCGGGGGTTGTAGCAGTGCCTGCTCTTGGCGCAGCACTAGACCCACTAGCAGCAGGCGCTGCCGCTGGTGCAGGAGTAGCAGCACCAACAACAGGTTTACCTTCTTGATCAAACTGAATGCCAATAGAAATCATTGCGTTCTTATGCATGTCAGATTTGGGCAAGCCTGTCTTAGGATCTGTAAACTCAGCAACCACAGCAGCCCTACCTGCGGTTTGACCTTGACGAAACAGTTTTTCACTAGCCAAGTCTTTTGGCTGTAATGAAGTTGTTCCATCTGCGCTTTGAGTGGTGACAAAGCTGCCGGGAGGTAACACATTCTCAATGGCAGATGTCATGGCTCTAGTAGCAATAACAATATAGTTGGCCTGAGTGACTTTCTCTTTGTCTTCGCCGGGACGCTTCATAAGCTCTTGTCTCATGCGAAGCTCAGCCGTAAGAGCAGCTTCTGTCTTCTTATCACCCTGTTTATTAGCAGCAACAATCTTATTAGAAAGTGCTGTCTGAATGTCTGCTTCAGTTTGCTTGGGATCCACTCTAAACATATCTTCTGCCACTTTAAATCTAGTGGCATTGAGGTTGGCATCTCTAATCTTGGCTTCATCACCAGAAGCTAAAGCATCTACTAAACCAGCCTTAGCCTCAGCCAAGCGTTGCTCAAAGCCAACAGGCTTAGCCAACACACCAAGATCAATCTTAGCCTGTGACTCCAACGCTGGCATTTTATATTGAGCAGCACCTCTCAATGTGTCAGCACTTGCTCCCAGTGAAGAAGCCATCCTACCAAATTGCTGTTCTGCAATGGCTCTAGAACGCCTCTCAAACATTCCCAATCCCTCAGGAATCTTTTCAGCAGGAGCAGCAACAATAGACTTGTCAATCAAGTCATTAATTTGTTTCTCTGCTGTAAGGCCAGTGGCTTTTCCTGACAATTGAATGAGAGCGTTGGGATCAATATTGTTTGGGTTGAAGTCTCTTTCTTTACTAACCTGTGTAAGCTTGTCTATGAAAGCTGGGTTCTTAGCTGCTTCAAACAAATGATCTTCGCTAAGCTGAGGAAAATATCCTTTGATAAACTGAACATTGGTTGTCAGCTTAGTTCTTATTTCTTCGTTCTTAGCTTTGACATTCTTATATTCATTGAACAAGGTGGCAGCTTGCACTTTAGCAAGCTCTTGAGCGTCCTTCTCATCTTGTTTTAGTTTTGCTGTCAATCCCTCAGCAGCGCCACCAATAAAAGACTTTAGCATAAAACTCATATTAAGCCACCTCTTTTTGTTTACGAGCCATTAACCCACCAACAGGCTTCTCTTCCTTAGTTGGTTCAACAGCAGCCTCAATCTTTTCCATAGCTTTCTTCACAGCCATCTTAGCCACTCTGTTAGAAACAGAAGACTCTTTATCATAATCGTCTGGATATATCACAGTTTTAATATCGTTGAGCATAGCAATGGACAACAGCATTTCCATAATGACAGGCATCACTAAGAGGCCAGCATCCATTGTGTGTCTTCCTTCACTTACACCAGTGAGCATAACTGATTGAGCAATAACAGAGATTGGCACCTTAGTTTCTAAGGCATCCAACACATTATCCATCACGCCTTCTGAAGACAAAGCAATGATGTAGCTATTAGCAACATCCATAATGTCTGTATATTGGGGAGGCTGTTGCCAAGGTCTGCTCTTCTCAGGAGCAGTCCAAGATATTCCCGGCGGTGTGTATGTAACTACATCAGGAGCAGGTATATTACTTGTTGCCATTTAATGCTTCCTCTCTGGCTTCTCTAATGCCTAGTACAACACTAGCAATAAGCATAATATTCTTCTCTTCTTTTTTAGTTTCGGGCATGGTATTATCTTTAGAAGGAAGTAAACCACCACCTTTTCTGGAAGGCTTAGACTGCTTATTTTTAATAATCATGTCTATCTTACTCATGTAGTTTTTGATGTGTTGCATAATAGTTTACTTACCTGAAATTATGTTTTTAAGATTTTTAAGAGCATCCAAAATACTATCCATAACAACCTTGCTACCCCCACCAGCCATCAAACTAATACTTAATTGACCAATAGCAGCAGAGAAAGCAGCATCAGCATTAAATTCTGCTGCTCTAGTGGTGGCATTAGATTGTAAGGTGGCTATAGAAATCTTATTAGCTCTCTCATTAGCATTATCTGTTGTCTTCCAAGCACTCTCTATTTGATCACGATAGGTTTGCGAAAGCTGTGCATATGTTGATGCTGACAGATCTGTTGCATTCTTTGCATTCACAGCAGCCATTGCATTTGTTTCTCTGGTGTTAGCCATCGAAATATCTGCAAGCAACTTAGCATTGGCAACATTAATCTGATTGGTCATGGTGGCATTAAACTCAGCCCTGTCATTAGACTCCTGAGCATTAAACTTCACCATTTCATCAGAGGCTGTCTTATTAAAAATAGCCACTTTGTTCAACTCAGCAGCATTATATTGTGAAGCTGTCAGAGCCAATGATGCATTAATTTTTTCTGCCTCTAAAGCATTGGTTGCATTGGTGGCCTTAATTGCATTAGCTGATGCTGTGTCACTAACAATAGAATCAGCCACTTCCTTAGCTTTAAACAAACTTGTTTGTTGTTTATTATCTAAGTTTTTCAAGTCCATAGCCAAGAAAGCTTTTGAGTTTTCAACAGCAGCCATTTGTCTGTTGTTTAAGTTGGTTGTTTCCAAGTTAGCCATCTGTGCAGCTTTAGCCAACACCACAGCATTCCTAGCAGACAAATTTGCAATGTCCATGCTGCTAGTAATCCTTGCATTCTCCAACGCAATAGTGGTGGCAGCATCAAAGTTTTTATTTGCAATGTCAGATATCTTAGCAGCATTCAACACCCTAGCTTTGAAGTTGTCATCAAAGTCTTGTTTAAGAAAATCAGCCCTTTGCTGAGCAACAAGAATGGCTGTCTGCTGTCTGTTAGACAAGTTGACAAGACCCATATTCTCAAACACTTTAGCATCAGCTTGTGCAATGGGAAGAGCAGATTCCAATGTGGCTTGAATGACAGCCTGTCCAGCCAAGCTACTAGCTCCTAAACCTCTGGCAGCTAGTTGTGCTGTGACAGCCCTGATAGAGGCAGAAGCCCAAGGAGGTGGAGCCTTAGCATCAAAATCTGTAAGCAGTTTATTAAGCTGACCTTGTGTGGTCATCTCTTCAGTAACAGTGCCTTCTGCTGCTTGAGCTTTAGCCAGTGTGTCTTCCACTCTAGCCATGTCAACAGCACTACCAGTGACAAGCTCACCTGTCTCTAGCTTTCTATCTGTTGGTGCCACCACCTTGGTAGCTGTGCCTTGTGCTGCTTCAACACCAGACAATACTGTTTCTTCTGGTTTCATGGTAGCAGCAGTGACCTGTGCTTCTTTGGATACAGTGCCTTGTTCTGCTCCCACTTTAGACAGGGCAGTTTCCACCTTACCTTGAGCAGTGTCAGCAGTGATGGCTGTAGTGGCTACTTTAGTAGGAGCAGCAACACCAGTGGCTGTTACATCTTTAGCAGTGGATGTTCCAGCAGTAACGGGGCCAGCAGTAACTGCGGCAGGCGTATAAGCAGTTACCCCTGTTGTACCTGTGGTAATAGCACTTATAGTGTTAGTTTCTGGCTTTGTTGGTTCCACAGCACCACCAACAGCATAAGATCTTCTGCTCAAACTTTCTTTTCTTCTTTTATAGACAAGACCAAGAGCTTCGGCAAATGCGGAAGATTTATCAATACTGGTATCTGCTGCTGTAGTGGTGGTAGTCTGGGCCTGATCTTTCTTTTTATTCTGGTCTATGAAACTCTTAGTTCCCATAGCATCCATTACACCAATTTTAGGAAGAGCATAACCAGTGGTAAGACCAGCAGCACTAAGCTGTCCAACTTGTCCAACATCTAAAGCACCAATCTGTGGCACGGTGGCGGCATCCACTACCAAGCCTTGACCACCACCCATATTAGCAATGCTAGGTGCTTCTGGAAAAGCTAAGCCCTGCCCAGATTTAGCAGTAAGCTCATAAGGACTTGCAGCAGGAGAAGCAGCAGGTGTGACAGTCATACCAGTGCCAGCAGGAGCCACAGCAGCAGAAGCTAGCTCAGAGGCTGTTGTAGCCCCCGCAGCCTGCGCTGCTCCTGCTTGTGTCAATGCTGTATATTCAGCGGCTGTGGCCCCAGCAGCACCCTCAGCAGCGGCTAGCTCAGCAGCAGTGTAGCCAGCGGCTTCTGCGCCACCAGCAGCGGCAGCACTACCAAAGCTACTAAACCCGCCTGTTGCATATATAGCAGCGGCAGCAGCCACAGTGGCCCAGCCACCGGGGATAACTTGATTCACAGCTTTATCAATTTCAGAGCCAAGTTGATTGATGCCTTTTTCTACTGGCTGAGCAACCTTTGTCAGTTCACGACTAATGGCTGTGCTTGGGTCTACTTTTGCTAAAGTGTTTGACGCTTTTGCAGTTGCTTGTTGAAGAAATCCCATTACAAACTCACTTCCGCTTTGTAAGTTGCATATTTTCCTTTATTAACTATTTCAGTAGTAAAAGGAAAACCAAAACCTTCTAGTAACTTTATTGATTTTGGGTTATCAAAAAATGTTATAGCCTTTTTAATATTCTGATTGGACATATTTTTTAAAAACTCTGAACAGTTTCTAATGAGTTTTTCTTTAGTTTCAGCATTGGCTGAATGAAACTCAATAACAGTGTCTCCAATATATTTATAGATAAACAGGGTTGCACCAATCTTACTTAATTTAGTACCACTTTTAATTAAGTCTTGCAACCCATCATAATATTCATCCACAGTTGTGCTTTCGTTTTTATAATTCTTTGCTAAATCAGCAGCCAATATTTCTTTAATCTCTTTCACAGCACAGCCCTCCAGTTGTATTGCTCTAAATCGGAAGGAACAATCTTAGCTCCCTTATAGTCTAGAGCCAGAGATAGCTCTTCGTTTTCATTGAGGCCATACATCATAGTAATACCAGACTGCTTTACTTTTTCTATTAAAGAAGAAGCAGCATTCATTAGCACTTGTTGCTCATCTGCTGTCATTAAATAACCAGCTACAATTTTAGGAGCTAGCTTCTGCATCACCATAATTGTGTCGTGCTCTTGAATGATTAAGCCATCACCACTTTTCATAAGAGCATTAATACCAGCCACCATTTGAGCAGGCTCTCTACCAATGCTAGCAGCATATTCTTGGATAATTTCTGACGGCTTCTTCTGTCCTTCTGGAACAACACCACCATCAGCATAGCGCCTAACAACACCACCCTTAGCCATTCGTTGACTAAACTTGGTGGTGATGTCGGAATAGCGTTGTGCCTCAGATGGAGTGGACATCAGAAATTCATCAAACTTCTGCATTGGCCCCTCATAGCCCATCTTTCTAGCCACAATCTCTCTCTGTGTAGCAGTGAAGGTTTCTTTCATTATTTAACCGCCTTAAACATATATTTTACAAAGTCTGGATTGTCTTTAAACAAAGCCAACAGCCCTGTTGCCGTACAATGTACTTGTCTTTCTTT
>Ga0214921_10007975_pt1 | contig 13911 bp, 6 predicted proteins | sample LL1505_MetaG_FD_177992 | JGI IMG/M metagenome (GOLD analysis project Ga0214921, IMG submission 177992) | Freshwater microbial communities from Lake Lanier, Atlanta, Georgia, United States - LL-1505 | ecosystem: Environmental > Aquatic > Freshwater > Lake | place: USA: Georgia | collected 2015-05-28 | reverse complement strand
ATGTGTAAGCAGAATTATAATTTGTTACGTTAAAAGTAAAGCCACCAAAAAAGGAAATTACTGAACTTACGGTTGGAGTTAGTGCGACCGCCAGCGATTTAGTTGAAGCACTGGCAACAGTTCCATTTTGATAACCACTTCTTGTGGCGTTAATTGTTGCGACTGATGTTGTATCTGCAGCCACTCCTGTAATAGTTGCTACACCGCTATTCAGCGTGCCGCTAAAAGAGACAGAACCCCCTCTAGTTGTTGAGCCACTCCATGTGAACGCGGGGTCGTAATTAGTAATAGTGACCGTGAAACCGTTTGCAGTCGGAGTGTAAACACCAAGAGCCGGAGTTAAAGCTGCTAGAAGCGCTGATGTAGATGTCGTGCTCGATCTTCCTGACACATACCCTGATCGAGTTGTCGAGATTGTTGCGACCGAAGATTCACCTGCGGATAAGTTGGAGATAGTCACAAGCCCCGTATTGGAAATAGCGACTGCGGCACCATTGGTAGCGCTACCAGCCCATGCGAATTGGTTACTGTAATTACTGATTTGGACTGTATATCCAGTAGAGGTTTGGGTATACGTTCCATACGTTGGATTAAGTGCGGCCCCTAAAGAAGTCGTGGAAGAGGTGTTTGCAGTACCGGTTGCATAAGCTGGGCGGGTGGTCGTGATTGTCGCAACTGAAGCAGTATTTGCTGCAAGTCCTGTGATTGTTGCTAATCCGTTGTTTGAAGTTCCACTAAAACTGACCGATCCGCCATTAGATGTAGTTCCACCCCACGTGTATGCAGTGTCATAATTTGTAATTCCCACAGTAAAACCATCCACAGTACGAGTGTAAGTTTCAAATGTTGGTGTCAACGCACGATTCAAAGAGGTTGTTGAGGCTGTTACAGCGGATCCATTTCGATAATCATTTCGAGTAGTGGTAATTGTTGCTACAGATGCAGTGTTTGGAGAAACACCTGTGATTGTTGCTAATCCATTTCCATTGGTACCACTGAAGGAAACAGAGCCACCATTAGTTGCTGTACCCGCCCAAGTATAAGCAGTGTTGTAATTTGTAATTGCAACTGTGAATCCAGTTGCGGTGCGCGTATAAGTGCCTAATTCAGGAGTGAGAGCTGCTGATAGCGCAGCTTGAACAATCACGTAGTCAGATCTTGCACCGAATGGTTGATCGCTCCCGTTTCCCTGCATATTTCGTGTCTTGAAGGTGTAACGAATGTACTTCCCCAAATCGGCATCAGTTAACGTATATGAGTTTGTGGTGGCATTAGTTATGTCGGTGCCGCCGACATTGGTCAGGGGCCGATAAAAGTCGGAACGTTTCCATTGACGTGAGAATATTTCAACATCAACTCCTGAATAACTCTCTGTTCCGGTGAGCGTATCTCCGACGCGATACGTTCCGGTGACACTCGTGCTCACGTCTGTTGGAGGTGAGTTATAAATTCCCTGACCCAAAATTGCAGAATCAAAGCTCCACGAAATTGTGGAACCGTTACTGGCTAGATACGGATTTGCACTGCCAAGTGAGAAAACCAACAGCCCATCTCTTTTCGGAAACCTGTTGCCCTGAACTCTGAACAAGAAGTACTCACCTGGCTTGTATGCGTATATATTCCCAGTTCCAAGGTCTGTGCAGGTATTAGCTGCATCACACACGTAATACATAGATCGACGAGTTGGGTCAGGATACTGAGCAACTTTGAAGTAACCACCGGATGGTACAGATTCTTCATATGTCGCAGTCTTAGTGCCACCGCAGGTTCCTGAATTTCTATAGCAATCCAACGGGGCCCGACCCTGACTATCGTAAATTGATGCAACTTTATTTCTCGTAAACGTCAGAGTTTCAAGAGTCGCAGCGAGGGATGACTCAGCCCTCAGAATTACAGGAACAACTGCTAGAAGTGAAGCAACCAGAGTAAATCCAAGGGTTGAAGCAAGAAGTTTCTTTATGAATTGTTTCATTTTAATTTGGCTCCGTTGGGGTTAATCTGATTTAGCAAAGTATGGATTACCTTAATCATTTTCTTCCTCTTCTTCCTCTTCTTCCTCTTCTTCCTCTTCTTCCTCTTCTTCCTCTTCTTCCTCTTCTTCCTCTTCTTCCTCTTCTTCCTCTTCTTCCTCATTTACTTTAGGGATCCCATTTATATCAAGTCCATCTGCGTCATATCCGTCTTTGTCATATCCGTCTTCGTTATATCCGTCTTCGTTATATCCGTCTTCGTTGTAACCATCTTCGTTAAAGCCAGCTTGGTTGTAACCATCTTGGTCATATTCATCACCATCATCTGTTAAACCTTCAAGATTAAACTGTGTGCCAGTCTCTCTGTGAATATGGTCTTTATTCCAATCATCTTGGTTCCACCCATCAACGTTGAAGCCTTGGGCGTTATATGCAAACCCATCAACAGTGACACCGGCTCTGTTAAATCCATCAGCATTAAACCCAGCGGTGTTGTAACCGTCACCGTCGAACTCTGTTCCCGTATCTTTGTGAAGACCAGTTTTATAGAACCCACCAGCATTTAATCCCTGCCTATTAAATCCTAAAATATCTAAGCCCGCTTTACTCCATCCTTCATTATCAAATCCCCCACGGTCATAACCGTCCCTGTCCCAACCTTGAGCGTCATAGCCATCAGCGCTATATCCGTCTGCATCAAAACCTAAATTATTAAAGCCGGCAACATTAAACCCTAGAGCGTCATAACCTTGAGCATCAAAACCAGCGCGGTTGTAGCCACCAATGTCGTAACCATTTATATCGTAACCAGCTCTGTCGAAGCCGCCTCTGAATCCATTGATGTCATAACCTTCGAGATCTAAACCTGTTCTATCAAATCCTTGAGCATTGAATCCTTGACGGTCATAACCTTCAGCATCCATACCTTGCGCGTTGAAACCACCAATGTCATAACCATTTATGTCATAACCATTTCTATCGTAGCCGCCTCTGAACCCATTGATGTCATAACCTTCGAAATCTAAACCCGTTCTGTCAAAACCTGCATCGTCAAATCCATCACGGTCATAACCGCCAATGTCATAACCTTGTGCGTCATAACCTTGTGCGTCATAACCATTAATATCAAAACCTAGGTTGTTAAATCCGGCTGCATCAAATCCGGCTGCATCAAATCCGGCTGCATCAAAACCAAGTGCGTTAAAGCCGTTGATATCAAAACCAGCTAGGTTATAACCTTGCCAGAAACCAGTGCCATCTTTGGTATTTCCATTTAGATCAAATGGACCGCCTGCAGTTTCGCGGGACCCGCCAAATTCATTCCAGCCATCAACGTCATAACCGAATTGGTCGTAACCTTGGGCGTTGTATCCATTAATATCAAAACCTAAGTTGTTAAAGCCGTCAGCGTTAAAGCCATTGATATCAAAACCTAAGTTGTTAAAGCCATTGATATCAAAGCCAGCTTGGTTATAACCTTGCCAGAAACCAGTGCCATCTTTGGTATTTCCATTTAGATCAAATGGACCATTGCCTTGGCGGAATAATCCAAATTCACTCCAGCCATCAACGTCATAACCGAATTGGTCGTAACCTTGGGCGTTGTATCCATCGGCATTGAATCCATCAACGTTAAAACCATCTACGTTGAAACCTGCGGCATTAAAGCCATCTGCGTTGAAACCTGCGGCATTAAAGCCTTGAAAGTTGAATCCTTGGGCATTAAAACCTTGCTCATTAAAACCAAACCTATTGAATCCATCTGCGGCATAAAGTGTTCCATTTGCCGCACGTGAGAACTCATTAAATTTGCCACCAGTTCTAAAATCACCATTGGCATTAAAACCATCTCTACCAAAACCAGCTGCATCAAAGCCAGCTGCGTTAAATCCATCAACATCAAAGCCAGCTGCGTTAAATCCGTCAACGTTAAATCCGTCAACGTTAAAGCCGTCAACGTTAAAGCCGTCAACGTTAAAGCCTTGTGCATCAAAGCCCTCTGCATTAAAGCCAGCTGCGTTGAAACCTACGTTGTTAAATCCTTGTGCGTTAAATCCTTGGGCGTTAAATCCCCGGGCATCAAAGCCGTTACGATCAACACCTTGTGCGTTAAATCCTTGTGCGTTAAATCCATCAGCATCAACACCTAAGATGTTAAAGCCTTGGGCATTAAAGCCTTGGGCGTTGAATCCATCTCCATTAAAGCCTTGGGCGTTGTATCCATCGGCATTGAATCCATCAACGTTAAAACCATCTACGTTGAAACCTGCGGCATTAAAGCCATCAGCATTAAAGCCAGCTACGTTAAAACCATCTCTATTAAAGCCTTGAGCATTAAATCCCTGGGCGTTGAAACCATCTACGGTAAATCCTTCAGCGTTTAAGCCAAATATATTAAATCCTTGGGCATTAAAACCTTGGGCATTAAAACCTTGTGCATTAAAGCCGGCTGCATCAAAGCCTAAGTTATTAAAGCCGGCTGCATCAAAGCCATTGATATCAAAGCCTTGAGCATTAAATCCAAGGTTATTAAATCCTTGTGCGTTAAAACCTAAGTTGTTAAAGCCTTGAGCGTTAAATCCTTGAGCATTAAATCCATCTGCATTAAATCCATTTGCATCAAAGCCGCCAAGGTTAAAGCCATTAATATCAAAACCTAGATTGTTAAATCCTTGGGCATCAAAACCTTGAGCATTAAAGCCATCTGCGTTAAAGCCTAGGTTGTTAAAGCCTTGAGCATTAAATCCAAGGTTGTTAAATCCTTGTGCGTTAAAACCTAAGTTGTTAAAGCCTTGAGCATTAAAGCCATCTGCGTTAAAGCCTAGGTTGTTAAAGCCAAGTGCATTAAATCCTTGAGCATTAAAGCCATTGATATCAAAGCCAGCTAAGTTAAATCCATCTTTATCAAAACCTGCCGCATCAAGGCCGGCTTGATTAAATCCTTGGGCGTTAAATCCTTGGGCGTTAAAGCCTAAGTTGTTAAATCCTAGGTTGTTAAAGCCAGCTGCATCAAAGCCAGCTGCATCAAAGCCGAGGTTGTTAAATCCTTGGGCGTTAAAACCTAGGTTGTTAAATCCTAAGTTGTTAAAACCAGCTGCATCAAAGCCTTGAGCATCAAAGCCTAAGTTATTAAATCCTTGGGCGTTAAAACCTAAGTTGTTAAATCCTTGCGCGTTAAATCCATCTGCGTTAAATCCAGCTGCATTAAATCCATTTGCATCAAAGCCGCCAAGGTTAAAGCCATTGATATCAAAGCCTAAGTTATTAAATCCTTGGGCATCAAAGCCTAAGTTATTAAATCCTTGTGCGTTAAAACCTAAGTTGTTAAAACCTAAGTTGTTAAAGCCTTGGGCATCAAAACCTTGAGCATTAAAGCCAAGGTTATTAAAGCCTAAGTTATTAAAGCCGGCTGCATCAAAGCCATTTGCATCAAAGCCGAGGTTATTAAATCCTTGGGCATTAAATCCATTGGCATCAAAGCCGAGGTTGTTAAAGCCGGCTGCATCAAAGCCTTGGGCGTTAAATCCTTGGGCATTAAAACCTTGGGCATTAAAACCTTGTGCATTAAAGCCGGCTGCATCAAAGCCTAAGTTATTAAAGCCGGCTGCATCAAAGCCATTGATATCAAAGCCTTGAGCATTAAATCCAAGGTTATTAAATCCTTGTGCGTTAAAACCTAAGTTGTTAAAGCCTTGAGCGTTAAATCCTTGAGCATTAAATCCATCTGCATTAAATCCATTTGCATCAAAGCCGCCAAGGTTAAAGCCATTAATATCAAAACCTAGATTGTTAAATCCTTGGGCATCAAAACCTTGAGCATTAAAGCCATCTGCGTTAAAGCCTAGGTTGTTAAAGCCTTGAGCATTAAATCCAAGGTTGTTAAATCCTTGTGCGTTAAAACCTAAGTTGTTAAAGCCTTGAGCATTAAAGCCATCTGCGTTAAAGCCTAGGTTGTTAAAGCCAAGTGCATTAAATCCTTGAGCATTAAAGCCATTGATATCAAAGCCAGCTAAGTTAAATCCATCTTTATCAAAACCTGCCGCATCAAGGCCGGCTTGATTAAATCCTTGGGCGTTAAATCCTTGGGCGTTAAAGCCTAAGTTGTTAAATCCTAGGTTGTTAAAGCCAGCTGCATCAAAGCCAGCTGCATCAAAGCCGAGGTTGTTAAATCCTTGGGCGTTAAAACCTAGGTTGTTAAATCCTAAGTTGTTAAAACCAGCTGCATCAAAGCCTTGAGCATCAAAGCCTAAGTTATTAAATCCTTGGGCGTTAAAACCTAAGTTGTTAAATCCTTGCGCGTTAAATCCATCTGCGTTAAATCCAGCTGCATTAAATCCATTTGCATCAAAGCCGCCAAGGTTAAAGCCATTGATATCAAAGCCTAAGTTATTAAATCCTTGGGCATCAAAGCCTAAGTTATTAAATCCTTGTGCGTTAAAACCTAAGTTGTTAAAACCTAAGTTGTTAAAGCCTTGGGCATCAAAACCTTGAGCATTAAAGCCAAGGTTATTAAAGCCTAAGTTATTAAAGCCGGCTGCATCAAAGCCATTTGCATCAAAGCCGAGGTTATTAAAGCCTTGTGCATTAAAGCCTTGTGCATTAAAGCCTTGGGCGTTAAAGCCTTGGGCGTTAAAGCCGAGGTTATTAAAGCCAGCTCGGTTAAAGCCATCTTTATTGAATCCGTCTTTATTGAAACCATCTTGATCGAAACCGTTAGCACGGAGAGCTTCTTCTGCATCAGCTATCGCTTTTAATCTCGCAACTTCTGCAAGACGAGCAGTCTCTTGAGCTCTGTTTAAGCCATCTACAGTTAAACCATTTTTATCGAAACCTTGTGGATCAAAGCGAGTATTTGTAAACCGGTTAATGCCATCTGTGTTCCAACCAAACTCATCGAATCCACCGTCTGGTCGTGGTGCGGGATTTCCATTTATATCAAGTCCTTGAGCGTTGAAACCTTGAGCGTTAAAACCTTGAGCGTTAAAACCTTGAGCGTTAAAACCTTGAGCGTTAAAACCTTGTGCGTTGAAACCTTGTGCGTTGAAACCTTGTGCGTTAAATCCTAAGTTGTTAAAGCCCAGATTGTTGAAGCCATCTTTGTCAAAACCTTGTGCATTGAAACCGTCTTTGTCGAAACCGCCTGCAAGACGTTTGGCTTCTTCGGCGTCGGCAATCGCTTTTAATCTTGCCTCTTCTGCAAGACGAGCAACTTCTGCAAGTCGAGCAGTTTCTTGTTCTCTGTTTAATCCCGCTTGATTGAAACCATTTTTATCAAAACCTTGTGGGTCAAAACGAGTGTTTGTAAAACGGTTAATGCCTTCTGCATTCCACCCAAGTTCATCGAAGCCATCACCTGGTGGATTATTTTGCAGATTATTTAGTCGTTCTGTCTCTAACCGGGCAGCTTCTGCCGCTGCCAAACGTGCTGCTTCTGCTTGCGCTGCTGCTTGTTGTCTTGCAATCTCGGCAGCCCTCGAAGCTTCTTCCTGCTGTGCTAGAGCGGCCAAACGACTGATTTCGGATTGTCTGGCTGCTTCAGCCACTCGAGCGGCTTCTGCGACACGAGCAACTTCAGCCAATCGTGCTTCTTCGGCCACACGTGCAATTTCAGCAACTCGTGCAACTTCGGCTAATCGTGCCTCTTCTGCAACACGTGCGATTTCTGCAAGGCGAGCTTCTTCAGCAATTCGTGCAGCTTCCATTTGCATCGCCACGCCTTGCTCACGCAATACAGATTCTTCATTATCAGCCGCAGCCTGTCCTGCTTTAGCAAGCGCAGTTATCTCTTCTTGCAGTTTTCCAGAAACTATTTCAATTTTGTTGTCATAACCAATTGCGATAATGGTTTGGTCATCACTCGTCTTAGTTAAATTTAAAGTTGAATTACCTCGTTTATACTCGTCTACTGAGATCTCAGCTCCATTAGTTAATCTGACGTTGAAGGACTGATCTGAATGCTTAAAAACTAATGATGATCCATCTTCTAATTGAGAAATGAATCGATCGCTAGATGCTGAAGAGTGATCATTATTGTCAGAATTAAAAGAGACTTGGTGTGGTTCAACAACGGTATTTACATCAGCAACTTGCAAAACAATTCGATCTTCTACTGTGAAAGCGCGCGTAGCTTGCAACCCAGCAGAAGAATGAATCTGAACATCACCACTTATTTCAATAACAGCACGAGATTGATCTTCATGATTTATTTCAACAGAGCCATCAATTCCGGGTGTAAGAGTTACTGGAATATTTTCTGCTCGTAAACGTAAACTAAATTCTTCGAGCGATATTTTTGGCTCGGTTCCATTTTCACCTTTAATTGCAACGCTGGGAGTTCCTGAGGCGTCGTTATAGATAAAAAAACTAGTTGGGAAAATGCCGGTAACTAAAATTCCTTTGCTCGGTCTTCCTAAACTAAATCTTTTCTTTACTTCGACCTCTTCAACTTCCATCTCCAACTTGTCCGGAAATTTAACGGTTTTTTTCTTTGGCGTACTTCCAACTGATAGCCCGGTTTCAAGAGTTACTAATGTGGGTTCTTCGGATCCGCTCGACTCATTTGTTTTTACTGTTGCCGAACCCCAACTTGGATGGGAAATCTCAACCTGGACCCCATCATCTCCAATAGGTTGCGAATCAATTTGAGCACCATGGGGTGATTTGCGGCGAATAATAGGCACGCGATCGACTCCCCCCGATAGCCAAAAAAGCCCCTTCGGTTCCTCGGATGTGGCTAAGTATCAAGCATCCAACACAGTTATGGCGAAGTCAGGCTAGGGAATACCCCACGAGAAATGGGACCCAATTCCCCTCTATCTATTTAGCGGTATCCAGACCTCAAGATTGGTCCCTTCAAGGGCGAATTCCCTGCGCCATAGATTTGGGGCGATCTCATCTAGCAAAATTGTGCCTAGCCCTGACCCGCCCTGCGGCTTACTTTTCCCATTATCGGTAACTTTGAAATAGTAATGATCCGGGCTCGCATCCCCCGATATTGAAATCGAATTAGCGTTTCCAAATCTAACTGAATCTGAAACAGCTTCTTCAATTATTTGTGAAATATCTGTAACTACTTGGGTTTCGCATAATTCAATTCTGCGTAAATCGATTTCAATATCTGCAATTCCCCGCCAAGCATCCAAAAGTGCATTGATTCTTTCTAATGGAGAATGTTCTCCAGCATGAAAATTCACCGTCAAGTCACGTTCAATAACAATTTGTGCATATTGAATGATGCTCTTAACTTCATCTCTATTTCCAGATTTTGCAGCTTGATCTAATTTTAGAGCGACTGCAGTTAATTCAGATTGCAAAGAACTATGTAAATACGATGCAATTTCAGAATCTTCAGTCATGCGAGCTATTGCTTGCAAGTGCTCTTCGACATAACCAGAAGTAATTTGGGCAGTAAGTATGTCAATTATTTTTGCACGATCAATTAATGATTGAGCAAGCATGGTTGTTAGGACCGCAGTTATAAAAACTGACCCGGCTACGCCAACATTTGAATAAGGATTCCAATAAGCGATCTCGTAGAGATGGAAATAAACGTGAGTGAGAAAAAGTGGAATTGTCGCGACTAAAATTAAAAAGATTGGATGGATAAACTTAGATTTGATTCCATTTATTTTTAGTAAGAATTTTTCTAACGCAAATAAAGCGTAAATTGATATTGCAAATATTATGCTAATTACTGAACTAATATTGATGCCCATACTCACTGTGGTTCCAACAAACATGCTGAAAGTAGTTAATGCAGTAAAGAAAAGAATTGGAGTTTCATCTGTTTTAAATGCATCCAAGAGCAAGTTTGATATTTTAAATCTGAGTAGATGCGAAGTGCGATCAAACCATAAACGATGACTCAACGGACGAATTTGTTCCTTAACTACTTGTTGTAAATCCTCCACCGCCTCAAGTACTTGAGCATCGGTGAAACTGCCCTCGCTCAATCTCGCTAGTTTTGTGCGTACAGGTGAGGTCATCTGTGCCACTTGCTCGGCGATCTCACTTAACCTCCCACTGTTTAGCGCTCTTCCATCTGGGAGGCGTCCAGATTTAAGCATCAAAAAGCGCTGATACAGATCTTGATACTCGCGCACATAACTTGCTTGGGCTTCAATCATTAACCCGATAATCCCCATCCAGATGATCACCGTGATGCCTGAATTCATAGCTCGAATTAGTGAAGGAACTGGATCGGCTAAATCAAACAATGGAGCGGCCTGTCCAATCGTGAAACCTCGCAGGGCTCCCGAAATGAAAAGAGCAAAAATTACATAAAGAAATGAATACTTAGCACTCTTAATAAATCTAAAGTAAATCGTGTTAAAAATAAATATCGCTATTGCCAATACAGATTGTGCAATCACACCAACTAATAACCAATCAAATCTTTGTGATGTACTTACTTTCTCAACAGGAATAATGATTGCGACACCCAAGATTCCAACAGGAGCAAAAGATAGAAACGCAATGAGTGAGAGAGTTTTTTCTCCATTAACTCTCTTAAATAAACTCTTGATCACTTTAAGAAGATTTCCCCGCTAAGCGCATGTAGGCGCGAGTCAATTGAACTCGTTGGTTTTGGGTTGAATCCTTAACAATTCCAAGTTGTACCGATATCCGCGAAATTGTATTTTCAATTGCTTTTTCACTGACATCTCTTTGGCGCGCAATTTCGGAAGTAGTTAAACCTTTCGCGACTAAAGCCAAAATATCCATCTGCATTTCTGTTAATGGAATTGCTTCACGTTTAGGGAAAATTTTGCGAACAACTTTTCCAAATCTTCTTTCATTTACTATTAAGAGTTGATCCACAATTTTGCGCACATCATCAATATCTTGCTTACATAAATATAAAGATCCACTAGGAAGTGGCGGCAATTTAGTTGAAAGCAATCTTGGATCTCTAAATGTTGAGAGAATCAAAATTCCGATATTTGGCTGCCGTGACCTAAGTGCATGTGCGACATCAATTCCAGTTGGCCCAGGGCCAAGATCAAAATCCAACATCGCAATATCAGGCGCATATCGAGCTTGAATCGCCAAAGCATCACGGGCATTACTTGCCGAACCCACAACCTCAATCCCCTGAGTGCGAATGGCAGCAACCAAAGTTGACCTGGTGAAGTTGTCATCTTCTACGACTAATACCTTCGCCCGATTCATGCGCTTATCTTCTCAGGTTTGCCCCACAGATTTAAGGGGCGCTAGTTAACTCTTTACACATTTTCCGGAAGGCGGCGGTGTGGGCATCAACATCAGCCTTGGTGGTGTCAGGACAGATCAAAGCCATATTGTGAAAGGGAGTCAATAAAAAGCCCTCATTTAATAGGTATAGATGAATCAACTGCTCTAGTTCGAAATCCCCAGCATCGGCCGCTTCACGACCGGTTTGCGGTGCTCGCGTATTAAAGATGTACTCGGCTCTAATTCCCAAACGATTTACCGACCATGGCAAATTGCATTCGCGAATTACTTCTTCGACTCCATCAGCCCAAAGATCGGCAAGTGGTTGCATCTTCGCGTACGCCGCATCAGTTAATACTTCACTCAATGTCGCGCGCATCGCAGCAAGAGATAGCGCATTGCCCGCCAAAGTTCCGCCAACTCCACCTGTATCAACCTCAGCTAATTTCACAAACTCGGCAATTTGATTTGCAACTTCTTGAGTCATTCCAAAAGTTCCGGTCGGGACTCCGCTACCAATTGCTTTACCAATAGTTAAGAAATCTGGTTTCAATCCCAAGCCCGCTGTCATTCCACCCGGACCAAAAGAGATCGTATGTGTTTCATCAATAATTAATAACGTTCCGTATTTTTTGGCCAACTTTTCAACCGCATTTAAATAACCTTGATCCGGTAAAACTATCCCAACATTTGTCATCGCCGGTTCCATCAAGATCGCTGCAACATCGCCCATCTTCAAAGCAAGTTCCATTGCAGTTAGATCATTAAATTCAACAACCCAGGTCGTCACTGCTAATTCAACCGGTGCACCAATATTTCCTTCGCGTGAAACAGTTGCCCCACTTACATCAAGAGTTGCAAAAGTTTCATCCACACTTCCGTGATAACACCGATCAATCACCACAACTTTGTCGCGACCGGTAAGCATTCGCGCATAACGAATTACATGTCGGTTTGCATCGGTTGCTGAAACTGTAAATTGCCAAAGTGGTAAACCAAATCTGCGTGCTAATTCGCGCGAAACAATTACTGCATCCTCTGTTGGAAGCATCATTGTTATCCCGCGATCAATTTGGGCTTTGATTGCCGCAACCGTTGCATCCGGTGAATGACCAGTCATCGATCCGGTATCGCCAAGACAAAGATCTATGTAGGTATTCCCATCAATATCAACAAAGTGCGCACCCTTTGCACTTTCAACCACAACCGGAAATCCCCCCGGCCACTTCGCCATCCATGACATCGGCACACCACCTGGCATTACCGACTTACTCTCTTTAAATACTGCCGCACTCTTTGGATGATGCACTACAAAACGTGCTTGTTCACGCTCAAGCAAATAACTTAGATGATCACGATCAATCATTTTTATCCGCGGGCCAAGAACTCTCGCACGCCAGCCACAGCAAGGCGATGGTCATCTTCTTGCGGAATCCCGCTCACTACAACAGTTCCTACGTGCACTCCATTTACGCGCAGCGGAAATCCCCCACCATGTATTGCATAATCACTTTCGGCGAAATTATTTTGTGCATACCAATCTTTTTCGGCAATCCCAGCTTCTTCAGCCAAGATCCGCAAACACATTGATGAATGTCCTTTAGCTGCGACTGTGCGCACCTTACGTGACATCCAGCGATCATTTTCAGCATCAGATCCCGGAAGTGATGCATGAAAAGCAATCCAATCACCAATATAAACCCGGGTAGCAATCGGAAGATTTTTTTCGCGCGCAATTTTTATAACGGACTCACCAATCTCTACTGCTTCTTTATTTGTTAAAACAGTAAGAACTAATTCTGCTTCTTCTGCTAAAAGATCTTTGCTATTAAATCCACCTGTAGTCATATAATTACGCTTTCTCAAATGAGAAACGCGAAAATAAATTATGTGCTTTAGATAAATCTGCACCAAAGTTTTGTGCATCAGGTGGTGCTGTTTGTGGTTCAACACAGACACCAATTGGATCTTCGGTGTAAACAACCCACCATTCAGCCGGACTTGAAATACTTAACTTTGCTTCACCACGCCAAGTAACTGCAGGATCGCCTTTGACTCCAGTAAAAACATCATCCCAAGGAAAAGGTTTATTTGGTTCTTTGTATTTTCCAGTCGGAATCAGAGTTGGCGTTACATCAAGCATCTTCTCGGGATGAAAATCAATCTCGGCCTCTGGTGATCCATTTATTGTTCGTGGAAACCAAGTATGCAATCCCACCCACGCCGGAAGATCTACTCCATTTGCAATGTATGAAAGCTCATATGTAAATGAATCGCCATCGATAACTACTTTTTGTTCGACCCGTGCACCTTCATAAGGTGCAACTAAATCAATTGATACGACTCCTGGTGCAATCTCACGCCACGGCTTATCAAAAGCCAACCCATGAATTGCATGTGGTCCCAAAACATCAGTTCTTAATTGCAAAGTACTTCCATCACTTGCGCGCAGCTTGCCATCTAATATCCGCCCAGCCCACGGTGCCATTGGATACCAACCCCACGACAACCAACCTTCACGTTTTTGGATTGCAAACTCAGTTCCGTTCCATTTCACCGATGACAAACGTGCGCCATGATCAAGATCAACTTCAACGGTAATTTGTTCGCCCACTATCTTCATGATGCTCATGGCAACTCCTCTTTATTAGGCGGGTTTGCCCCCGCGCGCGAACAGGTTATTGCTGCAGCCAAAGCCGCCCGGTGCAAAGTATGGGATAAATATTGCGTATTTAAGCCAGTAACACCA
>Ga0214921_10007973_pt1 | contig 13912 bp, 7 predicted proteins | sample LL1505_MetaG_FD_177992 | JGI IMG/M metagenome (GOLD analysis project Ga0214921, IMG submission 177992) | Freshwater microbial communities from Lake Lanier, Atlanta, Georgia, United States - LL-1505 | ecosystem: Environmental > Aquatic > Freshwater > Lake | place: USA: Georgia | collected 2015-05-28 | reverse complement strand
AAGAACCAATTTATGACCTATATGTGAGAAATAGTTGGGAAAGTATTGAAGATAAATTAAATTTTCCATCTAAATTTTTTGGATATGTTAAACATAAAGCATACCAACTTATATATCATCCAAACGATGGAGAAATTAATGGTGAAGTTCTTAAAGATATGAAAAATATTCGTGAGGAAAGAACTGAAGAAGATAATAACAATACTGTTGAAGGTATAATTTCAGCACCAGATCTTTTACCAGAAGATTATTCTAATAAAATTAAACAAAAAGATGAATATCTCGATGAAAAAGATATTTATGCTATTAAACGATTTAATATTGTTAAATGTTATGGATTAAAATCAGACCTTGAAGAACTAAACAAAAATGAAGAAATACCAAAAACACTCACAGATATAATTACTAAAGAATTTGTATCAGAATTTAATGATAAAACAAAAATGGGATGGTTCCGTAATATATCAACTGTTCTAAATTCAAATATGATTGGCAAAGATGGAAAAACATATTCACAAAATACAAGTACCAAATTAGCTATTATGAAAGATAATGCAAAATATGATGCAGCTATTTCAAATTGTTATACTGACTTCACTATGAGAAACAAATATTCTTACCATTTTTATGCATTAGAAATAATTCATAGACTGGGATTTGATATTAACAATCTTGATGTAGAACAATATCTATCTACACTATTATTTTTAATAGATGACTGTCTAGAGTGGGCTCAACAACATAAATTAGAAATAATATATAAATATGATATGTTGAAATATACACATAAAGATCTTAAAGCTTTTGATAAATTTAATGATAAATTAAAATTTATTAATAATATTCTTGAGTCTCAATATGGTCTCAAAATAAAGAAAAAAAATACATCACAAGATCCTGAAAAAATGAAATATTGTTTAACAGACAATGATGTGTGGCAAAAATCGGATGGTTCAAAAATTAAATTGAAACCAATCCAATTGTTTTCTAAAAGAGAAGATTTTGATAAATATAGAGATCATGATAATAGTAATTTAGATGATGGTATCTTTTTAGATGAAGAATAAAATAACTACTAATATTTTTTTATATGATATCCTATTGACTTATTATTTTAATTAATTTTTTTATATAGGGCAATTCATCTGTTATAATTGGCGATGAGAAACATCGCCAATTATAACAGATGAATTGCCCTATATAAAAAAATTGAAATAATTTGATTTATAGATATATATAGGATAAAAGAACATTATATATATGCAACAATTTTCCATGACTGAAACCTTTGATAAAACTGTTTTAAACATTGATTCCGTTTTTACGGATGTGACTGCTGGAGAGCCAACGGCTATTTCAGTTCAATTTCAACAAATGGGTAACCCTTTGTTAAAAAGATATAGTTCCAAATTGATGGATCAAGATACTTTTGCATCATTATGTAAAACTATATCTGGTAATATAATTAATATTGGTTCAATAGTAAAAAACGATAGAAATGAGCCAGAGAAGAAAGAGATTAATGATAAAAAGAAGTCGAAGCCGACAAAGGCTGAATTAATCATAGCATCGAATGAGAAAGCCAAGAAGGAGAAAGAACTTCAAGGTTATATTATATTTATGAAATCGCATCAAAAAGAGTTATTAGAATGTGATAATTTGACGATAACATCGTTAGCTGGAATATTAAATGTATATAAGACGGCAGTATCGAATAAAATAATGAAGTTAATAATATTAAAATCATTAATAACAAAATATAAATCATCAGGAAACGAATTATTTATATCATTTATGTTTGAATTTATGATGGAATTAAATTATTTGAAAGATGAATGGCAGATGCCTGAAGCAGTTATTGTTAGTGAAGCAGCAGTAATGCCATCACCTGCTCCGAGAATGAGTAGTAGAGCGATGAGACAACAAGTAGCTAGACAGACAGCAATAGTGAGTGATTTTGATTTACCAACAATTGAAGAATTAGATCAGAATATATTTAGTGAAAGAATTAAATTGGCGATTAAATGTGCTGTGAGAGATGCATTTAGTATTCTAGAGTCGAAAGGAATAGATCCGATTAAATATCAAATGGTTGAAACTTATTATAGATTGAAACCAGTAAGTTCTTGGGATAAAAAAGTGTTATCATTAGATGAATGGCAAAAACAGATTATTAAATACATTGATGAAAAAGAGAGTGTTGTAATAACTGCTCCAACATCGTGTGGTAAGACTGTATGCGCTCAATACTGTGCTTTCAAAGATGATATAAAAAAAGTATTATTTGTTGTTCCAAATAGTGTGCTAGCAAATCAAGTTGCTGGTTCATTTAAAAATTCAGGATTTGATGTAGCATTAACTACTAATGAAGAAGAATATAATTTGTCAGAAACATGTAAAATTATAGTTGCTACACCTTATAAAGCAGAAGAATTATTATGTAGTCTATCTTTAAAATTAGACTATGCAGTATTTGATGAGATACAACAAATTAATGAATTAGAAGGAGAGTCAATTGAAAGACTGATTAAGACAGTAAATTGCCCTTATCTAATCTTATCAGCTACTATTAATGAGCCAGAAAAATTTGTGGAATTCTTGAAAAATGTAACTGAAAAAGATGTTAAATTAGTGTCTTATAATAAACGATTTATAGTCCAACAAAAACATCTATGGAATGGAACAAATCTGGAAACAATGCATCCATTAACTTGTGCTGATATTAAATATATTTCAGAAGAACAATTTAAGTCAGGTGATTTAGCAATGACTGCTAGAGACTTGTATGAAATGGGAATTAAAATGAATGAATATTTTCCAGACTATAAGATGTGGAAATTACATCCTAATGAATATTTTGAGAAAGATAAACCAATTACTATGGATATGGTTTCAGAATATGAAACACATCTTAAAAATTCATTAGTTAAATTAACATTATTAAAACCAGATGATGTATCTAAATTTTTAGAAAATATTAGTTCTTCAAGTTCTATATGGACTGTAGAAGAGACAGAGGTGATACCAAGTCTTGTAAAATTATTTAAAAGTCTAAAAACGAAACAGATGTTACCTGCTTTAGTATTTATGTTAAATGATGTAGCAGTATTAAATACTTATAAACAGACAGTAAATTATTTAGAATACATTGAAGACTATTATTTTCCTTGGTTCAATAAATTATGGATTGATTTGAGTGAAGAAATTAAAATGTTTCGAGATAATGAAGAAAAATTAAAAGACTCAATCGCTAGAGGTATTAAAGGCAAAGGAAATGCAACTAAACAGATTACATCACGAGTGAATCAAGAAAAGAGCGAATTTATAAAATTGTTTTTAAATAAAGTATTACAAAAATACACAAGTGAAAAAATGAAGGCAAAAAATAATGAGAATTTATCTGAAGAAGAAATCACAATGATATGTGGATTTTTAGATCAAGATTACAAATATAAATATCAAACTTATTTGACAAATCAATTGAACTCTCAAGAAATTATTCTTCCAGAATTTAATCAATATTGTCCTACCAGTCTATTCTCATTTCATAAAAATCCATTGTCAGTTAGCACTATGCGACATATTGTTAAAAATCTTAAAAAATTTTTATCCAATTCTGTCGATAAATCTATCGCTAATGAAATGAATTATGAAAATATTTTTGTTAGAGGTATTGAACGAGGTATCATATTATACTCAAAAATATTACCAACACCTTTCCAAAGAGTGGTTCAAGAACTAATCACAAATCATCAGGCACCAATCTGTATTTGTGATGACTCTTTAGCATATGGTGTCAATTATCCTGCTAGAACTGTAGTAATATTAGGACAAGACCCTTTAGGAGAAGATATTAGTGTTTTAAAAGCTCAACAAATACAAGGTCGTTCAGGTCGTAGAGGATTTGATAACCAAGGACATGTTGTATATTGTAGAGTTAATTATAAAAAAATTATGAGAGGCACTTATGCTCCCTTAATTGGTAAAGATATTATTACACCATATACTCTTCTACCAACAAAAATATTTGATATCGATGGACCTCTATATATTAAAAATATTACTAAAGTTCCATTAAATATGTTCGTTCAAGGTCAAACTGATGAATGGAACCAACAAGAACTATTAGATGGTCTTAAAGATTTATATTTAGAGTCAGATATCTATAAACAAGACGGATTAATGTCTTTGATTTTATGGATGTTCAGAGATGATGTTATAATTGTTCCTAATCTGTTCGTATTGATAAATGTCTTATTAAGCTATAAAAATAATGTATTGATTGATGTTATTAAAAAAAATGTTGATAAATATACTAATAAACATAGCCTAATTAAAACAGAAGAAGATGAAGATGAAAATTCTACGATCGTTGATGGACTTAAAACTACAATCAAATATAAAATGTCCGACTCTATTAAATTTCAAATAATAGAAATATTGATTAGAGTTTTTATTAATACAGATGAAGAAACATTTGAAAATACATATATTTCTAAAGATCCAGAATTTATAAAATTAATGAATGAGACAAAATGGAATATGCCATTAAATAGTAAATCAAATGATATAATATATTGTGTAATTAGAAATACAATTTCAAATGATGATTTTGGATATATTGCAAATATAATCAATAAAGTTCATACAGTTATATTGAATACTTTGAAAATGTATAATATGTTTGCAGATATTGGAAACCAAACTATGGTTAGCATCTTGGATCAACCATTAACATATTTAATTAACTTTAATAATAAATTAAAGTCATTGAATAAATAATAAATAGTATATAATAGATATTATTAGACATAATTTTTTTTATTAAAATAAAAATATAAATATAAATAAATTTATTTTATATTTGTAAAATATAATAATGAGTGAAAATCAAAAATTTAATATTTCCTTAGACAAAATTAATATCAAAGGTGCTGATAAAGATTATATTAAAAATGATATTAAAGATGAAGTTGAAAAAATTTTAAATCAAATTATTGTCATCATGCGTGAGCTTAAGAGAAATAATAAAACAATCGATGCAAAAGCAGTTATGAAAGAATTAGATGATTGGTCCAAAAGTAAACGAATTAAATACGACCAATATTGTATTTCTAAAAAAGCAATACAATTCGGTGATAATGATTGTCATGCATTTGACACAATTACAGATGAAGATGCAAAAATATTTAATGAAAATAGGATACAAAAAATTGTTGATAAAGTTTTGAAAAATAAAATATTCAATAAGATTGTCGCTTTTAAAGAAAAAGTCGCAAAAAATAAACTTGAAATCAGAATACCACTAGAAAAAATTATTGGTCCATTTACATATCCATATCCATTATCATATCCATTATCATATCCCTTTTATAGTCCTGTCTATACTGTTGTTAAGAAAGAACCAAGAAATAAATTGCGTCTTTTATCTGATATGTATGGAGGTTTAGAAATTGAAGAAGTAGATGATAATCCATCACCTCAATTTAATGAATTAAGTGATATGTTAAAAATGAGTGATGCAAAAGATGAGAGTAAAATGGATAGTCCATTAAAATATGTTGATTTCAGAATGTTTAAGAAACAATATGAGGATTATTATATTGGTAAGGATGGTAAATTGTATGGGTCAATGAAAGTCCAAGTATGTAAAACGGAACCTGGATCAAAAAAATTAAAATGTGCTGAATCAAGTAGAAATTTAAATGGCAGTGATTCAGATCCAAATATTAATACTCATGGATATAACGAGGAACTTGAAGAAGCAAATAAAATGTTAGAAATGATTGAAAAACAGAAAGATATAAATACTGCTCTAGATAACATAGATAATTTATTAGATTATTTGGAATATTATGTTGTACCACTTAAAACCGTCATAAGGGCAAAAGAAGTATATAATAAATTAGTTTATGGTTAAACAATATTTAAAATTTTTTTAACAAAAAAAATGAAATTTATAATTTAAATACAATATGAGTATTTAAACTATATATTATATATATGACAACTTTATTACTAACTGAAAATTCTAATAAAATCGTCCATAATCAATCTTTAAATATACGGTTGAAGGAACATCAATTAACTAGTGTATATGCAATGGATGAATTAGAAAGAACTGGAACAGTGAATAGAAAAATTAATTCAATGATCCATAAATATCGTATTATAGATGAAGAAACATCGCATTTTTATAGAATGAATACTAATCGAGAAGTTAAAGAAATAGAATATAAAATAGAGACAAATTTTGGTATTTTAGCAGATGTTGTAGGATCAGGTAAAACTTATGTTGTATTAGGTTTATTAAATCATAATTTGGTTCCACCTCAAAGGGAAAAAATTATATCGTCTGGTATATTTACATCATTAAAATATAAAGATGTAGAAAAACCATTAAAGACAAATTTAATCATTGTTCCACATAATCTGGTCACACAATGGAAACAAGCATTTTCATATTGTGATCTAAAAATATTTGTAATTTCTAAAAAATCAGACGCATCATTTTTGGTATATCCTGAAAATATTTTTGAATCTGAAACTGATGAAAAATCAAATAATTTAACAGTTATAGACACTGAAATTATAGAAAATGATGATGAATATCAATTTAATAAATTAAATACTGTAGAATATTATGATGTAATTATATGTTCTAGTACAATGGTTGATGAGTATATCAAAAAATTTCCTGATTTAAATTATAGTCGAATAATTATTGACGAGGTTTGTTCAATAACATTACCACAAGATCTGAATTTAAATGCAAATTTTTTATGGTTTATTACAGCAACACCGTCTGGAATAGAACATATTAGAAGATATTATATTCGTGATTTAGTAAGTTTTGGTAGGGTTCATAAATTTGTTTTTAACAATATAATCATAAAAAATGAAGAAGAATATGTCAGTAAATCTATGAAACTACCAAATTTAAATCAAATATTAGTCAGATGTTTTACTCCAAAACAATTGGAAATTATTCGGGAATTTATACCTCAAGATGTTATGGATATGTTGAATGCTGGTAATATGAAGGATGCTGTGTTAAAATTAAATTGTAATGTTGATACAGATGAAAATATTCTTCAAGTTATTACCAATAAAATCGTCAATGCTATTCATAATAAAAAAGCTGAACTTGTTTATCAAGAAACAGTTAGACCAAGAGATTTAGAAGCTCATAACGAACATATTAATAAATTAAAAGATAAAATTAAAGGATTGGAAACAAAATTAGAGTCAATAACCAATCGAATTAAAGAATTTAACAAGGATAATTGTCCCATTTGTTGTGAAGAATTTACATCAGCTACACCCGGTATTTTACCTTGTTGTAATCAATTATATTGTATTACTTGTCTGACACAAATTAAAAATAAATGTCCTACATGTAGAACAATTTTTAATATGAATGAAGTACATGTTATCATGGATAATGTTAAAAAAAATAAAACTAATGATGATAAACCAACTAATGAAATCTCTAAAATTGATGCTACTATTAAAATTATTAAAGAAAAATCAAATGGACGATTTTTACTCTTTAGTAATTACGACCAAACATTTCAAGGTCTAATAGATAAATTAAATGAAAATAAAATTACTTTTTCAAAAGTAATGGGATCTGGACCTGTTGTTAATAAAATTATTGAACGATTTAAATCTGGTGAAGTTAAAGTATTAATGTTAAATGCATTAAATTATGGTTCTGGTCTTAATCTTCAAATGGCAACTGATGTTATTATTTATCATCAATTAAGTTTGGAATTAGAGGTACAAGTTATTGGCAGAGCACAAAGAATAGGACGAAATGAACATCTCAATGTCTATTATCTATTACACTCTAATGAAAAATCAAATGTTTCTAATCCAAATCTAACTTTAGATTTAGCTTTAGATGATGATCTAAATGAATTTAATAAACATTTATCACAAACTATTAAAAAAAATATAATTGTAAATTTAGATGATAATGTTGAATTAAATACAATGATTGGAGAGAGCCCTATTGTAATTAAAAAAAAAAGAAGAACTAAAGCTGAAATCTTAGCAGCTAATGAACCAATTCGAAGAAGAAAACCTCGTCAAATCTCATAAAAAATAAATATTTAATTTAATTTAATTTTTTTTATTATATTAATATAATTATATGACAACTATCGAACATTCAAATTCTATGAAAATTTTAACAATGCAATTAAATGACGAAACAATCATGCTTAATAAAATTAATCGTGTTGGAAGTAGAAAGACTACTAAAAATAGATATTTAGTTAGGACTAAATCTAAATCTAAAAAATATCATTCCATAAATTTAGACAATAATAAAGATCATTCTAAAAGTAAAAAAGATAAAACAAATCATCAAAAAAAACATGTGATTAATAATACTTCTACAAATACAATTAATATTGGTAGACAATATAGAAATAAAATGGAAAGATTAATTGAATCAAATAGAACAAGCATGTCAAGTAGATCAAATAAATCACATGGATCAAATTTTTTAAACAACACAAAAATCAAGAATGATGCTAAAAATAAGTATAATGAGAATATATTGTCTAGACTAAATATAAATAAAAAACCCAAAAAGGTGAAACCAATATTAAATGACGCATCATTTAATGTTGAATTAAATAATATTATGAGTGTATTTAAATCATATAATAAAAATATGCATAATTATATAAAAAAAACATAATTGGTAAGGAATAAATTATTCGTCAAACAATATATCATATTCATCGTTCATATAAGTTATAAAATCTTTTTTATCTTTTATTAATACTGAATTTTGTCTAGCTTTCTCAATTTTACTACTTGAATCACTATATGATTCACATATTAGAACAGATGTATTTTTACTAACAGATGAAGTAATTTCGCCACCATTATCAGTAATAAGTTTTTCCCATAATTTATTTCTGAATCCAGTCATAACAAATTTAAGTCCATTTAATGGTTTTTCAACATTAGATGTGTTAGATGGTTTATTTGTATATGCCATCAATCTGTTATGAATATTTTTAGGAATTTTATTATCAAAAAAATCGTTAAAATCAGGTAGATATTCTATAAATTGATTTGCTGTAATTTCATCAAAACCACTTATATTAACAATCATCTTGTATAATTCTTCTTTTGGTTTCTTTTTTGCCAATAATATTATATCTGGATGAACTGATAATATTTTTTGTATTTTCTTTTCACCAAATCCATGACCAAATATATTAGACGCTATCATCAAATCTGCTAGTGTCATTTTATCAAATCCACTTTCTAGTTCATTTATTATTTTTGATGCCTTCTTCTCTTGAAATCCATCTAATTCTAATAATTGAGACTTTTTTAATTTAAATACATCTGCTAGTTCTGATATTAGACCATTTTCTACAAGTGTTTTAAATGTTGACTCATCAACATTTTTGATATTTAATTTTTTAACAAAATATGCCAATATTTTGACAAGTTGGACTTCACCCATTTCATCAGAATTTAAAACAATATCAACGCCAGACTTATTCCAAGTCCATTCACCAAAATTTTCTGCCAAAGGCATTTGTGCTTCTCTAGCTGGTTTAATAGTTCTCACAATATATGGTATTACATCACCACTACGAGTTATTTCTATAATAGCATTAGGACCAATTTTATTATCAAATACATATTTAGCATTATGAGCTGTTGCATATGTAATTTGTACGCCTCCAAGTTTAATTGGACTTATTCTAATTCTTGGTTTCAAATATCCGTCTTTAGAAATATTCCATTCAACTTCTTCAACTACTGCATCTCTCATTTCAATATTCTCTTTGAATGCAAAACTATAATCTGGATTACCATCTTTATTTCTAATATGATTACCAATATCTGATACAATAATACCATCTATTTCATATAAAGACATCTCCTTACGATCTTTTAGAATTTTACTTAAATTTGTCAATGTAAGTTTATCAACAGTCTCAAGTTCAAATGGACTGACTAATAGTTGTAATTCTGTCATAATATTATATTGCATATCAATTGAATACCATGGTTCTACTATTTCATAAAATACTAAATCAATATCTTTTAGAATAGTTCCATCTATTTTCTTGGCATTTACCTGTCCTGACACAAAATTTCTTGGATTAGCTGCTATATCCGCATATTTTGTGTCAAATATATTTTTCTGTATTATAAGTTCTCCTCTTAATACTATTCTATCTAATTTATTTGTCATTATCCATTCTTTTATTTTTTCCATATTTTTTATATCTAAATATTGAATTAAATGTGTGATATTAGATCCTATAGTTCCATCTCCACGAGTATATAACGACATTGAATTATTTTTATTTACTATAAACAGAGCTGATATACCGTCCAATTTATTTGAAACTAGATATGGACCTTTAAATTGTCTTTTAAATTTATCAAACATATCTGTGTTTTCCATCTTAATTTTATTCATACTACCCATATGATATGGTAGTTCAATCTTATTAATTGAATTTACTGTATATCCCACTTTCTTGAAGATTTTATTTTCAGGATCTAATATCATTAATTTATCTTTTAATTCGTCAAATGTATTATCCTCTATTACTGATATACCATTATGATATTTATCATTTGCTGTATTAATTATTATCTCTAATAATTTAACATCATTGACATTTTTAACAATGTCATCAATATTGTCATCAAGAAATTTATAAATATCATCTTTAATAATTTTACCACTTTTGATGTATTTTTTAAGTGTCTTAGAATAATCCATTATATATATGAATATAATGTTATTTTTATATTATCATATATTTATAAAATCAATTTTTTTGTATTTATAGATATGTTCGTTGTAAAACTATTTTTATTATAATGAGTATGTCATATGACACTAAATATATCTTTTTTTGGTTGAGCGAGAAAAAACGAAGTTTTTTCAAGCTCAAGGTCTTTTTTTTCGCAAAGCGAAAAAAACGGACCTTCATCTGTCACACAACAAAAATTCGGATATACATATTATTTAAATCAACTCTTAAATGTATCTACTTGTACTTTTGGATTTGGATCTTGTCATCTAAATGATGCAGGTATTTGTAAAATTGAAGTTGTATTAGAATCGAACCCTACATATTGTTTTATTGACTGGTTTTCAACTGCATACAATAATACGGATGATAATACATTAGAATATATTGACACAATTATTTATAAATTTAGTTCAGCTAATTGTAAATTAATATTTTTGTTTCTTCCTAGAGAAGACCATAATGAAAAAATTAATTTTTATAATTTGTGTAAGAAACATTTGACATTAAATAATATTTTTTATATTGATCTAAATGAATATATTACACATTCACCATATATTAACATTGATAAGGTCCATACTAATTCTGATGGTTCTATTTTATATGCACGAACTATATATGATATTTTTATTAGAGAAAAAGATAATATTGTTTTTCCATCAAATCTTATTAAAACAAAATATTGTGACATCAAAACTCTTGCTGTCAATAAAACATTTAAGTCCAATATGATGTTAGAGGGTTATGCGAGACCTGCTATTTCTGGATAGAATTTAAAAAAGCGTCGCTTTTTTATTCTATCCAGAATTAGCGGTCTCGCTCAGCCGCAACTGAAAACCTGCTATTTCTTATATATTTATCATCTACTTGTTGATGCTTAAGCATCAACAAGTAGATGATAAATATATAAGAAATAGCAGGTTTTCAGTTACGGTGATTGTACTATTGTTACTTGTAGCTTAATAATTGGACCTAAAAGTGGATTAATTGAAATAAATAATATTAAATACAATTTATGGGACGAATGGTGCCATTATGAAAGATCAATTTGTAAATTAAATAATATATCTATCAAAGGCAATGTGTCATTTAATGTATTACAAGATAAAATTGATACATCTACTTGTAGAAGAGTTGAGACAAATGAAGATCTAAATAAAGAACTAAATATAGTTGAAATATATTATATTGGTGATGAGAATTGTTATTTAAAATTTATAGAAGGCAAATAATTATATTAATAACAATGATGGAAGTAGATTGGATAATATCCACCTGGCTTTCTTAGTTCTTCTAGTTTCATTTGTAGTGTCCGTATATTTGATTCAATTCTTTGTTTTTTAGATTCTGAATATTTACTTCTATTTTGTTCTAAATCTTGTTGTTTATTCACAATCATGCTCTCAATATCATCTAATGTTAAAGTTTTTGTATCATTTGGTTGTTCTGTTGAACCAACAATATATTCCTCATTACTCAGTTCAATATTATATTTATTTTTTAGTCTTTTTGCTAGGCCTTGTGAAGCTCTAGCATCAGTATCAGGTTCTGTCGAGGGTGATTCAGATCGTGATGGTGATGGTGATCGTGAGCGTAATGTTCCTTCATTTACAGACGATGATAATAATAATCGTGCTGATGGGTCATCCAGTTCAAATAAATTTTCTATTTGATGTAAATCAATATTTTCTAAACTATTTGTTATTGAACCATCTATTTTTACTATTCGATCTGAACAAAACATTGAATTTTTAATCATTCCAAATGGTTGAGATTGTCTATCCATAATCTTATTTATTTTACTTGTAATAATATTAAGTGCATAAATTCCTCTATTTGTACTTAAAATTAAATGTATTTTATCTAAATATAATTCCATGTGATTAATAGATAAATTCGGAAATACAAATTGTTTAAATTTTTTTTTTTCAATAACATCGCATAAGTGAATACAACTAATATTGTGATATAGAGTATATAATGCTATACATAATTTTGGTAAATCTTGAAGAAATGTTGTATAAAAATTATCAACTATAAATAATTCACATAGCCTATCAGTATAGTCAACTGTTTCATTACTATCATCAAAATTTGGATAATCTCTATCGACCACATAGTCACTGTGTTGTTCAAATCTTTCATCATAAACATATATTCCGTATAAACCTTTTATTATTATTAAGTCTCCAGATGGACTTAATTTAATTTTATCACACCGATCATTACCTATGACAGCTTTATTGACATACTTATCAATATTTTCAAGTTCATGGATACGAACTGATGTATCATCAGATTCTTCATCATATAAACTAACAATTAGTGATTTTCCATCTTGACTAAAAGCAATAGCACAATTATTCAAGTTATTTTGAATGTATTTTATCGTAATTTTTGAATCTGAATAATCAAGCAAAGACCAATCATATGAATAATTTCTTATTCCTATTATAGCAAATTGAATTTTATCTTCAGAATAAATGGGATTAAATACAACATCTTTTATTTCATAATCAACTCTAAGTATTTCTCGTAATGTACCATTCGATATATCTACAAAATATAATATATGATCGTTATTTTTTCTACAAACGACCGCAATAAATCTATCTACATGAAAATAACTAAATAAATTACTTGTTCGATCTTCCTGTTTATTTATTTCATCTTCTCTTTTTTTTTTAGATCGATTTCTTGTAATATCAAATATCGGTTTTTTTTCTGATAACAACCTAGAACTCACCACCATATTTTTCTCATCAAATATCAACCCAAGTTGTTCTACAAATTGTTTTGCATGATCCTCTTTTATTGCAGAAAACGGTGGTATCACTATCAAAGTTACAGACATATCTTTTAAATCTTTTCTCCATATTACTCGTCTAGGGTCTGATAATTGTGCTGGTATTGATGGTAATGTGGCTGCTGATTCATCTCCCATTTCGGCTGCTGATTCATCTCCCATTTCGGCTGCTGATTCATCTCTAGGTGCGGCTGATGATGATGTTGCTCTAAGTTGTGTATCAGGTCTATCTAATTTTGATTTAAATTCTTCTCCTGCGGCTGCGGCTGATGATGATGATGCTCTAAGTTGT